>Ga0214166_1000521_pt1 | contig 19026 bp, 23 predicted proteins | sample TroBogepilimnion_27_FD_153005 | JGI IMG/M metagenome (GOLD analysis project Ga0214166, IMG submission 153005) | Freshwater microbial communities from Trout Bog Lake, WI - Practice 18AUG2009 epilimnion v3 | ecosystem: Environmental > Aquatic > Freshwater > Lake > Epilimnion/Euphotic zone ...
GAACGTCAAAGAGGATGCAATTTGCAATTAATATTTGACGGCGAAACAAATTTGCTAAAGAATGTTAAATTTATTGAAATTAAACATAAGGAAAACCAATGGAAGAAATAACAGACTTTGTAGTAAAAGTTTTAATTATTTTAGGTGGTTTAGGTTTATTGTTTGGTGCTTTTTTTATGTTTGAACTTCTGTTTAGGAGTCAACTATGCCATTAACTCGCCAACAATTAGAAGAGGCAGTTGAAGCATTTAATAAAACAGGCAGCGAAACTAAAGCAGCCGAATTATTAGGTATTAAAAGAGCTTGTTTTCAAGGTAGGATAAGAGCAGCACGAATGGCAGGTATGCAAGCTGAAATAGATAATACAAAACAACACATAACTGACATTCCACCTGAAATAGCTCTAAAAGATAAAATAAGAACATTAGAAGCTCAAATAGCTGCTTTCAATCGTGACGTATTAAGTGAGAATTATGTTAAGACTAAAATACTTAAAATGTCAGAAAAGAAGCCATCGCCACCTAGCTGGTTACTAAAGCCTAGTTCAAGTAAATCTGCACCTGGCGTTCCTACATTATTTGCTTCAGATTGGCATTGGGGGGAAAACGTAGACCCTAATCAAGTTAATAACGTCAATTCCTACAATATGAAAATAGCCCATAAACGAGCTAAAAAGATGATTGAAGTAGCTATTGATCTATTAAACAATCACATGGTTAATCCTAAATATCCAGGCATTGTATTCGCTTTGGGCGGTGATATGGTTTCAGGCGATATACATGAAGAACTTATGGCTACCAATGACGCAGAAATTATGCCTGTGGTAATAGACCTATTTGGTGTGCTAATTTGGTGCATAGAAACCCTTGCAAATCACTTTGGGAAGGTGTTTGTGCCTTGTGTAGGTGGTAATCATGGTAGAAATACTCATAAAATACGAAATAAAGGTAGAAACTTTACTTCTTTTGATTGGCTAACCTATCAATTCCTAGCCAAACACTTTGAATCTGATAGCCGAGTATCATTCCACATTCCTGATGGCCCTGACGCTTTATACGCCATTTATAATCATAAGTATCTATTAACCCATGGCGATCAATTTCGTGGCGGAGATGGCGTTATTGGAGCTTTAGGGCCTATTATTAGAGGCGACCACAAGAAACGATCAAGAAACGCTCAAATAGATATGGAATATGACACTATGATAATTGGTCATTTTCATCAACTAATACAATTAGAACGACTTATTGTAAATGGATCGCTAAAAGGGTATTGTGAATATGCCTACAGCAACAATTTTGGCTTTGAACCCCCTAGACAAGCTTTATGGATAACCCACCCTTATCATGGCATTACTTTCTCAATGCCTGTTAATGTGGATGTATCCTTTGAAAACTCTGATAAGTCAGAATGGGTAAGCTGGAAAGGTTAATATTAACTAATTAGGGGAATTTATTATGTCGCTGCTCACCCCTGAATATTTAGCTAAACTTTATACTACGTTTGCTAAATTGCCGCCATTTGATAAATATGCTTTGCCAAACGCCAATACTATTGAATGGAAAGTAATTAAAGACAAAAGGGTATGTGGTTATTTTCATGCAGACCCATTAAAAATAGAAATATCTAGTAGTTATTGCAAAAAGTTCAGAATATTATCTGAAACTATATTGCATGAGATGATTCATTTAGTTTTGTATCATTGTAAAAAATACGAGCATTATGATGAACATAAACTTGAATTTTATAAATTAGCAGTAGAAGTATGCAAAGTATATGGATTTGAAATTAGAAAACTTTAATGGAGAAAGTTATGGAAGTAGATCAAATATTAGAAGATAGAGAAGTAACCCATGGCGATTTTGAAATGAAAGCTATGTGGATTCAAGAAATCATGGAACATTTAATAGGCCTAAATGCTTATCAAAACATGGAAGCCGATAAAAAAGAGGCTATTCACATGATTCTAGTTAAATTAAGTCGTATTATTTATGGTAACCATGACCATGCAGATCATTGGGATGATATTGCTGGATATGCTTTATTGGTTGCAGACAGAATTAAAGATAAATAATGATTTTACTGATGGATATGTATATAAATGGGCATAATATAAACATATACACAATAACGTGTATACAAAATAGCAAAATATAAACATATAGGAGAATATTATGTGGACAACCCCATCAGCAACTGAAATGAGATTTGGTTTTGAAGTAACAATGTATGTAATGAATAAATAGTTATAGGGTAGGGCGCAGATTTAATAGTTATTACATGGCAAAGAGAAAGCCACAAAATCTTCGCCTTACAATATCCTCTGATGGTGGCTTGACCGCCCTAAATATTTACCAATAGCAAATAGCGTATTCTATAGCCAAACGTAAAGGCAAGCTGATAATACAAAGAAGGCACATAATAGTGACAAGCGCAACAGATACAAAAACCATTTCATCCATTACTCTGAACGCATATTAGGTAATGGGTGTGCTTTTAAAAGATCAGTTTTTTCGTGAGCCTTTAATTCTTTTTCTAATTCCATTACTTTAGCACGTTCTTTTTTCCATTCACGTTCTACAACGTAATGTTTGCCTTCTGAACGAATAGCTGGCTTTTCAGCTTTGTAGGTAGGTTTAGTTGCCATAATGTCTTGTTCCTTGTTTATCAATAATTAATTGTTCTAATCTTGGTTCTTTGCCTTCTTCAGCGAATCCAATGTGACACCATCTATCATACTCCAAAATAACTTGATCGTATTGAATACCACTAGAAATAATAGCGTTAACAATGTCCACAGGGCTACCAAAAGCAGGGCAAATAATGTCAGCAGCCAATCCCCTAACGTGTGCAGAAGTCGGCTTACTTCCCAACATTCCATTAACAAGTAGGCAACGATAAGCGCTATTAATATGTATAGGATGTCCAAGTAAACGCCTCACACTTTCTAAATTTAATGCCAATGTCTTTAAATTATCTAATACTTTAGGATCAATTGGCGTATTGTCAATATGGTTACGATCCGCTATTTCAGAAGCATAAAGCTCTTCAAAAGTAAAATGTTCAGTTATATTCATTCTTCAGATTGCGCTTGTTTAGTAGGTGTTGAATGATAAAGCATTTGATCTTTTATTTGACTGCCATGAGATGAGCCAAAATAAAAAGATATAACGCCTGTCCAAGCAGTTCCTAAAGAACCTAACATAATCATTAAAGCATTGTTTGACGGATCAACTTTATTAAAAAATAATAAAATTAAAATACCAAAAAATCCAACAGTCGTAATTGCAGCCAATATAGCTGGAATATTTGACTTTGTAGCCATTTCCATATTACGAGCAGATACAGAATCAGCCACTTCTATTTTAGCAAAGTCAAGGCCTAATTCTTGTGCTTGACGTTGTAATTCTAATTCGGCTAATTTAACTTGTGCAATTTGATCTGCATTAAGTTTATTAGATTGAATTATGTCATTGACTTCATGTGGCGCTACATTTAAAGCTTTAGACAAAACAGTCACAGCTAAACCTGCTAATGGGCCACCTAATGCGCTAGCAACTGTAGGTGCTATTTGTAATAACCAATTCATTATTTACCTATCTGTGATAAAGCCAAACATAATAGTCCAGCACCAATGCCTGTAACAATAGCTTCTGTATTAGCGCCACCAAAGTGTGAAGGATGAATAACTAAATCTGCAATTGCTGTTAAAAATCCTGTAATACCTGCAACTACAAATTTATTGTCTTGCATTTTTTGATTGCCAAATATAGCAACTGCAACAGCCATAATGCCTGTTAAAAATCCTGTTTTTAAAGCCGTAAGCCAATGACCAATAGTAATAGCTAATACATTGCCTTGAGTCATCATAATAAGACATGATGATGTAGCTTCTACAATTCTACGCCATAAAATTTTAAATTTATCTTTCATTATTTTCTCTTTTCATGTTCTTCTAAAATACGGATACGAACATTAAGTTCTGATATTTCTTTGTTTAACTCCTCTTTCATTTTAACTCTTTCTGCAGCAGATAACGGACTATCTGTTGGAACGCCTTGTGATGTTATTAAAGCAGGCATTTTAGATTTAATGTCAATTAAATCGTTTTGCATAGAAGTCATAGACGATAAAAGCCATGCAATCGCTGAAATGATTACAGGAAATAACATTGACGTTATTTTAGAAAAATCCATTATTGAGCTACAGTTGTTGTAGCGCCATTTTCATTAATTACAGGCGTAGGAGCTACTTGTGTAGGAACAGGTGCATCTACTATTGGTGATACTGCAGGTGCAGATATTGCAACTTCTGCTTTCTTATGAGCAATTTTGCCAATGAGTGTTTCAACAGCCAAAATAACTGCTCTTACATAACCTACTAATGTTTTAATTACTTGTAATACTGACTGAACAACAGCCCATAAATCTTTAATTAATTGCATATAAACTCCTTATTTTAAAAGATTACTTAATAATAATAACAATACCGCACCAACTGCACCTAACAATATTGTTTCTAAACGCTTTAATCTTGCATTGATTGCTTCGTATCTTAATGCACAAATTTCCTCATGTGTGCTTAATCTATGATCTACTTCATCTAAACTATGTTTCATAATTTAAGCTTTCATTATGTATGCTAGGGCATAGTAAGGTGGCAAGTTAGCATTTGTGCCACTTGAACCTGTTGAAGCATTGGTGACAGAAACGCCTGTAAATGAATTTTGTGTTTGTGTAGTTGCTGCAGTAGAACCTGTGTTAGTATTTTGTGTAACACCGATTGTGCCACCACCTGTTTGTGATACTGATTCTAAATGGAAGTGACCAGGATCAGTAACAGATGCAGTATGAGTATGAGATACTACAATAGCGTCTGTAGAACCGCCTGTTTGTGCTACTGAATAAATATTGCCAGCGCCTACAATAAATCTATCTTTTAAATTAGGTGTGCCATTTGTTCCATCACATAAATAATAACCTGAAGGAATAGCACCGATAGCACCTGACCACATAATAATAGAACCACTAGGAACGGAAGTTGAGCCGCCAGAGTTTGTTCCTAAAATGCCATAAATATTGTCATAAGTAGCAATGACATTATTGCTTGAATCTTCCAAAACTAATTTATATGTATAGCCTGAAGTAAGCCATAGTTCAGCAGGCAATCTACCGTCAGTTCCTAAAATAATAGGATTAGAATTTGCAATTAATCCATTATTATCTTGATAAGTAGTTAAAGGTGTAGATGATCCAGCTTGATATGTAAAAAGCTGACCTGAAGCTAATGGAAGGCCTGTTGTTCCTAAAAAGTTTATTCCATTGCCGATTGGGGATAAATTAACTGCCATAATGTTTTCCTATTTTGGTATTAAATCTGTAAGTTTTACTTTTTTTTCGTCTTGTTGTTGAGATGACAATGCACCACGAACTGTTTGTGCAGGAACATCTTTTAATCTTGATTCTAATTGTGGTTTTCTACCCAATCTCATCATTTCTGCTAAATTTTGAACATCTTGCGTTCTTTGACCTGTAGCTAATTTTTTAGATAATATAGTTCCAGCGCTTAATATTGGGCCAACAACAGGTAATTTAGCAAGTAATTCGCCTGTAAATATACCACCAACTACGCCTGTAGGTGCAAATCTACCAAAGAATTTAAGCATATTTTGTGTAGAGCCACCTTTAGCAGCTTCAATAATTGCTTCTTGTTCTTCAGGTGTAAACAAACGCATCTTCTTGTCATTTTTAGCCAAGTTACGTAATTGAGTTGCTAGTGAATTTTCTGCGCCTGAAGCTGTAAATTTACTTTTATCTAGCTCTGCATTGGCTAGCATATCGTCAAATATTTCTGCTTTTTTAAGTTTATTATATGATGCCCTTGCATCTTTCCATGCCTCTAAACCTGCCTTATCGCCTGTGCTAATAGCGTCTTTAGGTGCATTTAATACATAGTCATCAAACTTATCTTTTAATATACTTGCAATTCTACGTTCAGCAGGGTCTGTGCTTGCTTGTGCGTTTTGAATCATTTTTCGTATAGCAGATAATTCTGTAAAGTCTTTAGGTGTTGCAGGGTTTTGCATTTCTTCTAATACAGATGCAACTTTAGGATATGCGTTAGGTGTATATCCTTCTGCTCTTAAATCTGTGCCAAATGATTTTCCTGCATTTGCAAAACTATTTTTATTAAAAGCAATACCTGATTCTTTAGCTTTATTAAATAAGTTTTGAGATTCAGCTAATAGTTCTTCATGCGATACTGTTTCTGCTGCACGTTTAGTTGTTCTTAAACCTGCCAATCCACCAGCGCCTGCGCCTGCTAATATTGATAAAATTGGATTGCCTGTTTCGTCATATACATATTGAGATGCACCGCCAACAGGTGCAGCCATGCCTAATTGTAAGCCTGGTCTTTCAGATAATGCTTTTGCAACACCACGAGTGACAGGTGATGTAGCTGTTTCTGCTAATTTTTGTGCAGCACCTATTTCTGCTGTAGTTCCACCTAAAGAACTACCAATAGCCTGTGCTACTCTTTCACCTTCTGTTTCAGGGCCTTTAACGCCAGGTGTTAAATATTTAGCTGCAATTTCACTTGGCATACCTAAATGTGTGCCAACTGTTCTATTTAATGTGCTATTGATTAAGTCTGCAAAAGGTAATGCAACTGCACCACCAGCCGCACCAATAGGGCCACCTAAAGCAAAACCTGTAGTTGTTGAAGCTAAACTAGGCGTAGCGCCACGAATCATTAATTCGCCATATCTTTCAGCTTTTTTAGCAATATCTTTAGTGCGTTTCCACCATTCACCTTTTAATGTAGCGGTTTCAGGTTCTACATAAGGTTTGGCGTTCATTACTAAATCATTAATATCATGTTCTTCAACTTTAGATGGTTCACCACCTAAACTCATAACAAGATCATTAATGTCTTGACCTTCATTTTTACCTACATTAATTGTAGGTGTTTGTAATGTGATTCTATCTGCCATTATTAATTGCCATTAACAAGTCTTAATAAGTTTAATCTTCTGTCTAATAAATCTTGCTTTTGTTTATCACTCATACCTGTTAATAATCTAGAAAGTTCGTTTTTATCTTGATTGTCAATTTGAACTTTGTTTGGATTTTCGCCTGTTAATGATATAAATTTCATTAATGTAGGATCATTAGAATATTGTGCAAATTGTGCTTTAAAATTATTAACTGCATTTAAATTAGGATTCATTGGATTGCCACCATTTCTAATAATACCTCTAGACAATAAATCTTGAGTTGTTATTTGTGTGGCTTTTTCATTTCTCATTAAATCTAACAAAGCATCTTTTTTAAGATTAATGCTTCCGTAAGCAGTATGTTTACTTTGTAAGTCCATTTGTGAACTTGGATTTTGGTTTTGAATACGTTGCTCAAGATATTTAGCTAATTCTTGTTCTTTTGGAGTTAATGATTCTTGACCTGTTCCAGTTGCAAAATAATTAGTAATTGGACCTGTATCAACTGTTGGGTCTTTTAATAATTTAATAATGTTATCTGTTACTAATTTTTTAGTAGGTAAATGACCTGCTTTGCTATTAGGATTGTTTTGCATATCAACAGAACTTAAATAAGCATTTTGTGATTCTTCTAATTGACCTTTTTGTAACATACTTGGATTAGCAGGTGTTTGACCACTTACTGCGCCAGGCATATTTTGACCAGGTGCAGCCATACCGCCACCACCTTGACCACCGCCTGCAACATTAACTGCTCCTGTGCCAGGTGTAATGCCAACAATTTGACCAAGTTGATTAGTTGTGTATTTAGGATTAATAAGTTCAGCTTCACCTGCAGCACCTGTGCTTGCTCTAGTTGAATTAATTAAACCTTGAATAATGCCTTGTGGATTAGAATTGGCTATTTGAATGTATGGTGCTACAAAAGCCTCTGCTTCCGTTTCATCAATACCTCTTTTTACTGCACGTTTTTTAGCTTCAATTAAAGCTTGTAATGCTTTTTGTTTGCCTTCAGGAGTGTTTTGTGCATTTTTAACACGAGGATCGGTAGCTACGGCATTAATTTCATCGTAAACAATTTGAGCTTTTTTATTTTGAAAACCTAATTGGGCTTCTTTAGCTTTTGTTTCTTCTTCTGTTACTTTAGGTTCTAGTGTTCTTTTTGCTAATTCTGTTTCAGCTTGTGCTTTTTGAACTTCTAAAGGATTTAATAATTGTTTTTGTTTGTAAGCTTGTGCAGCGCCAGCAATATTTAACATATCGCCAAGGCTCATTGCTTGCGGTCCTTTTACACCTAAAGATATTGAAGGGTCGATATTAAAAGCCATAATAAGTCCTTATCCGAATATTGTGCTTGAATTAGAAGGGCCAAGCAAACTACTTAACATATAAGCATTACCAATGTTTTGTGCGCCTGTGCTGTAAGCATTAGCTGCACCAACTGTTCCTGCGGCTTGAGCGGCTGCAGCACCTGTAGCCAAGTTAGCAGTATTAGTTCCATAATTGGTAGCCAATGTATTAGATTGACTTTGAGCAGTTTGTCCTAATCCTGCAATAGAAGCTAATGTATTATAAATATTAGTGCGTTGACCTTGATAATTTGCAAAAGCATTTTGATAAGCATTGCCTGCAAAGTTTTGAGTATAGTCTTGCATTGCTTTTAAAGTGTTGCCACTTACTAAACCACCTGCTGCATTTTGTTGATTAGCTAATGCTTGTTGACCTTGTTGCAATTGGAAAGCATAGTTAGGTGCTAAATTAGCGTTTAAGTCTTGATTACTAAATTGATTAGTTAAATAACCTGAACCTACGCCTGTTCCAATAGGATTACCACTAGCGTCAAATTGTGTGTATTGACCTGAACCTAATTGACCGATTTGATTTAAAGCACCATAACCTGTAGCTCTTGCTGGAGCTAATTGTTGATTTTGTGTATTAAATATAGATGCTTGTAATGCTTGTTGACCTTGAGCTGCAGAAGCTTGAATTTGAGCTGCATTTTGTGCGGCATTAGCGCTTATTAAAGAACTACCAATATTTGCTGCAGTTAAAGCGCTTGTAGGGGATATTTTACCTAATAAGCTACCTGCACCTGCAACTGATGGTAAAGCGCCTTGTGAAGCCATATTAAGCGTTCCACCGCCATTCATAATACCTGCAACAGTAGAAGGATCGATACCGCCTGCAGCTTGACCAATAAAACCTAAAGCTTGATCTTGTGTATAGCCTGCTGCGGTGTAAGCATCAACTGCTTGTTGAATTTGGGCTGCATCCATTGTGCCACCTGCAGCACCTGCCGCACCTGCCGCACCTGCCGCAGTAGAGCCACCACCAAGAATTGAAGGGTTATAACCTAGCGAACCAGCAATACCGCCACCGATACCACCAGTTACTGCGCCCATTAGTGGATTTCCACCAGTAACACCACTAACAACAGCACCAGTTAAAGCCGATCCGACAACGTCAGTTGCTACCGTTCCTAACGCATCACCAGCTACTGCAGCTACAGCAGAAACACCCATAATTTAGTCCTTTATAATTTTACCTACGATTACATCTTCATCTACATACCCAAGTCTATGCAAGAGTATTCTAAAATCTTTGTTAAACTTAATATGCCAAAGAATCTTATCTACTTTTTTATCTAATAAAAACTTTTCTGAAGCTTTTATTAATTTTATTCCTGTAGTTCCCCTACGATAATCAGGATGCAAATACAGTAAATCATTGTTAGCATATTTAGTTGACTTGTAATGTAAATGGTTAGTAATAAAAAATATTGAATAACCTACTAATTTACCTTCATCTCTAGCTGTAACTATGATTAACACGCCAGTATCGCATAGATTTTTATATCTATCCCAATCAGGGTCTAAAGGTATTACATCTTTATCAACTGCTATTTCATCGTAATGAAGTTTAATTAATTCTTTAATATCTTCATTTACTTGAGAATACTTCTCAATATTAAATTTAATCATTCAATTGCTCCATTCAATTGTTAAAACCTTATTTATTGATTGTAATAAGGCACTTTCACTTGTTGACCATTTACAGTCATATTAATAAATCCAGCAGGTTTTGCTGGTAAATTTGCAGTTCCTGTTGTTGCTGTAGTAGAACTTGTAAAATTAATCAAATTTAAAAAATATTGTTGCCATGCACGAGTGGGTCTTTTGGTAGTTGCATCCAAAAATTCAGCCTGTGGATATGGGTTATTTTGATTTGAACTCCAAATTCCGCCAGCCATTAATTTTCCCCTTCTTGCGCTTTCAGATTAGCTGATATTATAACTGCATTTACAGGGTCTGTAACTACAACCTCAAAAACTCTATCTCTAGACCAACCTAATCTACGCCAAATAGCACGATTTTTATATTTACCTAATTGACCTATTTTAACCCAATGTTCATTTGACCATGTAGAACCGCCGTCATTAGACCAACGTAACATAGCTTGTGGGTTAGTTGTAGTTGTTTGTAAGCCAACTTGATTACTTTGACCTAAAATTAATGTTTCATCAGAAGTAATTATTAAAGTGTCAGTTGGCGCAATATAATAAGGTGAATTAATAAAAATACCTTGCGTTTTAGATGACAAACCTGTAGTTCCTACGCCTGGTTGGAATTGAATCTGTAATTCTTCCAAATATTGACGTTGTAAATCAGTCACAATATGTGGTGCGCGTCTTAATCTACGGATATTTTGACCATTATCAGTATAGTTTGTTGAATCTAATTGATAGATTTGACCATTAGAATAATCGCCTACTAATACTTGACCTTGGAATAAACTAGCGCAATTACCACGATGTCTATGATAGATATTATTATTGTCAACCCATAGCCATTTATGCCACATTTCAGTTGCAACGTCATAAGCCCATGTTAAATCTAATGTAGGGAAAGATACGACATATACTTCATGGCCTTCCAATTGGTAAGTCCAAGCAATAGCGTCATCAATATATTGATCGGTTAATGTGTTTTCTACGGCATGAGTGGATATTCTTTGTGGAATATATCCATTCATCATCATAATTTGAGCTTGACCACGAATGTTACGAGATACATAAGCAAATGAATTGCCTACTCTAGACATTGAAAATTTAGCTGCAATACCATGTTGAGTTGATGTGCCAGGAATACGTTGAAATGGGAAAGGAAAAGTTCCTACATCTACCCATACTTCAGATGAAGCTTCACCAAGTAAATAAACTTCTCTATGATCTACTATTAAAGATACAAGATTATCAGGCGCACCGTCTTTAGATGAAAAACTTAAAGGGCTAGTAATAGGGCTTAAAGGATTAGAAGCTGCCCATTCTTGTGAACCTGGTTTATTGTAAACAAAATAGTTATCTACAATATCAACAGTATTAGCTGCGTTAAATGCGCCATCACTTAAAGGCAATATGCTAAAGTTTAAAGCATACATTGTTTCTGAAGCAACTGTTTGTGAATTACTTATAACATAAGTGCCTATGCCACCAGCGCCTGTGCCAAATGTTAAAGTTAAGGTTAATCCTGTGCCTCCACCATTAGTTGATGTAGATACATTATTAGTGGGTGTAGATGTATATGAGCCTGAATTAGTCCTTGTTAGGCCTGTAACAGCGCCACCAGCGCCAATACTTGTTACGGTATAGGTAGCAGGGCTTGTGCCATAAACACCGCCTAAAACAGTTACTGTGTCGTTTACAGCATATCCTGTTCCAGCAGTAGCGATGGTTTCACTTAATACTGTGCCTTGACCTAAAGCTACAATAACTGTGCCTGAAGCCACACCTACACCTTGAACAGTTTGACCTATATAAATAGTGCCTGTAACTGCTGTAGCGGTGAGAGTTGTGCCTGAAATTGATCCTGTAATAGTAGCTCCTACTGCTACAGAATTTAATACTTCAGATGTTTCAGTTTGGGATAGGTTAATAGAATATGTGCCAACGCCACCTGTCGTTCCTGATAATTGACCAGTAATAACAGTTTCGGCAGTAACGCCTACGCCTAATAATGATTGATTAGCGCCAATCGTTCCATTTTTAACTTGAGTAACAGTTAAAGTAGTGCCTGATACAGAACCTACAAAATAAGCGCTAGAAGGATTAGAAATGCGCCATGTATAACGATTAACTCCGTCTACAATATATACATTTACACCATTGTCAGTAATAGATACACGACCTGTATTAGTGTTTAATTGACCTACCATTGTAGGTGTTAGAGTAGATGTTAAAACATAAACATAAGAACCCACCACAGCGACCATATATTGACCGCCTGATAGGGTTCGCATACCACGAACTTCCTCTTGGTTTTGAAATACAATTTTTGAAGTTAAGCCAGGTGTAGGATATAAAGATACAACACCGCGTGAACCAGGTTGCTTTAACGGATCAATTTCAGGGCGAAAATTGATACACTCTTGCGCATCTTGATATATTGAGGGCGCTTCGTATGATGGGCCAACGAAACCAAAATCCGCCATTATTTTACATCCTGATAAGTTATACCATCACGAATACGTCTAATAGTTGATTCACCAACTTTGTATGAACGAGCAACTGCAACTACGCTATTCATTTCACATAAATCCTTTCTAATTTGACGTATTTGTTCATCTGTAAATTGTCGTCTAGATAAAATTGGTTTCCCTAATTTAGCTAATCTCATTTTTTCTTTTGATTCTTCTGAAACTTTTTTACCTAATTTATTTTTATTGCCTTTGCGAGAAATAGCCCATTTAGCTTTAGTTTCTTCTGTATGATGACAACCTCTAAAATTTTTACCCCAAGTTGATGCAAGGTTTTGATTGCCTTTTAAATTAGCTTTATGTTCTTTAGTATGCTTATAACCTGATGAGCCTTCGCCACCATCAGTTATGTTTACAAGCTTAATGCCTCTACGTCTGTAAAGATCAATGGTTTCTTTTTCAATCAATAAAGCAAATTCTTCATCAATATCTTTTACAAGTATTTCAGCATAAAAACCATGTTTATTGACAGTTCTATACCAATATTCATTGCGACCATAAAATTGAGTTGGTCTGCGTTTTTTGCCTTTACCAACATAAAATATATCGTTTGTGTCAGCTTTTCTATGTTGATAAACTAGATACATAATATTCCGTAAGTGATTGATTTTAACGAAAAAAGCCCCCAGTAAGTATCCAGCCGGCATCTTTTTGCCTACTACTCAACAACGCATCATTAAATCTTGCAGATTGAACAGGCTTCATATTTGTTCTTTTAATGGTTGCTTTTCCTTGTGCAGCATAAGCTGAAATCATAGCAATTTGAGTTTGTGATGCCTTACCATACATAGGCATTAATCGTTCAGCTAAACACCAACGTAACGCCATAGAATAGCCTTGTGGAAGGTTTACATTGTCATACATGGTGACAAATCGACCAAAGTTAGTATTGGCAAATATGTGCATTTCACCTTGAGCAGGATTAGGCCATACAAATATATTTCCTAATGTTTCTGTAGGTTGATAGTAAAGGGCTTTAGGCCATGGACCATTTAATGTTTTAAGACCAATCATTTGATAATCTTCAACATTTAAAATAGCTACAGGATAGTCTAATCCCCCATTAACAATAGGAGTGCCATTAGAATTAGTATTAATACGAACAAATGCGGAATCAATATTGAGTGGTCTTTGATAGTAAAGACTAATGGCTGTAGATGCAACGCTTTGACTGATATTAAGTTGATAAGTCCCAACTTCATTTACATTGCCTCCAGCACCTGTGAGCATTTGAGTAATTGTAGTGCCAGGTGTAATGCCTGTGCCTGATAATGTTTGATTGACTGCAACAGCACCTGATGTAATAGCAGTTACAGTTAAAATATTACCATCAATAGAGCCTGTGATACTTGCACCGATTTGACCGCTTGGACCAATAGTGTATTGTGTTTGACCTGGTGTAATTGGATAGATAATTTCTGTTTTGTAGAAAATCATCATATCTTCATTTGACCATTGGTCAATCATGTCATTTAACATATCAAAAGCGTCTTGCGCTTCGTCAGGGCTTGGTGTTTCGCCTGAAGCTAATGCACCAATGTCTTTTAATGCTCTTGAAATAATATCAATGGGTTGTGTCATTATAGGTCACTCATGTTAATTTTCATTGGTTGCCAAGGAAGTTGAGTTGTATTGTTATTTTTTAAATTATTAAGTTGATTTTCTAAATTACTAGTAATATGACAAACGCCATTAACTGTAGCTTCTTTTTCAATCCAAGAAACAATATCTTCTTCTTTTACGTCAGATAAAGGTATGTTCAAAGTTTTATCACTAAACCACCAATTTCCTTCAGTTTCTACTGAATTAAGTTCGTTATCAGCAATAACATAATATTTAGCATGAGTAATTAACTCACCATCGGTAGATATTTCTGTTACTTTCCAATTGTAATTAGCCACAATTAACTCGTAGTTGTTTTAGGTTGTGCAATTTCTAGTGTTTCTATTCTTGCTTTTAGGTCGTTGATTGTTACAGATTGTGCATCTATAATTGCTTTCATCTCTTGGATTGCTGCTGTTAGAGTAGCTACTAGGAATGATGTGTCTACACCTTGATAAATAGGATTTCCTTCTGCATCAACAGCATCTTTTTCACCTGTAACAGCTACAGGCAAAATTGATTGCAATTCATGAGCAATAAAACCTTCACAATTTGGCTGTGTTCCACCATGCCCTTCTTTCCATGTCCATGTAACAGGACGCAGTTGTGTGATGCGATTAAGTGCATTGGTTAAGGGTTGAACATTATCTTTTAAACGATAATCAGATGTTGCGTTATAGGACGTTGTTGAACCGTTTGAACTAATAGTGCCAGCAGAAACATATGTTGTTCCATTGTCTGTATAAAAAGCAATATGATTTCCAGATGTTCCGCTTAATCCAAGCCCCATATTACTTGCGCCGCGCAATGTAATAAAACCTACTGGCCCTGTTGTAAATCCATTTACACGACTAGAAATTGGGTTTGTTGATGTAGTCCCCACCAACAAATTACCACTAGAGTCTATACGCATACGTTCTGCATTATTGGTAGCAAAAGCCATCGGATATGCACCAGTAGTGCCAATAATTCCAGAGTAAGGAGATGTTCCAGTAAATAAAGATGCGCCAGTACTACTTTCAATTCCACAATAAAAACTTGTTCCTGTGTTTACTACTGAAAGTAATGAAAAATTTGTACCTGTAGTTGAGGTTAAATTTATAACACCTGTAGTAGCAGCTACTGACAACCTTTGGCTAGGACTCGTAGTACCAATTCCTACATTCTGTGATGCGTCAATATATAAAGCGTTTGTGCCATTAGTTGATAATCCAAGTGCATTTGCAGCAGGAAGATATAAACCATTACCAGTAACAGATGATCCTGTTGGAATGAATTTTGTTGCAGTATCTGTTCCTGTGTTTGTAAATGAAGTTGCAGAAAGTGATGTAAATGCGCCTGTGTTTGCAGTTCCACTACCAATTGTTCCTGGCGCTGTATAGACATTTGTAGCAAGCATTGTATTGGTTACAGTTGCTGTATCACCTGTAGAAACTACATTGCCATTAACTGTTGGTAAATTAAGAGTGTAACTAGACGCAGTATTAGGGCCTGCTAAAGCTACTTGTCCGCCTAATGCCGCTTGAAAAACTAATTGTCCCATAATAAATTGTCCTTAAGGTGAAATAATAATTTGAGATACGGTCAACGCACCTGTCGATGGGTTGTATTTTAACTTACTTGAGCTAGTATTCATAGCTTGATTTCCTGTATTTGATGAAGAAATCACAGGATAATAGACTGCGTTTGTGGTTGTATCGGCTACTGCTACGTTTGATGCGTTTGTGGCATTAGTGGCGTTTGTAACTGCGGTTGTGCCTATAACACTAACTACTTGTGCTGCTGTGGCTGCAGTAAATGCAGAAGTTCCATTGCCATAAGCTAAACCTGATAATGTTCCAACGCCTGTTCCGCCATTAGCTACGTTTAATGTTCCAGCTAATGTAACTGCGCCACCTGTAGCTGTTGACGGAGTAAATCCTGTTGTTCCTGCGCTGAAGCTAGTAACTTCACCAGTTCCATTAACTGCAATTGTAATAGCGCCTGAAGCATTAGTAACTGAAATACCTGCGCCTGCAGTTAAAGTCGCAGAAGTATATCCTGTGCCATTTCCTATTAATAAAGCACCATTTACAGGAGTTGTTGTAATTCCTGTTCCGCCATAAGTTACACCTAAAGCGTTAGCAGGTGTTAAATATGACGTTGTTAAAGTGCCTGTTGATGGCACAAAACTAAATTTAGTAGAGCTTGTAGTAGCTGGATTATTGCCACTTGAAGCCGCAGATAAAACAGGATACCAAGTAGAAACTGAACTTGTATTGTCAGTTATGGCTATATTTGTGGCATTTGTGGCAGTTGTTGCAGTCGTGGCCGTTGTAGCCGATGTTGCATTGCCTGATAAAGCGCCTACAAAAGTAGTAGATGTAACAGAAGTTAATCCTGCTAAAGTAGTTGATGAGCCACCTAAACTGATTGCAGTTGTGCCTACAGTAATACTTGAATTAGTTAATGCGCTATTTGGAATAGAAGTTAATCCAGCACCTGATCCACTAAATTGAGTAGCAGTTAATATGCCTGTTGATGGGTTATATTGTAATTTAGTAGAACTTGTGTATTCAGTAGATAACGAACCTGAAGTTTGATTAGCAAATAATGGGTATCTAGTTCCATTAGTTGTAGTATCGTCAGTTACAGTTGCATAACTTACAGGCGTAGCCCAAGTTGGTGCGCCTGTGCCATTTGATTGTAAGAATTGACCTGTAGTGCCTGCTGCACTTATAGCTAAAGCAGATGCGCCTGAATATACTATTCCGCCTGATACAGCAGTTAAATTAGCGTTAGTTCCGCCATTAGCTAAAGGCACTTGGCCTACAATGTTTCCTGCTTGAACAGTTAAAATACTTTTATTAACGTAAATTGCACCATTACTTGAATTTACATAAGCTACAGTTCCTAGTTTAATTGCATAACCTGTTGGTGGAATTGTATTTTGATAGTAACCAGCAGAATATGGTGATAAATATAAAGTATCGCCTACTGTATAACTTCCTGTATTTACACCTTGAACTAAACCAATAGTTGTAACATAACCTGCTGTTCCTGTAGGAATGGCTTGGTTTGCTAAACCTATAACATTTCCTGTTGATAAACTACTAGCAATAGCTAAAGCCACATTAGGATAAGTATATCCACTACTTGTAGATGTAACATATACAGGTTGACCTATGTTAATTGTAGAACCTGTATTGTTATAAACTTTTAATTGTATTTCTTCGCCAATATGTAATGTATTGTTTGTAACATCATTGTAATAAGCCAAAGCGTTTTGAGTGCTGTCATACCATAAACGACCTGCGTTATAACTTGGCGCTGAAGTTGCTGTATAAGTTTCATAACTAGAAATTGTAGGTGTTGCCATTGTTACGCTAGTTAGCGTTGAAGCAGTAGAACCTAAAGATATAGATGTAGAACCTATGGTGATACTAGAATTTAATAAAGCACCATTAGGAATACCGCTAAAGTTAGTTCCTGTTAATGTTGGTGTTGTTGTATAAGCTAATCCGCTGTTATATTGTAAAACGCCTGTGCTAGGTGCTAAAAATGACGTTGTATTAACTGCGGTTTGATAAGGAATATAGTTAGCTAGTCCACCTGCCAAGTTTGTAGCAGTTGTGGCAGTTGTAGCTGATCCTGCCGATGTAGCAAAAGTTGCTGTTGCAGCATTTCCACCAATGTTTAATGTTGTTGCAGTTCCTGTTAAACCTGTGCCTGGGCCACTAAATTGTGTTGAGGCAGTAATTGTTGTGCCACCAATGGTCGTAAAAACGCCTGTAGAGGCCGTAGAAGCGCCAATCGTTGTTCCGTTGATACTTCCGCCTGTAATTGCTACAGAATTAGCGTTTTGAGTGCTTAAAGTGCCTAATCCTGATACTTGGCTATTAGAAATAGCAATACTTGAAGCAGAAAGTGAAGTTAATTGACCTTGTGCATTAACATTAGCGGTTAAAGTTTGGTTTGCAGAGCCATAAGAACCTGCTGAAACGCCTGTATTTGTAATAGAAAACTGATTAGACGCTAAAGTTAAGCCAGTTCCTGCGGTATATGTATTTACATTAGAAAATTGAACCCAAGGCATTGCTGTAACGCCAATTGTGCCTGTGGTTGAAGCGGTGCAAACCCAACCTGTGTCAATATTTGCTGAACCATTTAGGATAACAGTATAAGCACCTGGCACTTCTGACCATACATCCATGTCAGTAGAACGTGACCAAGTTCCTGAAGATGCTATATAAATTCCGTTGTTTGCAGAAGTTGACTGATTTTTAACTAAAACTCTATCGCCTGCGGAAATTGTATAGCCATCAATAGTTTGTATGCCTGAAAGCGTAATATTGGCTGTTGTTGCTACTTGACAAGCAGCTTTAGGGCCTAAACCTTGCGCTACAGTATCAACATAGAATTTATTAGCTATGTCAGTATTGCTAGATGGAGTTGTTGAAATTTGACCTGTTGTGGTCGATATATTAGTAAACACACCTGTAGAAGGTGTAGTAGCACCAATAGTCGTGCTATCAATCGTGCTATTTGTAATTGTTAATCCTGATTGAACAGGATTAAATGTTGCATAGAATGGCTGACCCTGCCCAATAAACGTATTAAACGTATTATCTAGATTGAATAACGCCTGAACAGGCAGAATATTCTGATCTATCGTCTTTGCAGGATCAGACATCTAAATTCCCTTAAGATTGGTCAGCTACTGGTGTAACGTATAAAGCTGTTGTTCCGCCTGACGCAATTGCTGTTAAATAAAAAGGTGTTGTTGGAACTGCTAAAACTACAGGAGTTTCCATGATTGCAGGTAATACAAAATCACCTGTGTTTCCATCAGTAGCAAATACTGCATTAGCCGCAGCAGTTGCTGTGCCTGGTGTAAACTTAATAGCACATGGATA
>Ga0214166_1000533_pt1 | contig 18713 bp, 28 predicted proteins | sample TroBogepilimnion_27_FD_153005 | JGI IMG/M metagenome (GOLD analysis project Ga0214166, IMG submission 153005) | Freshwater microbial communities from Trout Bog Lake, WI - Practice 18AUG2009 epilimnion v3 | ecosystem: Environmental > Aquatic > Freshwater > Lake > Epilimnion/Euphotic zone ...
TTTGTCAATAAATGATTTGAGCATTTTATTCATCCAATCATTAAAAGTCATATTCTCGGCATGTGCGGCTTTGAACGCAAACATGAGCAAGTCATCTGGTAGGTCCAAAGGCACACTTACATCTGTACTGTAGTCTTCCCCTGCTTTGATAGCTAGACATTTTTGAATGAAATCGTCATCCACTTCCAAATCCACGTACTCAACATCGTCCCATGCTTCATTTAAGTTAACCAAATGACGTTTGGCTTCCTTGGCATGTTTTTCACGTTTGTTTTCGGCAATCATACGATAGGCACGGTTGTTGGTATAGTCGCACACTTCAACTTCAAATACACGCTGACTCTTGGTGCTGAATACAATATTAAAACTGTATCCTCCTGCACCGTGGACACCGTTCCAGCTAGACAAACTATAGGCGTGATTGCCGTAACAGCGCCACATATAATCACTACCTTCGGTGATCTTATAGTCTACCAATTCCATCCATTCTTTCATTGAGATCATTTTATTCTTCCTTTGCTAAGTATTCATCTTCTGGCGTATCATAATCTACGCCACCATGTTCTACGCATACTGTCTTAATCCAACCGCCGGGTGTTTGTGTTCCGGGCTTACCACACTCTTCGCAAGTAACGCCTGACATCGATTCTGCCATAGTAACCATACCGCGGATATAATCATCTCCGCCTGAGTAGTAAAAACGTAGTGTACCAAACTTTTCTTTAACCTGATCCAATGTTACTTGCGGAATAGGTTCGGGAATAGGTTGCAGATCACGTTCAAGCATTTCTTGTCGACGCTTTTCTTTGAAGTCTGAACCTAGCAGGTCTTTGTACTCTTCATCAAACAATGTAGAGTCGCCGGCCTTGAGTTGTTCAGATATCCGGTTAAATTTGATAGATACTTCTCGCTGACGTTCCTTCCAATCAATGTGACTTTGGATATTACCCATAAGTTGGTTAAGGATTTGGAACCAACCATCTCCGCATTCAAAGCCCCAGCACATACAAGTCTCCTGCATTGACTTGTTGCGGTTAACCATCATCTTTGGGTATACCTTACATAGGTATTCGTCTAGTTCTCTTTTCATACAATTTTCCCCAATCCGTTATAAATTAGTTGGTCTAACTCTGTTTGATAGTCTTGCCCATTCCTACGCTTGAGCCAAATAGCAGTAAGCAATTCTCGACCATCGCCGCTTGCTCCGACTGCAAGCCCCCGTAGTTCCATTTCTTCCAAAATGTCAGAATCATCGAAATCCTCTAAGTCAACATCAATTTCGACTTCTTTATAAACTGATCTATATCTGCTCATAGGTCCGCCTGTGCTTTGGTTAAATGTGTTTCTAAATCAAATGTATCTTCCTCGGGTAAATGTGCTACAGTATTCATTTCTTTTAACTTGCGTAGCATGAATAACCGAAATGATTCTTCGGTCAAGTCCATAACATCTACAGATGCCCAACGACTATCACTAGTTTTGGCTCTTACAAATACTCCTGATTTCATTTTATATCATCCGATGTTTCTGGAAAGTGACTGATAATCAAATCCAACGCTTCAATAGTACGCATATTAATTACTACATCCTCCGGGTGTAACCAATAGCCATCTGGGTTGGCTTCTGTCTTTGGATTCTTCTTCCAATTCTTTAATTCTTTTTTAAGATACGCACGATAGTCTTTTAGGTTAAGACTAGTAATGCGATCAGCAGTTTCGCCATCAATCCATTGGTAAGGTTTGTGTTTTGCCTTGCTCATTGTATTGCCTTTACAAAGTTAAGTCTGGTTTCATCATTTCCATGTTTCCAATGTTTGCCCTGTGTTTTTACTCTGGCTTTAACAATGACGCATGGTCCACGTTTCAATTCTGTCTGGCTCATCCAGCTGGCCATTTTATTGTTTATTATAGCACAAATATTCCATCCTGTAAAGTTCTTTGATTTAATAACTTCAAGAATTTCACAATCTAAATCTGCCAAACGATCTCCTTCTTTCCCCAGGAAACCTTCCTCTACTTGACGTGCGGCTTTCTTAACTTGATTATGTACAGCATCTCTAGCCTGTACACTTGGCAAACAGGCCACATAACCTAATTGGTTTTCCTTAACAGTTTCACTATTCAAAATAGTATTGATGGTAGTAAGGAAATCATTCTCGCCATCGATAGCGGCAAACATTAGTCGCTTGTAATAAGTTTTGATTTCTTCAGCACGAGCGACATCTTCAGGTTCAATTTTAAGTGCCTTAGTATCAGGGATAACCATTCGGTCATCCAATGTAAGCATCATTAGAATTTTATTTGGTTGCTTGGCATACATAAAAACACCGTCTTCAGCATAAACCGATTCTTGCTCTTTGATATAAGCACCGTTGGTTCGCTGTGCCGCACAAGCCAATTCCAAAACTTGCTGTATAGGAAACTCTTTCATGTCGCTCTCTACTTGAGTTAATATACAAGTATTTTACATGAAGATATATCTTTTGTCAATCGTTTCTAGATGTAGATAGATCTTTTTGGCTAACTTTTTGGTTAAAGGAGTGAGACCAAAATTCTCAACATAGGCACGTAGGGTTGGGCTACTGTAAACAGGACCTGTGCGCATCTTGCTCAAAACACTTATTCTACTTAGATTACGTCTAGCCCTATACTGGTCCATGACTCGCAACAGTTCAATCGCAATGCTGAATGCATAGGCATCTAATTCATCATAGTCTGCCAAGTATTCGGAATAAGGGCCGTTAGATGGCGCCCTATTTGTGTGATCTCTGTGATCTCTGCGCATACTTTGATATTGATGTCTATATTCGTGCGTAACTGCATCAAATATTTCCATCAAGAATAGTTTTACTTGCCTGGGTCCAAACTCTTCGGTTCCATCTAGATTATGATAGACAATAACTTCAACCGCAGTTTCTTGATTGGCATCGTTATCGCTATCATAATAGGCCATAACATACCAACCATCGTTGTTGAGTGTTTTATCACGTTTGCTTTTAAGATCAATATCAAACTCTTGTTGTTTGAACACCTTGCGTGTCCGGGTCATGATTTTTTTGAACTTAGTTATCTCAGGAATTTCTTCTTGAACTGTCTTACAAACTCTATATACTCGTTCAAGAATAATATTCATTTTATAACCTATAAGTTATTCTACCTTTGCTTAGATCATAAACGCTGACTTCTAATCTCACGCTATCACCTAAGATGATTCTGATTTTGTTTTGTTTAAGTTTCCCACCCATGTAGCAAAGTAGAGTTTTTTCCATATCTGCTACTTTGACTCTGAACATGTTGCCTGGTAGTACTTCTTCGATTGTGCCTGTAAATTCTAATACGTCGTCTTTATTGCTCATCTTTTACTTTTGATATGATCCAAGATCCATCACTTTCTTGTTCCCATTCTAATGTGTCGCCTTCCTTCCATCCTTGGATATCCAGCAATTCTTGTGGCAATGGCAATACTAAATCTCCACTACCGTCCTCTGCTTCTTCTACAGTTACAGTCCAAGTTGTCATTTTGTTTACCTCTTAAACCCAATTTTAACACTAGATATTTATTAAGTCAATAGTTCTGACAAATTTTTTCCGGCTCTATAAATATTCCCATGCTGTCTATATCTAAACAATATCTATATTTGGTAGTAGATCAAACCAATAAATGTGTGTTAACCAATACCTCAAGTGCCAGCACAGCTAATGCAGTTTCTGCCGGCATAATTAATAGCAGTCCTATGGTTATTTGGTTTCCTTATCTCGACAACGATCATAATATTATTAGATCTAACATTGATGAAAACATAAATTATAAATTGGTTAAACAAAGCAAATCTGGTAGATCTCTTACAGATTGGAACACTTATGATCCTGTGGAAAAAACTCCCTCAGGTAGGAAATTCGATTTAATTGAAATGGATAGCAATCTCATAGATTCGCAATGGATCAATCGGAGAAAACTAGCAAACTTTAGGGCACAACTCATGATAGAGTTAGAAGGAATTTGTGAACGATTTATAGCAAAATCTGTTACCAGTTGTTGTGATGAATTGTTGTTTCCATACTTACAAAAACAATTAGAGCTATCAGATCCCGATAAAGATCTTTATTCTCCTGGATTAAAGGAATGGGCATCTATTAATAACTTGACTGCAAAAACAGCTTATCAAGAACTCAAAATGAAATACGATTCCGCTAGTATTAATTTAATACGAGTTCATGCTATATGGACTAAATTTGTCAACAAATTCAATAGTATATCATTGGAAGATAATGTCACAAAACAACAACTTTTTGCAAAAATGGAAACACAATTTATGTTTGGAGATGTATGAAATCTCTAATAATAGGAACAACTTTTTCTCTTAAAGATATTATAGGACAAAATACCGACTTAAAAATATTTTCTGAAATATTTAACCTAACAAGAGGTAGTTGGCTAGTTGATAGAACGGACACCACACAGTTGCCGTTCAAGACAGATTTATTGGACAAATATCGTCTTCCTGATTTTGATAAAATTCTCAATCTCACGCTAGAAGAATGTTGCCAAAATCGAGCACTAGAACTTATGTCGCTAGATAAAAGGATCTATTTTTTATACAGTGGCGGTATCGATTCTACATTAGCTTTGATTGCATTTATTAAATCGGGAATACCAAGAAGAAATATTGTAGTAGTTTGTAACGATCATAGCATTAGAGAGAATCCAAATTTTTATTATTCAAGTATTAGGTCGCATTTTGATGTGATGGCTACTGAATTATTCATGCAACAACTCAAAACACAATTAATTGATGGAATAATTTTAAGTTCTGAACACGGAGACTCGTTATATGGAAATGATTACAGCTCCATAGCTTTTGAATTACTAGGAGGGAAGTTCCTTGAAAAACCTGCTACAAAAGAAAACTTAATAACATTTTTTTGTTCTGGCGGGTTATCTTATCAAAGTGCCGCCTGCTGGTTGGACTTATATTCGGCCAATCTTAAACTATGTCCAAGGGTAATAGAAACTGTTTACGACTTTTTATGGTGGATTGGATTCAATTGGAGATGGCAGTGGTGCGGAGAAAAAATGAAATTAAGAACTGCACTTGACCCTGATATACAAACCTTTTTTAGTTCAGATCAGTTACAAAAATGGGCAGTAACTCACAAACAAATAATTATAGAAAAGAAAACAGATTTCAAACGAGACTACAAACAAATAATTTTAGATTATACAAAGGATCAAGAATATTTTGATTCAAAAGTTAAACATGTGTCTTTTAGTATATATTATCTGGCTAATTCTTATCTAGCTATGGAGTCAGACGGCACAAAATTACACAAGTTGGATTACCAATTATCTAAATATTATCAGAAAGATAATTTTATATCCAACTGGCTCAACAGTAATTAATTATCGTCCTTATAAGGAATTGGCCGCCAACCTAACCGATTCAAGTCCAATTCAATTTCTTCAGTAACAACACCTTCTGATACATAGCCGTTTCCACGTTCGTCATTCCATCCACCGCTACCACTACAATACCAATCGATGTAATCACCTTCTTCACGCATATCAGCAATTATACCGCCAGAGTGACGCCAAGAGCAACTCCAAGTTTCACCTTTCATTTCCTGCCAAAACTCTCTGCTTTGCCAAGTCATATTACACATTGCGGCATATAAGTTTTGAGCATAAGTGTCACTGGCTTTAACTTTGTCGCAAAGTTCTTTTGAACTACGGAGATCATATTCCATATTGTTCTTTTGCCAAACAGGATCTTTTAGATTCTCCTCATCCTGTTCACGCCAAGTCTTGTACATGGCCACATAGTCGGAATTGGGTTCTTTGCCTTCTTTCTCACAGCGTTTGATATACCCTTCTTTTTGAAAGGTATGTCGTTCGGGACTAGATGCTACTTTTTTCATTTATGAAAATTACCTTGAAGACAATGTCGAACTTCGTGGCCAATAGTGTGAAAGTTCGCAGTGGGACTAGTAATAATAGTACACTCGCTATGATCATAATTCCAAAAACTACATGCTTCTACGCTATAGCCAAAATTACCTAACCCGCGTCGAATACTTTCAGATTGGCATGTTTGGTTAATATTGTTAGCTGTTCGGAATGTAATTTGCATTTGATTACTCAAATTACGAGTCATATCAAACTGCTGATGCGGATCTTCATAATACGCCATTGTATTGAATGATAAAATTGATAGTAATACCGCAAGTGCCTTTTTCATACAATGCCTTTCAATGTGCCTTAAAATGGTGTAGACGGTAGGATTCGAACCTACAAAGCCACCCTAAGGGCAAGGCCCTTGCCCGGCAAGCCGGAGGTATACCATGTTCCACTCACGTCCACAGTTATATTATAGTGGATTTTGACTTTAATGTCAACTCTTTTTGGTTGCGGCTATTTGCGCCATTACCTGGCTGTTTGGCAAATATTGAAATGGCGGATTAATGTAATTTGGATCAATTTGACTATTGTAATAAGTAGTCAACGGGCTAATGCCTTCAGTAGCAGTTGAAATTTCTAAGTGATGATTGTGAGTTCTCAAATATTGAAGTCGAGCTTCTCTCCATTCAATATGCATTGATTTTCGTCTTTGCCAATGAGTTGTCTGTTTTTCAGTATCAGGAAAAACGTATGTGATAGTATATGTTAAATTATCTGGAGAATAAACTTTGGTTATAGATTCAAACTCTGGTGTAGTTTCTGAGTATAAATTGCTGTTACCATAGTTTTCTTGATAAACACTGCTATCTGGCCAAAAAGGAGCAGACGTATCTGGACGTGTGAATTTGCTTACAGATGTAATTTTTGGCATGATTGTTCTCCTATAATGTATTTATTCATTTACAACCCCTACTAAGTGTAAGCGATGTTGATCACTACAATTCATAAAAGTATGATTAAACCTTGTATCTAACCAATAAACACCATCTGATTCCAAATGCACTATACCCCCAGTTTCAAACACAAAATAACAGCTAGGGTTAGTAATAATAGGTATATGTATTCGGGGACTTATATCTTTGTGCATACTATAGCAAGTATAGGGCCCTACCCACATAAACCTAGTTCTTTTGAGATTATACTTGTGTATTATGTTTTCAAATTCTGTATTTTGAAAAAATGTATTTAGGGCTGTGTACTCTATATCTCTGCCTTTGCTTTTGCCCACGGCACTGGTCCATGGATCTTCTTGTTCTAGATATTGTAGGCCAGCTTGTTTATTCAGAGGACCAAAACTTGTCCAAACTATATCTTTTTCTAAAGACTTGTAAATTTCAAACAGTTGAACAGAATTGCACGAGTCAATGCGATTAATAATCATATCAGTTTAACAAACGATCAATTTCAGAAGTGTCTATCTGAGTGTCAAAATTCAATATTAATTCATCGTTAACAGTATTTTCCGGTAGGAAATTGCTCACAGGTCCTAGATTATAATACTTGCGCCAAACTTTGAATCCTACTAACCCCTTATATTTGTGTATGTTTAGATATTTGTTATCCACCGAGCTAATAAGATTATCTAAATCAGAAGACATTATCTGTGAAACTCTAGTTTTAGCATGATGTTTATAGAACCAAGCATCGTGTTTTCCTAAAAACATTCGGTCAGGCTTTCCTGCCTGGAATGATATTTTTTTAATTACAGGATAGATAGCAGGAACAATGCCACGTTCATAAACTCCTCCGTTAATATCTTTGAAATAATTTTCAATTGGATAATGTTTTCCAATAGTGGTATTTTCATCATTGAATCGCATAGCTCCGTAGGCATCCATGCCAGCCGGAGTCATTAAGAATTTGGCAGTAACATGTGCTTGTTTAACAATCAATTGAGGAAGTTGCGGACTATGATAAAAGAACACAGCATTAGTATTAGGATGATTGACTGAATTATATTTGTTGCTATAAACAGTATCGTAAAAAGAAATAAAGAAATTATTCTTGAATCTTATTACAGCTGGTTTATCTATTCCTTGTACTACTGCTATCTTTTTACCAGATTCGGCTATACGTTTCAAATGTAAATAACGGTCTAGATTATAACGCCCTGCCATAGTAGGATGCAACCAGTCGTTACATTTTAGCAACCACATATCGGGCTCATAATTCAGCATGTCCTCAAAATAGTCATGTAGTGTAACTTTGATATTAGGATATGTATCTTTTATTTTCTGCATGAAGGGAAGCTGAGTATGGAATGTTTCATCTATAGTATTTTCAACACTATGGTCGTTAGAGTTAGATTTCCAATCCCTCAATCCAGACAACGGTGCGCTAGCTACTACTTCATCCACATGTAGCCCGTTGTTTACAAATGCATAGAACATATTAGTGCTGTCTGCACCGCCACTTAAAAACATCAGAACATAGTCATATTCTTCTCTTATCTGTTTGGCTCTTATTGCATATAGCTCATCTAATGTTTGTGTTGGTTCAGTTTTCCAATCAGTAACTTGAAATACTTCATCGTTGAAATTCCAAACAGGATCCAAATTTAGTTGTTGTGCTCTAAATAGGGCAGGAATCTTTTCATAAAATTTTTCTGAGCCTACTTTGTAAAATCCTAGATCATCTATCATTTTAATATTCCTATATCTCTTCTGTATCTAAATTGTCCTACATGTTGTTTGTCAAGATAATCATACAGTTTTTTGCTGGCAGCCTCATTAGTCACATCTGATGTAGTAAACAACGAATGTTTAATAAACGGAGGATCAAACCCTTCTAATCCGTGTGTTATATACTCTGGAACTGGGTTTAGTTTAGGTAAAAAACTTGCAGGGTTTACCCAATCATATACTCTATTAGCTAACTTTATTGTAACAGTTTTTGAATCGTCATGTGTGACATCTGGTATTGTATCTCCGCGACTAGCCGTTCCAAATAGTTCACCTAAGTCATTAGTTACAGAACCTAGTATTGCGGGCAGTTCAGGATCTCCGCTACGGGTATTTATTTCCAGTATAAGGGGAGTATCGGTTTCGTCGTGTGCTATACCAAGAAATAAAAATCCTTTATAACCTGCATTTTGTTTGACTAGATGTTGATAAATTTTATCAGCATACTCGTGTACTCTTGGATCTACTTCTGTGGTATTGTTGTACGCACCCATACTAGAACAATTGAATCCTAGATCATTATCTAGATAACGTTTATAGTCTCTAGCTGAACCTAAGAATTTCCAGCCTGATTCATTAACTAGCATATGGTAGGAGTATTCTCGTTTAATATTAACATATTCTTCTAACACAATACTAGTGTCTAATTTAATATTGGTAATCTTTACAGCATCTTTATAGAGAAAACTAAACAAGTCACTAAAAACTTCTTCAAAATTATGATTATCAACAACCATAGTTTGACGACCATGATGGAATAGATAGTTTAATTTTACAACAAACGGTCTTGGTAATGTTTTGAAATTTTTGAAAAGATATTCGCCATCTATTAATCGACCCTTGCTGGTTGGTATTCCTAGATCATTGAATAACTTTTTTGAAACAGATTTGTCTTTTTCTAAAATAGTATTTTCAGGACTTACAAAGAAGTAAGGAATCTTCATATCAGTCAATTTATCATGCGCATACTGGCACGAAGGCATTGCTAATGCACTAGCCATGACAAAATCAATTTTCTTATCTACAATATAGTTGGCCAACATATCGATATTTTGTTTAGGAATTTCTGAAACTTCAAAATATCTAGAATCGGCTGAATCCATATGCCTAGCTATTGGTGTATAGTGATCTGTTTTTGTCAAAGACCTATGGGCACCAATATGAAAAACATTATGATTTTGTTTGACTAATCTTTGAGCAAGATCGTGATAACAAGCTGAGGGAGACAATAATAAAATATTCATCTATCACTTCTAAGTAAATTTATGATCCAGAAAGTAGGATCTAATTCCCACCAATGACGGCCACCATAGTTAGGATTTTTAGCATCACCGTGATGGTTATTGTGCCAACATTCCCCTTGTGTTAAAATCCAAAGCCACGGAACATTCATACTATCGTCTTTAGTTTCGTAATTCTTATATCCTAATTTGGTATAATGTACTACACTGGTTTGCATACAAAAAGCATGCAGAGTTAGAAACGCAGGCAACCCCATAGTATAAAGCCATAAGTCAAAGTTTATTAAAGCCAATGCGGCATGACTTAACCATAGTATTAAATGATAGTGCTTATGAGCAAAAATCATATCTGGATCTCGTAAAAGATCGACTGCTCCTTTTGGATTTACATCGCCCTCTTTTAATTTGATCATCCAAAGTATATAGCTATGCCAAAATCCATCTTTAGGGCTATGGGGATCTTTTTCTGTATCGCTGTATCTATGGTGCCCGCCTCTATGGATAGCTACCCAAAGAATAGGGCTACCTTGTCCGCTAATGACGCCGCACCATAGGATAAATCTCTTCATTAATTTGCTAACTTCAAACCCCTTATGACTGAACAATCTATGATAGCCAGCACCAATACCAATCATTTTCATACATATGAATCCGATTAATGTGCCAATCCACCAATAGTCAGGTGCTGATCCTGAAAATATACAATACAATGCCCAGACACCAATAAACTGCAAAGGTATTATACAGCCCCACAGTTGTTTAACTGTGAAAATATTTTTAATAATTTGTTTCATTTCCGCTCCCATTCGGCTAGTACCTCTTCGTTTCCGTTATAAATTATAGTTTGCCAGCAAGTATCATCCCAAGCATTAGGGCAAGTAAGGTATTTATAGCTGTCGGTTTTGAACATCAAATTAAATTGTCTCTTGAAGTTGTCAATAACCCAGGAATCCCAATTATCAGTTTGTCTGCTTATAAAGTATAGTTTGCAATCAGTATTTTGTCTAAGCCAATCGATTTGACTATGTACGCTCTGGCCCATACAGTCGCTGATTTCTCTTAAAAATGTTTTTTTGTTATTGGATTTCCATGCACGATTTAGAATACGATATGCTGTATCAGGCCAGCACTCTCTTGAACTAATAGTTGAGCACAACTCTGGAACTCCGTTGTCATCGAAATATATTGTATTAGCAACTATACCCGCATATTCAAACGAATTTTTGCTGTAATTATTCCATAGCCTATGACTGCGGTCATTATATTGTATTTCCCTAAGACTATCGAATAAATCATCATGTTCTTTATCTGATCCTGGTGCCCATGTAATTACTTTCATGATTCTAACCTCTTCAGCATTTCAAAAAACGGTTCTCGATGAATGCCCCACCATTGTCTTTCAAACTGCTTAAAAATTTGTAAATTTTCATGTTGAAATATTGGACTCTTTTCTATATTTTCAAACCCAGTGAACTTAGGACGTTGCTCCATATCAAAGGGAGCAAGACTATTTAATATACGCCATTTGCTACTGTTACTACCTAACTTTCCTGGTATTTTATTATTTGCTAAATCTGTCATTATTGGACTTTGCATATAAGCAAGATATTGTTCAGCAGTATAGGCTAGGAAAAAAGGACACCCATACAGATTATTTTTTCTAAAATATTCTAAACAACACCAAATAGGTTCGTATTCGTCCACATACCAAATACTGTTTGATTCTTTTTTAGCTATGTGAGGTACACTATGACTCCCCATTACTATGGTTCCATCTAAACTTTTTAATGCATTAAGAGTCGATGGAATTTGATAAGTGGCTAATTTGTACTGTTGGGCTATATCGACTATTAGTCCTGTTTTAACAAAATAATCAAAATCTACATCAATTATTAATGGTTTAAGATTTTTACTTTCACAAAAATTAAAAGCATAAGTTACATCGTGTGTATTGTAATTAGGATTTAATTTTATTATAACAGGAGTAACTTCTATGCCTAGCATTAAAAAAACATTTAGTACAAATTCGCTATCTACTCCTCCACTATACATGAGATAGATCTTACCTTGTTTTTTAGATTCGATTTCGAGTGCTACTTGTTTACATTCTTCTAAAAAGTTAGGCGTTTTATTCACAGGTGGATCTATATCTACACGAAATGTAGATCCACTACCGCTTGGTCGCATATAATTATTTTTAAGTTCTATCATTATTACCAATCTATTTTATAGTTCGACATACAATTTGTAATATATTCTTGTGTAGTTTTATCACTTACATAAAGAACATCGTAGTTGCTGTCAACACCAAATCTATAATTAGGTGAGCGTGATTTATCTACATTAGATAAATCCTGGAACATCATAACACTTGCACCTAAAGATCCTATTTTTAATTTGAAATAAAAATACCAATCATTTTTATCTAAATCATGTATGTATTTCCTTGAAGCCATCTTATAAGTCGCCGGGCCCATCTCAACTATTTTTTCTCCATTGTTATTATTATTCATACTCCATTGTTGATAATCTGGACTGTTGAACCAATTTATTGCATAATCTTCTACAACTGTTCTAACATCAATCCTGTCATTGAGATAAATTGAACAGCGCATAGCACAATTTACATATTTCAAATTAAAAATTTGCCACCAGAAAAAATCATGTAGTGTATGAACAGGAACATTACTGGTTTCAATATTCTTTACTATTTTTGCATACCATAACTCGGCAAAGTTTGGATCTGAATCCATTTGAAAATTGTGTATACCGCCACGTGTAGATTCTTTTATTTCAAAATGTTTTATTATAATATCCTTATATTTCGAATAGTGTGCGGTATTGAAACTATTTTTTAAGTTTTGTAAATTAAGTTGTGATCTACTAGACAAGTTTTCGCAATAATAGTCGTAATGCTGATACAAATCTAATGCAAATAACATACCAAATAAACAATCGCCCTCATCTGCGGTAATAGGACGATACCCTTTTTCAATTAGATCGTCATACTTGTGTGTGGTAGAATTAAGTATATCAAATTTGCCCCAAATAAATTTACTCCAAAACACAGGATTTTCAATAACACTTTGTTCGTTAGCAGTTATAATGATACTTTGTAATTCTTCAGTTGTCAAGTTCTTTATTAACGCACTAAGGGCTAATGTGCTATCTATTCCGCCACTATACATCAGAGCAAATTTTTGTCCTTGTTGTATCAGTTTTTTAATCTCTAATGCTCGTTGATCGGTAACTTTATTGAAAGATTTATTAAACATAGGATCGTAAGCCGGAAGTTTATATTTTTCAGGAACATCTTGTTGCCAAGGCAAACTCCACTCGCCTAATCTTGCTACAAACCTATTTGGGTTATATTTTCTAGCAAGGTCAATCATGAACTTGCCACCACTATCTGAATTTGATCTAACTTGTTTCCAAAAATCTCGTTGGCTTGGATTTATTACAATGTTACTGAACAATAAAGGAGTATTCATTAGCAAGCCCAGAAGGTAATTTTATCTTTTAGCATATTATTATCAACTATAGGAGGAGTAAGCCCCGATGCCGAATAGAACAACCCCCTAAAACTAGCATTGTCAGTCTGTGAATATTCTATCCACGCTTTATCTATATTTGATCTAGCTTCTGTTATAGAGGACGAATGATATAATATGTTCTTTATTTCGTGCATCATTCCCCTTGGAGCTTCAGTAGGATCAAATTTGATCTTAAACTCTGCCGGACTAGTATTAGGAAAAAAATCTTCTAAATATTTTGATTCTGGCCATAAGTTTCTATAGGATTCGGCAATAGTAATTGCGTGGATACATTGTAACACAAACAAGGCATATTCTTGTAGATCTAACACTGCTTTTTTCCTATCAACAGTATCAAATTCTTTGCTCCAACCTTTATCTACTATTTCATTTTCTTTTAAGAATGCCATACTGGCACTTTGTTTTATACTACTCATAGAACTAGACCCATACATTATTTCATTTCTCTTATGTCTAGTTCCATAGTTCAAACAATTATCATTAGTAAGTTCGTCTGCTTTTAGAATATACGATACGTTTATTATTTTGGAAGAGATAATTTTTCCAGTTTCAAATAAAAGCCACGGATCGAGATTATCTACGATTAGAAATCGATCGAGTGGTGGTGCAAACAACGCATATCTGTTAGGAGTATTTTTATTTGCAGGATAATATTCAGCCCATGGTCTGTTCATGGTAATATTTAACTATAAAGAAATCGAGCCAAAAAAAAAGGACCCAAAGGTCCTTTTTTAATCAATCAATTATTATTTTGATTGGATTTTTGATACTAAGCCTGGAGTAAAGTAATTTTCAAACTTTTGATAAACTACTTTAGTTGCTTCTGCAAAGCGAGCTTTTTCTTCTGCACTCATACGAACAACTTCAATTCCATCTGCTTCTGCACGAACTTGTGTCTTAACAATATCATCGATACTGATTGAACGCTCATAACGTGCGGCAACCTTAGCTGACTCACTAACGATTGCTTGTAGCTCTGGGCTCAATGTATTCCAGAAGTCAGTACCAACTAGAATGCTTGTCAAGAACAAGCTGTGTTCTGTGTGGTTGATAACTTTAGAAACTTTATCATGTCCAAGTGCATATACACGTGGATATGTGCTTTCACCAACTGCAACATTAGCTGAAGCCAAGTTGTCTGATAATTCTTCTAGTTCCATTGGAACTACATCAGCACCTAATGTCTTGAATGTTTCAATAGCAACTGGGCTATGACTTGTACGTAGTTTAACACCACGTAGGTCTTCGATCTTAGCAACTGTTTCGTTACCAGGAATAATACGGAAACCACCTGAGTATGTAAAAGCTAAACCTTTAACTTTCTTTGACTCTTGTAAGCTGTCTAACAAACTAGCACCAACTTCTCCTTCAAACACACGACTTGCATGATCGTGATCTTTGAATAGGAATGGTAGATCTAATGCAAAGAAATCTTTGTTGATCTTACCTAGTGTAATTGTGTAAGTTTGGCTCATTTCAATTGCGCCTGAGTCTAGCAAATCTACTAGGCTGTGCTTGTCAACTACTACACTGTTGTTATATTTTTCAGAGTATTCACTCATAGTCATAACTTCGATTTCTAGTTGTTCTGGAGCACGAGCATTTACTTCAGCGGCAAATACCTTAGCGGCACGAATAAACAATTCGATTGGTTCGTGTGCTAGTACCCATTTTACATGTTTTTTGTTCATTTGGATTCTCCGATTTTTAACATTAAATTTTCGTAGGTCATGACTCCTACCATTTATTTAGTCGTTTCAAGATTGGCACTTTCGGTAATATCTCTACCGTAATCGCTGGCATTCCATGCACGTTCGTGGAAAAAGTACATAATACTGTTGACTACTAGGGCAAAACTAACTACTCCTAGTCCAACCCACGGATTTCCACTAGCAATCCACCCACCAAAGAAGTTGGTAACTGTGACTAAAATACGCCAAGTAATAACTTTGGCAACGCTACGAGGAATCTTTTCCTCTACTTTGGTTTTTAGACTAAACATTTGGTTTTCTCCTATTATCTAATTTGTAGTAATTTACATTTTCATAAAATCTTTGAGTTCTTGAATCTGTGTTTTTCAAAAAATCAATCAACTCAAAATATGGAATTATTACAGCATGTTTCCTAGCTTCTGGATTTCCAGTAAGATAAGGAACATTTTCAACTGCTCCTGCAAACTTTGGAAAATAAACAAGATCATCTTTCCAGTATTTGCCATATATGATAGGTTTGATATATGTGTCCCATCTATCATATGGATCCACTAGATTGTTGTGTCGTTTAAGGCCATTACCATCAATGTATTGAGCTGAATATAAAGAACCTTTGAATACATCATCCTCTAGCATACTAAGATGAAACTCAGCAGAATCATCCCAAAACAAATAATTCCCTGATCTATTTAATGAATCGAAAGCTCTGGATCTGGCTATTTGTGGCAAGTAATATCCTTGATACCACCATAGCTTATCCGGAGACGACCCTACAAATACTAATGGATTATGATTCTCTTGAATAAAAGTACAACTGTCGGGTAGCTGTGATAAAAATCTTTTGTGTAATAAATTTACAGTACCTGGGGTATCTGTATCGATAGATTCTTGTTCTATTTCTTTCTGTATTGCTAGTACATCAATGTCTACGATATGAGCTTTGAAATTATATTTGTTTTCTAAGAATCGAACATTAGTAAGTTCCTGATCATTATAGCCGTGGAGATATAAAAATGCACATTTAGTGTCTACTCCTAAATTTCTAAAACTTAAAAATATGCTTTGACTATCTATACCTGCACTGAAACTTATCCAAATATCTTTATAATTTTCAGCTATTTCTTTTGCCCGTAACTCATGTTCTTCTCTCATATTACCATGAGGACGAGATGAGCTTGTTAATTCAAGATAGAATTTATTATTTTCGAATCCATATTTCATTGCAGATTATTTACACTAATAACTTGCTGTATCAATGGAAACATGGTTTCGGCCCAGAGCCTGCAACCTTCGGCGGTCATGTGTCCACCAGAACTACCATTGATATCAAATTGCCTATGTTCTCGATCTATAGGAATATTTTTAGTCCAACGTCCGTAATAGTAAGCATGATAGGTTTGAGCAGTTTGTTCAGCCTCTTCATTAGTTTGGATCATACTGTTAGATACATAAATTGTTAAAATATTTTGTTGTTGTAAATAGCCAAGTATTTTTTCAGTATATTGTATATTCAAGGATTTATTTCGTTCATTAAGTCCAGGCTCTACAATTACAATTCTTGTGTTTTTATTAATACTACGTACAAGTCTATCTAGCATCCAAACAGGTTTATCACCATCTACTCCGCCATTTATAACCGTAGCATTAATATGATTTAATAATAATAATTCGTTAAGGTGTTTAGTATATGTTTGATCGGCATTTTTGCAATTGGTATTGCTAGTTCCTAAGGCATAAATTTCAAATCCAAATGCATGGATAGAAAATAATAAAAAAACGAACGCAACAGTTTTCTTAAACATATTAATCAACTGTTGGTCCGTTTCCGTTCCTAAATCCTACCCTTCCGCCCTCTGCTTCAATGTTCTTGATGACATCTTCAAACAGAATAGGCGCAAAGTCTGGGGTTTGTTCTACGCAAACGCAATGGTAACGAACATCGTTTTCATCGCTGTATAAAACTTCACCAGTTCTAGCATCGACTCCACGGGCTTTTTTAACACGATTTGCGTGTAAGTGTCCGTGAATGTTAACACCAAAACGTCCAAGACTTTCTGCGTGAACAGGAATATGGCTAAGGATCATACCGTTCATAACGTGATAAGCTCTAAGCTCTCTAAAGTACTGACGGTACTCGTCGTCTCTAAAGATATCGTGGTTACCACGAATTAAAACTTTGTCGCCGTTTAATCTCGACATGATTTTTAACGCTTTACGGTTAATGACAACATCGCCCAAATGATAGACCTTGTCAGTGGGTTTTACCCGTTCGTTCCACGCCTTAACCATTGCTTCGTCCATTTCCTCAGCTGAGTCCCATGGGCGAAGTTTTGTAACACCATCGTTGCGTGTGAAACGACATACACCCGTGTGACCGAAGTGCGTGTCGCTTACTAAGAATACACTTGGCATATTCGCCTCCTTTCTAAGTTAAGTTATAATTATACAGCCAAAATCACATTTAGTCAACCGATCTAAAAGTGCGCCAATCGTCAAGATTGGGCTTTTCATCCGCATCGTAGGACCAACCCAAGGCTTTCATCATCCTATGCTTAACGAGCAGATTAGGGCTTCTAAACCGCCCTGTATCCTGGAATCCAAGCATTACACCCACCTCGCATACAGCACCCGAACGACAAATACCCGCGAAGCAATGGACAACAACGTTCATTCTGTTAGCCAAAGCGTGTTGTAAAAGAGCCACAAGTTGATCAGCTTGTTCTTGACTACAACGCATTTCTTCATCGTCTACATGGTCGTTTTCCTCTACATCCAAAAATTCAAAGTTATGAATCTCTTTGAACTTGTGTGCAGGAGTAGGACGCCAGCTTGCAGGATCAGTAATGCTGATCAGCATACTATTTTCGCCAGCCTCGTGATGAAATCTTTTTGGGATGTCATCAGCGGCTACATTTTCAATCCAAGGCATTATACCCTCCAAATTTCTGTAAACCCTTCTTCTTCGGTTGGCATTACAAAGTTATCAATCATTCCTTGCACAACTGCCCAGGGAATTTCTTTACCTGGACGACTAGCCAAACGCTTTTTAAGTTCGTCTAGATCCGGAGTAGGAAACACAATAGCAATATGCTCATAGTTAGTAGACGGTGGAAGTGCGTTAAACTTTCGAGCACGGCTAGAAACGGTTGTACTAGTTTGATCCCAAACAATGTCCAACTGTAAGGCCGCGGCAAAATTTACATTTACCATCATCTGCTTGACAGCAGTGGGCATGTATTCCTCAAAAACTTCACTGTATGTTTTTCCTTGATCTCGAGCATATCCTTCGACATGCTCATCAGTACTAACATACTTGTGATCCTTCTTGTCCTCGCCTAGCCATAATTGGTTTTTATACCAAGTACTTTTACCTGCGGCAGGCACTCCAATTAATTGATAACACTTAGGCATTAATGTACCGATTCCTTTACTTCTACTTCACATTCAATTACCCAGTTATTAAACTCGGTAAACTTGTCGACTTCTACACCTAGCCCAACTGCTTCGTTTACAAAATGCTGTAACAGCGTATTGTACAAATGATCGGGCATGGTGTCTTTATCAAATTTA
>Ga0214166_1000537_pt1 | contig 18654 bp, 13 predicted proteins | sample TroBogepilimnion_27_FD_153005 | JGI IMG/M metagenome (GOLD analysis project Ga0214166, IMG submission 153005) | Freshwater microbial communities from Trout Bog Lake, WI - Practice 18AUG2009 epilimnion v3 | ecosystem: Environmental > Aquatic > Freshwater > Lake > Epilimnion/Euphotic zone ...
TCACAAAGATTTTCGCGACCGTTGGGTTACGTTCAACTTGATGCCCAAGTTGGCAGCTAATGAACGGAAGTCAAATGAAGAATGTACTAAAGGCTTTAGCAACTTTCGTGTTTGCAATGTCATCGTTAATTATCGCAGCGCCCTCTGGCGCAGAAATTAAATCACTCGCTGCAACTCAATGCGATAATTGGCCAGGAACTTGCAATGTGACATTTAATTCAGGCATTCCAGGTTCAAATGCGGCGTCTGTCTTGCAAACTTCAAGTGTTGGTCCTGTGAATTTGACTCCATTTAATAATCCTTCACCAATGTTCACCTACCCCGGCTATACATTTCTTGGCTGGATAGCTCTATCAACCTCTGTTTTATTTTCCGATAGAGCACCGTATTCTTTCGTCACAAACATTGTTTTAACTGCTCAATGGGTATTAACCCCAACCACAACAATCGGACTTTCTGGTGGCAACGGGACTTCGCAAGTTTTTTACATGACGGGCCCACAGGGTTCATCGATCACTCTTCCATCGGGCTCTGGCCTGAGTAACCCGGGGTATACGTTCACTGGTTGGAACACAGCCGTTAACACAGCATCGGGGCAACTACTTGCGGGATCGAGTTACTTATTGAGCAATTCAACTTCGCTTTATGCACAGTGGTCACTGAATCCAACATCAACAGTCACCTTCTCAACTTCTGTTGGCACAGGGAGCATCTCGCCGCTTTCTGGCCCACAGGGTTCATCGATCACTCTTCCATCGGGCTCTGGCCTGAGTAACCCGGGGTATACGTTCACTGGTTGGAACACAGCCGTTAACACAGCATCGGGGCAACTACTTGCGGGATCGAGTTACTTATTGAGCAATTCAACTTCGCTTTATGCACAGTGGTTCATCAACTCAATGATTGTGATCAATTTCTATGGACCGGGTACAGGGGTAATTTCAAATACGAACTCAACCGGGGGATTACCAACCAGTCAGCCAACTGAAACTCCATTGTTAAGTAATCAATTTGCGCTTGTTCTGAATCCGAATGGTGGGAGTGGCTCGATCCCCCGAGTAGTAGGAATAATTGGCAATGCAATTGCTGTTCCCGCATCTGTCGGAATGAGTAAGTCTGGCTTTGTTTTTGTTAGTTGGAATACAGCGGTAGATGGAAGTGGTGTCAAATTCATACCTACTGAATCGGTGATTGCATCAGCTGTGATTGTCCTATACGCACAGTGGTCGGCACTTTTAACATCATCGTCAAGCACATTGCTTGGAACTATTTCGAGTTTCGCAGTCAACAGCTCCACACTTACTCCTCAGCTCAAAACTCAGATTCATAATCTTGCAGTTTTGCTTTCCATTAACAAGCAAAAAAATGTAACTATTTATGGCTACACAACATATTCAACTGCGACTGCATCTAATTTGGCGATCAGTCAAGCGAGAGCAAATACGGTTGCGCAGTACTTGAGAACACAGTTGACTGCGATGAGCGTTTTTGGTGTATTGATAACTGCCAAAGGTGAGGGATCAGTCAGAGGACAAGTTGCTGGTGCCTACAGGCGGGTCGAGATATTTGTTTAAATACCCCGACCACGCCTAGACGGTTCTGAGTGGTGCCGGCGGAGGGATTCGAACCCCCGACCTAACGATTACAAATCGCTTGCGCTGCCGGACTGCGCCACGCCGGCTCAGAAGTTAAAAGTTTAGTCAATCCTCCAAGGTCGCTCTAGGCTTATAGAAATGACTGATACTTCCCAGCCCCAGGGTGCCCCAAGAGACGCCGGATCACACTTCCAGCCATCTCTGCGAAAGATGCTCATTATTCTCTTTTTGTTTGCCCTGGCAGCTTTCATAATGCTCAGATCTCCAGGAGCTGCAGGACCTAATTTCGCGACCCCCAACATCACAACCCCTGCTGGGCAAACAACGAATACTTCAGTACCGGTTTCTCAGGTTCGTGTGCAAGTCGCAAACGGCACAGCTACTGCTGGCCTCGCTCGCACGTACACCCAGCAGCTCATGACCCTTGGTTGGAACACACTTCCTGAGATGAACGGTCCGAAGGTGAATTCAACAATTATTTATTACAACCCAGGTTTCTTGTGGGCGGCACAAAACATTGCATCAGCTCTCAAAGTTAACGCTTCAGATGCTCAGCCTCTTAATGGGCAGCAACCAGTTGCTGGGGCATCAAGTGACGACGTCATAGTTATCATCGGCCCAGAACTCGCAGTCGCAGGATAATTATTCCGTTGTAGGAAGTTCCACCCCGTAGCGAAGTAACGCTGCACGAAGTACTTCTGCAGACATTGGTCGTAGTTCTTCAAGTGGTCGATTGCGGTGACGTCTAATACCTAAGTCAACTTGGGCGAGTGCACCAACGCTGAACTTGTGGGCGATGTCAATTAAAAGAGCAATCTCAACTCCGTAAGAAGTTTCCATGGTTATTGCTTCGAAGGTGCTTCTGCGTCCCGCAGTTTCTCCAGCGAGCGGTTGTTTAATTTCTCCCAGCCCCGGATAGAGGAGCGAGAGGATTGGGCGTGCGCTGAGTTCATTCACACGCCCTCCGCCAGTTGGCATGTTGTGAAGCGGTCTCTCGTAGTAGCCCTTTACAAGTTGGACCTCTTCTTTTTCGAGAAGGGGCTGAATGAGACGCGGCACGTACTCAGTAGTGGTGTTAATGACATCAGCGTCTAAGAAGACAAGGAGCTCTGAAGATGTGGCTCTGAGTCCCGCACTCATGGCAGCGCCTTTGCCACTCGTGCCACTGAGGTTTACAACCCGTGCTCCGTGGTGATCTGCCACGACACCCGTGTCATCACTGGAGTGGTCGTTCACTACGACGAGCTCGTCTATGAGCCCTGCGTGTGTAGAGATGGCGTCAAGCACGGCTCCGATGGTGGAGGCTTCATTCTTCGCTGGCACTATGACGGCCAACGTGGTTTGGGTCTTAAGGCCAAGTACCGCTTCGAGGTTGAACTGCTCGCGGGTGAGGGTCCAAGGAACATCGTGCATAGGGCTTAAGGCTAGGGCTTGGGGCAAAAACTTGCACTTGACAAATAGGCTCAAAACAACAAGAATTGTTATCAACATCAAGAGCGACAGAGGGACGGGCCCTGTGAAGTCGCGACAACCAGTGTGAAACATGAGCACCCGCTCTTCACACCAGGTGCCAAAGCCCGAACGATGAAAAGGGAGTTTTATGAGTTTCGCAACCGGTCTTCTCTGTAGAGAGTGTGGCTCCACCTATCCAGCTGAGGCTCGCTATTCATGCGACTTCTGCTTCGGACCGCTCGAAGTCAATTACGACTTAGCAGCAGCCAAGGGTGTTGTCACACGTGAATCAATTGAGTCAGGTCCAAATTCGATGTGGCGTTACGCTGCACTCCTTCCAGATCCAGGCGAAGAGCCTGTTGACCTTGGAGCGGGTTGGACTCCACTTCGAAAAGCCACACGCCTTGCTGAAGTACTCGGCGTTAAAGAACTCTGGCTAAAAGACGACACACGTAATCCAACTGGTTCCTTTAAGGACCGCGTTGTTTCGTGCGCGCTTTCTTCTGCTCGCCGTCTCGGTTTTACGACTGCAGCATGTGCATCAACAGGAAACCTCGCGACATCAGTTGCAGCGCACGCCGCATTCATTGGCTGGCCGAGTGTGACAATCATTCCAAGCGACCTCGAAAAGTCAAAGATTGCCATGACCGCAATCTTTGGCGGCACGGTGCTTGGCGTTGAGGGCAACTACGACGACGTGAACCGTCTCTGTGTGGAGCTTGTTGCTGAGCACCCAGACTGGGCGTTCGCGAACGTAAACCTTCGCCCGTATTACGCAGAAGGTTCAAAGACACTCGCCTTCGAAATCACCGAGCAACTCGGATGGAAGCTTCCTGCACAAGTTGTTGTGCCAGTTGCTTCTGGAAGCCAGCTCACCAAGGTCGCCAAGGGCTTCAAAGAATTCATTGAACTTGGCCTTGTTGAAGGTGAAGCACCAATTTTGTTCGGAGCACAAGCAACTGGTTGCTCACCAGTGGCGACTGCCTTTAGCGAAGGCGCTGAAGTCATTACTCCACAGCGTCCAAACACAATTGCTCGCTCGCTCGCAATTGGTAACCCAGCTGACGGTCCCTATGTACTTGATGAACTCCGTAGCCACGGCGGTGACATTGGTTCTGTTCCAGACTCAGAGATTCTCGAATGCATTGAACTGCTCGCAAAGACAGAAGGCGTGTTCGCTGAGACTGCTGGAGGAGTGACTATTGCTTCACTTCGCCAAATGATCAACCGCGGCACTATTGACCGTAATAAGTCAATCGTCGCAATTATTTCTGGCCACGGCCTAAAGACTCTCGATGCAGTTGTTGATACTGCGGTAGTGACTGCGACGATTAAGCCGTCACTCGCTTCTGCAGAAGAAGCCATTGCTCGCTACACCTTGGAGGCTGCGCTATGAGCGTGATTGTTCGACTACCTAGCCAGCTGCGTGTCCTCGTAGGTGGCGCTGGAGAAGTTCCAGTAGAAGCCACCACAGTCCGTGAAGCCATTGTTGGCGTTGATGCTCAGTACCCAGGAATTGCCTTTCGAGTACTGGACGACAAGGGCGCACTTCGCAGATTCGTGAACGTTTTTGTTGCCGACGAGGACGTCCGTTTCCTTGACGGCCTCGACACCGTTTTGGCCCCAGGAGTTACCGTTTCGCTCGTCCCGGCCGTTGCCGGGGGCTGACCTGAATTAGCAGTCTCACCCCTAGACTGCTAATATTGCTCTGCACCAATTGGGTGCTTGCTTAACAGGAGGAATCGCCATGGCGAAACTGATCTCATTCGACGAAGAGGCTCGCAGAGCCCTAGAACGCGGTATGAACAAGCTTGCTGACGCCGTCCGCGTCACACTCGGACCTAAGGGTCGCAACGTTGTTCTCGACAAGAAGTGGGGAGCACCCACAATCACTAACGACGGTGTTTCAATCGCCAAGGACATTGACCTCGAAGACCCATTCGAGCGCATTGGTGCAGAACTCGTTAAAGAAGTAGCGAAGAAGACTGACGATGTTGCCGGTGACGGAACAACAACTGCGACTGTTCTCGCTTGGGCCATGGTGCGCGAAGGTCTAAAGAACGTTGCCGCCGGTGCTAACCCGATGTCGCTGAAGAAGGGTATCGAAACTGCCGTAGAAGCTGCTGTTGCTTCACTGCACGAACTTTCAAAGCCTGCAGACACGAAGGAACAGATTGCTCAAGTGGCATCTATTTCTGCTGCGGACACAGAAATTGGTCAGATGATTGCTGACGCGATTGACAAGGTTGGAAAAGACGGTGTCATCACTGTTGAAGAAAGCCAGTCATTCGGAATGGACATGGACCTCGTTGAAGGAATGCGTTTCGACAAGGGATACATCTCTCCATACTTCTCAACTGACACCGAGCGCATGGAAGCAGTTCTTGAGAACGCTTACATCCTCCTCGTGTCATCAAAGATCACTTCAGTACGCGACGTACTTCCAGTCCTTGAGCAAGTTATGCAGTCGGGTCGTCCACTGCTCATCATTGCTGAAGACATCGAAGGCGAAGCACTCGCAACGCTTGTTGTTAACAAAATTCGTGGAACATTCAAGTCAGCTGCTGTTAAGGCTCCAGGATTTGGTGAGCGTCGTAAGGCAATGTTGCAAGACATCGCAATCCTCACTGGTGCCACAGTTATCTCTGAAGAAGTTGGCCTGAAGCTGGACACCGCAACACTTGAGTCACTTGGACAAGCTCGCAAGATTGTTATCACTAAGGATGAGACAACAATCATTGAAGGTGCTGGATCTAAGGACGAAGTGAATGGTCGCGTAAACCAGATCAAGGCTGAAATCGACAACACTGACTCTGACTACGACCGCGAAAAGCTCCAAGAGCGTCTCGCAAAGTTGTCTGGTGGCGTTGCTGTCATCAAGGTTGGAGCCGCTACTGAAGTTGAGCTCAAGGAAAAGAAGCACCGCATCGAAGATGCTGTTTCGACTACCAAGGCTGCAATTGAAGAAGGTGTGGTTCCTGGTGGTGGCGTTGCTCTGCTTCGTAGCCAGAAGAACATCTTGGAAGCTGCTGAGAAGCTCAGCGGTGACGAGCAGACTGGTGCGCGAATGGTCGCTAAGGCCGTAGAAGCACCGCTTAACCAGATTGCCGTTAACGCGGGTCTTGAAGGTGGCGTAATCGTGGACAAGGTCAGAAACCTTGCTAATCCAACTGAGGGTCTCAACGCCGCAACTGGTGAGTACGAAGACCTCATCAAGGCTGGAGTTATTGACGCAATGAAGGTAACTCGTTCTGCACTTCAGAACGCTGCATCAATCGCTGCACTGTTCCTAACAACAGAGTGCGTCATTGTTGACAAGCCTGAAGCTGCACCAGCTGGCCCACCAATGGGAGGCATGGACGACTACTAAGTCGATTTTGATGTACAGAAAACTCCCGGGCAAATGCCCGGGAGTTTTTCTTTATGCAGTGAAAATCAAATTTGTCAGATCAACAGGAACTGCATTCCAGCCCATTACTGATCCACCTGGGTACGTGTACTGAAAAGCGACTTTGTTATTTGCTCCAAGGCCAACAAGTAGCGGCCCACTCGGATTAAATGCGTAATCGAGCAAGTAACTGTTCCCGGCTTGGTAGACGCTCGAAGTGTAAGGGCTGTTTATTTCTGGTGTGTGGTCGTAGTTCCACGTTTCAGTAGCGGTCATCGAGGCAATGTTTATCTTGTACTTGCGAGCAACGCTGTAACTACGTGTTGTGCCGGCCGGTGTCTGAAAGGTGCTGCCCATTCCGTCATCAAAGAGCAGCAGTTCATTTTGTGGAGTGATTGAGACTGCGTGTTGTCCAATTGGCGCAGTGGTGTTTGGACCTAGATGGAGTGCGAATGCGCGTAGCGAGGGATAGTTGTACCAAGTCTTGGAACTGTCACCCAGGATCCACTTAATTTTTTGCGAGTCGTAGTCAATCGCAATTACAAAGTTTTCTCGACTGGAAACAATTAGTTCGTTGGTCGCTTTCCAATATGCTGTCGCATTGCAGTGGAACCAGTCGGATGTGCGAACAACGAATGTAGAAGGGTCATCGCCGCCTGCAATCATGGCGTCAGAAATAATCGTCGCCATGTTCCATGAATTAAGTACTGCACCCTTCGCGTCAACTTCAATGATGCAACTCATGTTGTCAGCAGCGGTTTGAGCTTCTATGAGCATTCCAGTTTTCCCGGGATCAATGTTGTGTTCGTTGATGTTTGTGTATCCGTATGAGTCGTACGAAGCGACAGTTGTGAGTACGCCATTGAGATCTGCACGAATAAGTTCATTGCCACTGCCCAAGTACAGCGCATTGTTGAAAAACCCTGACGTTGGAGATGCAATTGTTGAAGTAGTCGGTGCCACCCAGCGAACTTCGCCATCGGTATCGGAAATGACTGGAGTATTGGCGTTACTCCAGCCCTTCATCAAGAAGGTGCTGAAGCCAAGAGCAACTTTTGTATCTCGGGCTTGAGTTACTACTGGTTTAGAAAACCCACCACCGGTTGGGTCAACCCATGGTTTCGTTATGAGTGGATAAGAAAGGAGCGTTTTTAGACCTCTGCAATTAATAGTGAATGTCACAACGTTGCGAGAAATAGCGTTGCTGGCGTAGAGACCAAAGACTGGAATGGTGACCTCTCCAGTTGCTGGATTTGTGAGCCCCTTGGAATGTAAGTACGAGTTTGTGTACGTGGCACCAATACCTTTAGTGGTTGAGCCTTTCTTTGGCTGCACCATGAATTCAATTGTTTGCAGTGAAGAAACAGGGACTCCGCTGATTGTTACATTCGAAATAAAAGGTGTGGCACCAGGGACAGAGTTTTTCACCCTGATTTTCGTGGCAGCATCAGCTACTGAGCCGTACATCAGCGCGACTGCGGGGGTGCTTAGGGCTGCTTTAAGGACTGTACGTCTGTCTATGTTCACTGGTGTCCTAGTTGCTAGCTGGTTTCAAAAATACTTAGCTAGCTTTAGAAATACCTTTGAAAACTCTGAAGATACGCTCTGAATTTGCTGTGACACAGCACGAAATTGTCTTGAAATAAATAAAACCAATTAATGAATAGAGTTATCTTCGTACCTAAGGAGACTGATGACTGAGCGCACCCCCGAGCGAAAGCCCGCAACTTCTCACACCACTGCGGCACAGAGTCCATTTCTCACTCGAGTGGCTCGAGGAAGCAATGAAGACTTTGAAATTGCGTCGCGAGGAATGATCGCCAGCGGTTCTCCGCGAACAGTCAAAAATGCATTTGACGTTGACGTGTGGGACCTCGACAGTTACGCCTTCTTAGACGAGCCTTCACACGCCGATGCACCCCCTGGCACAGTTAATCCCAGTCTTTGGCGCCAGGGGAGACTCAACAACATTGCCGGACTCTTTGAAGTCGCACCTTCCATCTACCAAGTTCGAGGAATGGACATCTCGAATGTCACCTTTATTAAGGGGGACACGGGCTGGATTGTTATTGACCCACTTTCTTCAAAAGAAACTGCTGGTGCAGCTCTGGACATGGTGAATGAGCATCTGGGAAGTCGCCCAGTGCACGCAGTTATTTACACCCACAGTCACGCTGACCACTTCGGTGGTGTGCTTGGAGTCCTAAGCGAAGTAGAGCAAAAGTCAGAAAAGATCAAGTTCATTGCTCCAGAAGGATTTTTGGAAGAAGCGGTGAGCGAAAACATCATTGCTGGAAACGCAATGATTCGACGCGCCATGTACATGTACGGAGTTCTGCTTCCACGCGATGCGCAGGGCCACGTCGACACGGGACTCGGCAAGGGAATGCCTCGCATGCCGAGCTCGGCACTTATTGCACCGAATCTCTACATTGAAGAAACTGGAACTGAACTCGTTATCGATGGCGTGCGAATGATTTTCCAGTTGACTCCAGGTAGTGAAGCACCTGCTGAAATGAACATCTTCTTCCCAGACATGCGTGCGCTCTGTATGGCTGAAAACTGCACCGCAACGCTCCACAACATTTACACCCCTCGTGGAGCGCAGATTCGCGACACACTCAACTGGAGTAAGTACATTGACGAATCAATTGACCTCTACGCCGCGAGTAGTGATGTCGTGTTCGCCAGTCACCACTGGCCACGTTGGGGAACGGAGAAAATTATCTCGTTCCTCGAAAGCCAGCGTGACACCTATCGCTACATCCACGACCAGACTCTTCGCTTAGCGAATCTAGGCCACACGATGAATGAGATTGCTGAAGAGTTAGAGCTTCCAAAAGAACTTGGCGATGAATTCTTTAACCGCGATTACTACGGAACAGTTTCTCATAATGCCAAAGGTGTCTATCAGCGCTACCTCGGTTGGTTTGATGCGAATCCCGCACATCTCAATCCACACATCCCAGTAGAGGCTGCAAAGCGCTACGTGGATTTCATGGGTGGTGCCGAAGCTGTAATGCAGAAGGCGCAGAAGAGTTTTGACGAAGGCGATTATCGCTGGGTTGTGGAAGTGGTTAACCACGTGGTCTTTGCGGATCCTGAGAATGAAGCAGCACGATTGTTCCAAGCAGATGCGCTGGAGCAACTCGGTTACCAGAGTGAGTCCGGTCCGTGGCGAGACTTCTATTTGACCGGAGCGCAAGAACTGCGTAGTAACGGAACTATGTTTAAAAACGCGAAGAGCAATGCACTTCGCCCTGGATTCCTTCACGCCATGACGACTGGTCAAGTATTTGACCTCATTGGTGTCCGCCTGAACGCGCCAAGAGCCGAAGCACATTCACTCAGATTCCACCTCACCATCACCGATCGAAACGAACAGTGGACGTTTGGCATTAGAAATGGTGTGCTCCAAACCCACATTGGTCACCGTGACAATGCAGATGCAACCATCAACGCAACGTTCGAAGCCTTTGCTCAATTCGCCTCAAAAGCAGAAACGCTGAGTGAATTCAGTGATGAACCAGGAACCAGTATTGAGGGGGACAACTCAAAACTCGAACTGTTCTTAAGTCTTCTTGACTACTTCACATTCGGATTTGAAATAGTTCTGCCCTAGGAACCAGCTGGAGTAATTGTCGCAAGGTTTGACGTTGCGGGTTGGATGGTGCCAGCCGGCCCCTGACCGAAAACATGAAGGATGTTGTTCGTAATTTGGCGAAGGACGGTTGTGGCACACGTGGGGCTCGCTGGTTTGCAAGGTCGAAGATCGCCAATCCAGATATTGTTCCCAGTGTCGATTACCCCGGCTTGACTCTTTGGATATGTGAAGTAAACAAAGTCCGAGTAACTTCCACCAGGGAAATGCACACCGTGAATTGTTGCAGTCGCTCCAGGGATGAGTGAGTGTGCAAAGACCGAAATGTTCGCTGGCGTTTCGCTGCTAGCAATCACGTGATCAAAATCAGAACCAATGACCTGGGGGAGTTGTTGACCATTGCTCAGCCCGGTGTTCTTGTAGACCCACGCTGAGGCATCGTTAATGGTCATTGAGGTCAAGGTCCCGATTGGGAGGTACCCGCTGTACGCAACCCCAATTTGGCTTACGGGTGACCAGCTAGCTGGAGGATTAGTCCAGGTATTGCTGGTGATTTGATTCGGGCTGCCTCCTTGGCTGCTGAGAGGGTCTTCACCGGAGTTTCGATAATCCACCTCTTGACGGTCAGGGCCAAGTCTGGACGGCTCAAGACGAACGTGGCGCACCATTGCGGCGGCACCGAAATAGACAACGTTCACGCCAGCATTTGTTGCTTGCTGCACTGCCATACGTTCTTCGTAGGTCCAAGATTCATCATGGTCAAGTGAAAGTAGTGCCTTGTGCTTGAGAAGAAAGTTGGGGTGTTCGCTCAGGGTGATGTCAGTGATGTACGTGACATCGAGTCCTTCTTTTTCAGTTAGCGCAACGAGTGGGTATTCGTTCGTCAAGAAGTCTGAAGAGCCAGATCCGAGACTGTAAGGGCGGTCAAAGGATACAACGCGAGCCCGGTTGCAAGGTGGGTAAGAAATCTGATCAATGATGCACGGACCAACGCCGCCGTAGTAGGAGTAGCCGCCATAGGTGTTCCAACCTTGTTCGACCAGTGGTCGATTCATAATCACGTACGCTGCCGTCGAATTTGGATCCCACACGGTGAGCAAAATGTAACTCGCAGCTTCAGGCCCGGCTTGAAGTTTGATGAGGTAGTCACCCGGGACAAATGCAGAAGTAATCTTCATCGCGATCGAAGGCGACCAGTTGGAACAACTCACCATGTTGACGCTTGCATCGAGCGGACAAGCCGGTTGCACCGTTCCCTCAGTAACTGGTGACTGCCAAATTTGACGGGCGCCAAGACCTTGGTACCAACCCATGCGAAAGGCCGTTGCAGTGAAAGTAGGAAGATGAGTATTCACGTACAAGTTCACGGTGTCGCCCACTTGCGCGTACGTTGTGCCAGCGAATCCCTGAACTGCAGTCACTGAAGTCTTGGCTTTAATCCGCCACTCAGTTGTTCCAGGTTGATTGTTCTCAGCGATTATTTGCTTCGACGTCACGCCGTTGGCGCTGAGAGTTGCCGTACTGTCACTGGCCTGTGCGGGGAGAGAAAGCAGGGACGAAACTATGACTGCTACCAAGACTCCAAGCGCGCTACGTCGCACCTTTGAATCATTGGTAGCAGTCACACACATTCCTAAGACCTACTTATTCTGTCGCCTCAACTGCAACGTGCGGAATAATCTTGTCGAGCCACTTGGGCATCCACCAGTTTGCTTTTCCAATTGCGTGCATGATTGCTGGAACGAGAATGGTGCGAAGGATGAATGCGTCAAGAAGCACTGCTCCACCAAGTCCGATTCCGAACTCTGCAATAACGCGCTGTCCGCCGAAGGCGAACGAGAAAAACACTGAGATCATGATGAGCGCAGCTGCTGTGATGATGCGCCCCGTGTTGGCCTGGCCACGCGAAATGGCGAGTTCGTTGTCACCAGTGTTAACCCATTCTTCGTGCATACGTGACACTAAGAAGACCTGGTAGTCCATTGAAAGACCAAACAGAATGGCAATCATGATGACCGGAAGGAATGCTTCCACTGGACCCGATCCAGCCTTAATAAGTGAACTGCCCCAGCCCCACTGGAATACCGCAACTACGAGACCGAACGATGCCGCAACTGCGAGCAAGTTCATTGCGGCAGCGACAAGTGGCACGAGCAAGCTTCTGAAAGCAATCATGAGGAGCAAGCAACCAAGGATCACAATCACCGTTAGGAAGAGTGGAATCTTTGAGTCGAGAATGTTTGCAAAGTCTTTAGTGATTGCGGTCTGTCCACCTACGTAAATGTGAGTTCCAGAAGTTGACGTTGCTTTAGGAACGTAGACATTTCTGATGGTGTCAATCAGGTGGTTGGTCGCTGAAGACTGAGGGCTCGTTTTCGAGATAACCGTAATGAGACCGACTGTGCCCTGGGGATTCACAAACACAGGGAGAACTGCAGCGATGTCTGGATCGCTCTTCAGTGATGTAGCGAGTGAGTTGAGTGCAGCTACGTCCTTCTCGTTGTGAATTGCACCAACAACGCTAAGTGGACCATTGAATCCTGGGCCGAAACCTTCAGCTAATAGGTCGTACGCCATTCGAGTGGTTGATCCAGCAGGATCAGTTCCTTGGTCTGAGCTTCCAAGTTGCAGTGAAAGCACTGGCACAGAAACGAGCAGAATTGCGGCGATTGCAGCAAGCGAAAGAATCTTTGGTCGACGTGCAACAAATGCGGACCAGCGCTGCCATCCACCAGCAACCACAGCAGCTTCAGGTCCATTGTTCTTGAGAGAGCGACGTTCTTTGCGACTCAGTACGCGAAACTTTTGGAATCCAAGTAAGGCTGGCAGCAGCGTTAGTGAAGCAGTCATCGTAATGACAACGGTGAGCGCTGCAGAAATTCCTACACCATTGAGGAATGAGAAGCCGAGTACGAGCATGCCCAGTAGTGCAATGCACACCGTGGATCCAGCGAACAGTACCGCACGTCCTGAAGTGTTGATTGAAGAAATGATCGAGTCCTCAACGCTCATACCTTGTTTGAGGTTTTGTCTACTTCTGGTGACGATGAACAGCGCGTAGTCAATACCTACACCCAGTCCAATTAGTGAGCCAAGAATTGGTGCGAAATCGGCAATCGAAAGTGCGTGACTGAGCAACGTTGTTGCACCAGATGCAATTCCGAGTGCGAAGAGAGCAATACCAAGAGGTAGCAACATCGCAAAGAATGAACCAAAGGCGAGGAGCAAGACAATCGCTGTTGCGATCAGACCACCCAGTTCGCCAGGGCTTCCCTTAGGTGAATTGAGTTGACCAAAGGCAGGACCACCAAAAACAACTTCGAGTTGCTTTGATGCAATTTTTGATGCACTTGTCTGAACTGCTTTTATCTTCGAAGTGCTGAGTGCGTGGGCGTACTTGGTAAAGGTAACTGAGGCGTAAGCAATTGTGCCTGTTTTGTTCATCTGAACTGCACCCGGGCACATTGCGCCAACGTGGTCACAGAATGGTGAAACAACGCTGGCAACTTCTGGCAGCATTGCAACTTTGCCAAGCATCGTGTTGATTGCTGCTCGGTCAGTCTCTAATGTGCCACTCGTTGCGTGGAACACAATTTGGTCAACGTCACCAGATTTCGCTTTGAATCCATCCTGGAGCAGCTTGGTGGCCAAAATGGAATTCGTATTTGGTAACGAGAAGTTGTTCTGGTAGGCAGAACCTACAGACGACGACACTGCACTAATGCCAACAAAGAGCAGGATCCAGACAATAAGGACGTACCAACGATGGCGAACAGCAAAACGAGCGAGGGATTTCATTACTTCTCCTGAAGTGATTGAGGGGGGCACCGAGTAAAATCAAGGTGTGCAAAATGCATAGCTATCTTAGGGGTGAATGTGGCGCGAACAGACGACTGGCCTGCGCGCTTCCCTGGCCATGTGTTTCCTCAAGTTATTCCGGTTCCTGACGACATTCAGCCAGGTAACCCTGCGCCATGGTCGGATTTAAAAGAATCTGCACGAAGTGGTTTCACACTTCTAAGAATTGAATCTTCTCTCCGAAACGCAAATCGTCACCTCGATAATTCACCGCTGCCTGGCGATCCTCTTGAAATGGCTGCAGTTGCTGATGCTAAAAAACAAGAAATAACGCGTCGCTCGGCCGTGCTGGTAGCGCTATTCGAAGAAGATGGTGAAGCTCACGTGGTGCTCACGAGACGCTCATTTGAAATGAGACATCACAGTGGTGAAGTGGCACTCCCTGGCGGGCGCAGCGATCTCAACGAGACTCCGGTCGCTACGGCACTGCGTGAAGCGCAGGAAGAGGTTGGACTCAATCTTTCTGAAGTGCGAACAATTGGTTGGCTAAGTCCAATCGTCACGTTCGCTTCAGGTTCAGCCATCTGGCCAGTTGTTGCAGTGCTTGATAGACGCCCAGAACTAGTCCCAGATCCGGTTGAAGTTGACCGTGCATTCACGATCTCTCTAAAAGACCTCGTCGCAGACGAGAAGTTTTTAGAAGAACGCTGGCGCCGTGACCTCGCACGACCAGGATCCGATGAAGAAGGCTATTTCCCGCTCTACTTCTTTGCCGTTCCCGGCGACATCATCTGGGGCGCGACCGCTCGAGTTCTCACGGAACTGCTCTGTTTGCTCTGTGAGGTTCCCTGGCCGGACGCAAACCGGTCCTGGGGCTAAGCCCTTCGGGTAGATTGTTCTCTAACGCAAACCACTTTTTGGTTGCTGTTTTCTATAAACGGAGGAAATCATGGCGGAAGTAGAGATTGGTATCTCCAAATCAGCGCGTCAAGCGTACGGATTTGATGACATTGCAATTGTTCCGTCACGACGTACTCGTGACCCCGAAGACGTAGACATCTCATGGCAGATTGACGCTTACAAGTTCGAGCTCCCAGTTCTTGGATCAGCCATGGACGGTGCGATGTCGCCAACCACTGCAGTAGAACTCGGACGACTCGGTGGGCTCGGGGTTTTAAACCTCGAAGGTCTCTGGACTCGTTACGAAGACCCGACTGCGCTCTTCGAAGAAATTGCTGAACTCGAAGACGACAAGGCAACTGCTCGCATGCAACAGATGTACTTAGAGCCAATCAAGCTCGAACTCGTTGGTGAGCGTATTCGCCAGATGAAGCAAGCCGGAGTAACTACTTCTGCTTCAGTCACACCTGCACGCACTGACTGGATGGCTAAGACCATTCTTGATGCTGGACTCGACATTCTTGTTATCCAAGGGACCGTTGTTTCTGCGGAGCACGTTTCAAAAACTGTTGAGCCACTCAACTTGAAGAAGTTCATTCGAGAGTTTGAACTTCCAGTAATCGTTGGTGGATGTGCCAGCTACCAAGCAGCACTACACCTCATGCGCACTGGAGCAGCTGGAGTACTCGTTGGTGTTGGTCCAGGTAACGCTTGCACCTCACGTGCAGTCCTAGGAATTGGTGTGCCACAGGCAACTGCAATTGCCGACGTTGCAGGAGCTCGAATGCGCCACCTTGATGAAACGGGTGTGTACGTTCACGTAATTGCTGACGGTGGAATGAGTAAGGGTGGCGACATTGCAAAGGCGATTGCTTGTGGCGCTGATGCGGTGATGATTGGCTCACCTCTTACCTCTGCGCAAGAAGCACCGGCTAGAGGTTTCCACTGGGGCATGGCAACATTTCACCCAACGCTTCCTCGCGGTACTCGTGTTCGTACACAAGTACGCGGCTCGCTCAAGGAAGTACTCCTCGGGCCAGCTCACGAGAACGACGGTCGTCTCAACTTGTTTGGCGCTCTTCGCACATCAATGGCCACGTGTGGTTATGAGTCGCTGAAGGAGTTCCAGAAGGCTGAGATCATGCTTGCCCCATCGTTACAAACTGAAGGAAAGCAGTTGCAGCGCTCCCAGGGCGTAGGCATGGGACATTGAGCGACAACGTACTTGTCGTTGACTTCGGCGCTCAATACGCCCAACTAATAGCTCGTCGTGTGCGTGAAGCACACGTGTATTCAGAAATCGTTCAGAGTTCAATCACTGCTGAGCAAGTAAAGGCAAAATCACCAAGTGCGATCATCTTGTCGGGTGGTCCTAAGTCGGTCTACGAAGTTCCTGCCCCCTCGCTGGATCCAGCAATCTACGAACTTGGTATTCCAATACTCGGGATTTGTTACGGTGCGCAGCTCATGGCCCAACAACTCGGTGGGGAAGTATCACGCACTGGAGCTGGAGAATACGGTCGTACTGAACTCTCGCTCAGCGGAAATTCATCCTTAATGACCGGATGGCCAAGTGCCACCACGTGTTGGATGAGCCACGGAGACGCAATCTCAAAGACTCCTGAAGGCTTTGTTATTACTGCTTCAACACCAGAAGCGCCAGTTGCTGTTATGGAGAACAAGTCTCGACGCCTGCACGCGGTGCAGTTCCACCCTGAAGTAGTTCACTCTGAACGTGGTCAAGAGATCATTGTAAATTTCTTGCACAACGTTGCAGGCATTGCTCCTACTTGGACAAATACCTCGATCATTGATGAACAGGTTGCCTTAATTAAGAAGCAAGTGGGTGACGAAAAAGTTCTTTGCGCACTTTCTGGTGGCGTTGACTCTGCTGTTGCTGCGGCACTGGTGACCAAGGCGATTGGCAAGCAACTCACGTGTGTATTTGTAGACACTGGTCTGATGCGAAAGAACGAAGGCGAGCAGATTGAAGAAACCTTCATGCGCCAGTTCGGTGTTGACCTTATTCATGTGAAAGCTTCAGACCGATTCTTTGATGCGCTAGCGGGCGTCACTGACCCAGAGCGCAAGCGCAAGATTATTGGCGAGCTATTCATCCGTGAGTTTGAACAAGTTGCTCGTGACTTGGCTGAAGGTGGCAACGGCCCACGTTTCTTAGTGCAAGGAACGCTGTACCCCGATGTCATCGAGTCGGGATCTGGTCACGCGGCGAACATCAAGAGTCACCACAATGTTGGCGGACTTCCTGAAGACCTGTCATTTGATCTTATTGAGCCGCTTCGCGCGCTCTTTAAAGACGAAGTTCGCCAAGTCGGCTCAGAGCTAGGTCTCCCAGACGAAATCGTTTGGCGCCAACCTTTCCCCGGTCCAGGTCTTGGCGTTCGCATTGTGGGTGAAGTCACAAGAGAGCGTGCAGAGATTCTTCGAAATGCTGACTATGTAGTCGTGGATGAGATTAAGAAAGCTGGTCTCTACCGAGAACTATGGCAAAGCTTCGCCGTGTTACCAGCAGTGCGTACTGTTGGCGTCATGGGAGATGGTCGCACGTACGCGTATCCAATCATCATTCGCGCCGTCACTAGTGACGATGCAATGACCGCCGACTGGGCACGACTGCCCTACGACGTGATTGAGTCAATCGCGAACCGGCTTATTCGTGAAGTTGAGGGTGTAAACCGTGTTGCACTCGACGTCACGAGTAAACCACCAGGCACCATTGAGTGGGAGTGAGTAGTAACTCGTTTTCCGACGAGTCGCTGTTCGCTGACGCCACACCCGTCGCAACACGACCCGATCCATCGTCACTGCTAAGTGACCTCACCGAGCCACAGCACCGTGCTGTTATTCAGCGCGGTGGCCCATTGCTCGTTATTGCTGGAGCGGGGTCAGGAAAGACACGGGTACTGACTCGTCGCATTGCGCACATCTTGGCCACTGGAGATGCTCGCCCTTACGAAATAATGGCCATCACCTTTACTAACAAGGCCGCTGACGAAATGAAGAAACGCGTTATTGAGCTCGTTGGCGCTGACGCAGAAAAAATGTGGGTGTCGACGTTTCACTCCGCCTGTCTTCGCATGCTTCGCATGAACGCAGAAGTTCTCGGGTACCAGCGCGGCTTCACAATTTATGACGCCGGCGACGCCGAAACTGCAGTTGATCGAATCATGAAAGAACTCAACATTGACACCAAGCGCATTTCGCCGCGAAGTGTCTACTCAGCTATTTCTGCTGCGAAGAATGAAATGCTCACCCCTGCAATGTACGCGGACCGAGCTCATGGCGATGACCCGAATCACCGTCGCATTGCAGAAATCTATCGTTTGTACTCTGAGCGCTTAATGCTCGCTAACGCGATGGACTTTGACGATCTTTTGCTTAACGCGGTGCTCATGATGAAGAAGGATCCAGGAGTTCTTCACTCGTATCAGAGTCGATTTAAGTATTTGTTAGTTGACGAGTTCCAAGACACAAACGGTGTGCAGAATGAACTCGTATTAATGCTCGCAGCTGAGCACCGTAACCTCTGTGTGGTTGGAGACTCAGACCAGTCGATCTACCGCTTTAGAGCAGCGGACGTTAGAAACATCCTGCAGTTTGAACAGCGGTTCCCAGACGCCGACGTGATCTTGTTGGAGCAAAACTTCCGCTCGAGTCAAACGATTTTGGACGCTGCTAACGCTGTCATTGAGAAGAACGCCAGTCGTCACGCCAAGAATCTCTTCACTGAACGTGGGCAAGGGGAGAAGATTCGTCTCTACCGCGCAGGTGATGAATACGACGAAGGTCGCTGGATCGCTGGTGAGCTTCGTCGCATGAAGAACTCTTACAACGTTGGCTGGAGTGACATGGCGGTGTTCTACCGCACTAATGCCCAGAGTCGTGTGCTCGAAGAAGAA
>Ga0214166_1000539_pt1 | contig 18625 bp, 23 predicted proteins | sample TroBogepilimnion_27_FD_153005 | JGI IMG/M metagenome (GOLD analysis project Ga0214166, IMG submission 153005) | Freshwater microbial communities from Trout Bog Lake, WI - Practice 18AUG2009 epilimnion v3 | ecosystem: Environmental > Aquatic > Freshwater > Lake > Epilimnion/Euphotic zone ...
TGACCATTGTATATTTTTTTTATTTTCCAAAACATACTGCAGATCATAATTAAGTGTTCTTAAAAAGAAATAATTATTATAGATATCCCCTTGAGTAATGTCATTTGCTTCTTGGCGATAGTTTTGTTGTACCCCTAATTTTAACAAAACTCATTTCTATTATAAAGCGGTAGGTTTTAGTATGGTACCCACTATTAAAGATAACTTTATTATAGAGTGTATAAAAGTAAATTTTAACGAATTAAAAGTGGGTGATATAGTTAATTATAAACCTCAATGGAATAACTATAAACTCACTTGTCACCGTTTAGTAATGAAAGATAAATACGGTTTTATAGCTAGTGGCGACAATAATATGTATAGTGAATCTTTTGAAAGAATAACTGAAGATAATTATGTTAATAAAGTTATTGTAATTTACGTTACAAATAATTTTTCTTCTTAAGACGATTCTTTTTTAATTTAATTCTATCTTTAGGTAGTTTGAAAATTGCAGCTTTAGGTGGTTGTACACCATAAGCACCGCCGACTTGATTCTTAGGAGAATTTAAATTTGAATTCATTACACCTTGCGACGCATCTGTATGCCTAGCAGGCATTCTATTATCGTAAGGAGCAACTCTAGATTCAGTTACTTTTTTTTTGGCTTTTTGCTTTCAATCTTCTGAGCTTTTTCTTTGCTCATTTTAACAGTTACTTTTTTACCACCAACATTTGTGGTTTTTTCACCAGCCAAAGCAGCTTTAGCTACTTTATCAACAAATTCGTTACCATCTTCATCTTTTTTTTCTGATAGGTATATATTTACTAGTTGGTCAAATTTCATATTATTTCTTCTTTTTAATATTTAATGCAAAGTTAGCGCGTTTCTTTTCAAGAGCAGTACCATGCGCTTTTAAACCTTTTAACTCACTAGTTGTCATTTTTTGGCCCTTTTTCTTATGCTCCTGTTTTCTAAGAGCACCTTTTTTAATGCCCTTTACAGCCTTCTTAACCCAATTTTTCTTGGCTTCTGTTAATATTTCGTCAACTAGTTTATTGAATTCCATACTATTATTTATATAATGTGTGTATGAATAAAACAAAAAAGCTTACTTGCACCATAACAGGTAAGAGCATAGTTATAAGCGGTGAGTATCTTCAGAAGAAGATAGAAGAGTACGGTACAGAAGAAATCTTAGATAAGATATATGTCTGTAAAGAAGTAAAAGGTTTCTTAAAAAGAGGTTACAAAATTCTAGAAATTAGAAAGCTTCTTAATGTACCTGCTGATGAAGACTTGCCAGCTAAAGATATTATAGATGCATTGGAAGCAGAGTATCAAAAGACAGCAATCAAAGTAAATGATATTAGTAGCTCTGTTAGTGCGCTTACATCTTTTACCTATAATAAATCGGATGAAGATGTTGAAAAATTCATTAACACATTTATAATTAAGTAACAACATGAATACAGTATACTCAATGATTAAAAAAGATGACAGTAAGTTGGCAATAGTTAATACTGCCAATGGTCAGACACGTAAATTGCTTACTGTAGATGGTATAATAACTAGCGGACCAAACATATCTGGAGAGATAGCTACCGTGCAAGTAAAGAAAGGCAACGTTGTTAAGATGTATGTTTATGATTTAAAGTCAGGTAACGTAAAAAGAATTTTCACAGTATGATAGATATAGAATTAATACACGAACCAGTTTCTGAAAAAGAATTTATAACATTACCATATAATAAGTATCCGATACTATTTTTAGGCTTTGTTATTCATAACGAATACGATAATAAAAGAATTGAGCTAAATCCAAAATATAACCCTCAAAGTTTTTTTCATATCACTAAAGCAGGTCCTCATTTGCAGGTACTTCCTTTAAAAGGGGTGTTACTAAAACCTAACGCTAGTATGGTGAAGGTTATTAATGCTATTGTTAATCAAGAGAAAACCGGTAATATAGGATTAGTAACTTATGAGAATTTAATTTCGCAATATAACCTTTCGTGTAAGAATACGTATAAACATTTTCAGAAAGGTGTATATCCTATAGATTTTAACAATCTAAAAAGTATATGCGATGATAGTTTTAACGAAGATAAAAAAATATTCCAGCACTTATTGAACTTAAAAGAGGATGTCTTTGATTTCCAAAAATTTGCCTCTTTGAAATTGTTTATACTTTCTGTATAGGCTTTTCGGTTTACCATTAAATAATTTTCCAACTATGATTTTTAACGAACAGATTTCCCGCAAACCAAATCACTATCCATGGACAGAAGATTTTATTGAATCCATGCATAATGGATTCTGGACTGACAAGGAGTTCAGTTTTAAATCAGATGTGCAGCAATTCAAAGTTAAGCTAACAGATCAAGAAAGAGAAATTATTATCCGTACTCTCTCTGCTATTGGTCAAATAGAAGTTGCTGTGAAAACATTTTGGGCAAAATTAGGAGAAAATTTACCCCATCCTTCGTTGCAAGATTTAGGCTACGTTATGGCTAACACAGAAGTTATTCATAACAATGCTTACGAAAGATTGCTTACAGTTTTAGGCCTTGAAGAAGTATTTGAAGAGAATTTAAAGCTTGAATGGATACAAGGCAGAGTAAAGTATCTTAAAAAGTACACACATCGTTTTTACAAAGAACATAAAAAGCAATACCTATATGCTATTATTCTCTTCACTTTATTTGTAGAAAACGTTTCATTAATGAGCCAGTTTTATATTATTAACTGGTTTGCACGTAATAAAAACGTACTTAAAGACACTGACCAACAAGTTAAGTATACTCGCAACGAAGAGAACATACATGCTTTAGTTGGTATAAAAATTATCAATACCATTAGAGAAGAACATCCAGAACTTTTTGATGACGAGCTTACAGAAAGAATACTCTCTGAAGCCAAAGAAGCATACGAAAGTGAAGCTAAAATTATTGATTGGATGGTTAACGGTATCAAGGAAGATGGTTTATCAGCAGCTCACTTAAAAGAAGTAATAAAAGACCGTATAAATGAATCTCTCAAAAGTATTAACTTCCCTACCGTATTTGAAACAGATGAAAAGTTACTTAAAGACACTGCATGGTTTAATGAAGAGTTGTTAGGCAATAATATGACCGACTTTTTTCATTCCCGTCCCGTTGAATATTCAAAGAAATCTCAAAGTTTCTCGGAAGACGATCTGTTTTAATCTAACCTCTATATTATAATATAATTATGTCAAACAAAGATATCTATTGGCTAAATAATGACTCACGTAAATTTCTTGCAAGAGGTTACCTATTAGAAAACGAAACCGCTGAACAGCGTATTAGAGATATTGCTGAAAAAGCAGAATACTATCTCAACTTGCCTGGATTTGCAGATAAGTTTGAAGGTTATATGCATAAAGGTTTTTATTCTTTAGCATCTCCTATTTGGGCTAACTTTGGCCGTAAGCGTGGTTTGCCAATATCTTGTTTCGGTTCTTATGTTGATGACGACATGGACGCTATTCTATACAAAATGGCAGAAGTGGGAGCAATGTCAAAATCAGGTGGTGGTACATCCGGTTACTTTGGTGCAATCAGACCGCGTGGTGCATTAATTGGTTCAGGTGGCGAATCTACCGGTGTACATCATCAGTTAACAGTATTTGAATCATTAACTGATTACATTTCACAAGGCAATGTACGTAGAGGTTCATTTGCTGCGTACCTACCAATTGACCATAAAGACATTGAAGAGTTTTTAAAGATTAGAAGTGAAGGCGATACTATTCAGAACCTTTCCATTGGCGTCTGCGTTACTGATAAGTGGTTCAAACAAATGGTTGATGGGGATAAAGAAAAACGTCGCATATGGGGATTAGTAATTAAAAAACGTTTTGAATCTGGTTACCCTTATATCTTCTTTACAGATAATGCTAATAAACAAGCACCAAAAGTTTATAAAGATAAAGGTTTAAAAATACATCATAGCAATCTTTGTACAGAAATCATGTTATCTAATGGTGTTGATGAATCATTTGTATGTGATTTGTCTTCTCTAAACTTTGAAAAATGGGATGAATGGAAAGAAACTGATGCAGTAGAAACGTTAGTTTACTTCCTAGATTCAGTAATGACAGAATTCATCAATAAGACAGAAGGTATGAAATTCATGGAGCATCCAAGAAACTTTGCTATCAATCAGAGAGCTCTTGGTATTGGATCGTTAGGTTGGCATACATACCTGCAATCTAAAATGATTGCTTTTGAATCAATGGAAGCTAAACTTTTAAATACACAAATTTGGAAGTTTGTACGCACTAAAGCAGATTTAGCATCTGAACAACTAGCTAAAGAGTACGGTGAGCCGCCATTACTTAAAGGTTATAACCGCCGTAACGTTACTACATTAGCAGTAGCACCTACAACATCTAGTTCATTTATATTGGGTCAAGCATCACCTTCTATTGAACCTTTAAACTCTAATTACTTCACAAAAGATTTAGCTAAGGGTAAATTTACTTATAAGAACCCTTATCTTGAAAAATTATTAGAAAGTAAAAATAAGAACACAGATGCTGTTTGGAAGTCTATACTTGTAAAAGGTGGCTCGGTACAGCATTTAGAGTTTTTATCTTCAGTAGAAAAAGACGTGTTTAAGACTTTTGGTGAGATAAGCCAGAAAGAAATAGTAATTCAGGCAGCAGCACGTCAAAAGTACATTGATCAAGGTCAATCATTAAACTTAATGATACCGCCAAATACTAAACCAAAGGATGTTAACGACTTGTTAATCTTTGCTTGGGAGAACGGTATCAAGAGTCTTTACTATCAACGTTCTGCTAACCCGGCACAAGAATTAGCACGTTCTATTTTAACATGCTATAGTTGTGAATCATAACACTTTTTTTATTATATAATATTGTGGACGGTAGCTGTACTTGCAATAATATTACATATAGAGAAATAATTCATTTAGTAGATAAACATGATGATATTAAGTCTATAGAAGACTTACAACAATATTGTCACTGTGCTGATAGATGTTCTCGTTGTTATTCGGATATAAAAGAAATTATTGATTTATTTAGAACAGAGAAATAAATAATTTTGCGGGCACTTAATCCGCATTATTATGACTAAACTAACTACATATAAATACAATCCGATAAGCAACATTGAACGGCTCTTTCAAGAGCAATTCAATTTATTCCCGATCTTTCATGATCTGGAAGAAGTATATAGAACAGGAGACACGGTCCGTTTTTCACAAGATGAAAAAGGGATGACTGTTGATATTGACCTACCAGGGGTCAGTAAAGAAAATACAGAAATGAATGTCGATACTAACACTAGAGACATTTATATTACTGCTAAGAAAATAGTAAGAGATCAACAAGGCCAAACAACAAAGACCTTCAATAGAAGCTTTGGCATTGGTAATGAGTTTGATCTTACTAATGTGTCAGCAAAACAAGTGGACGGGGTACTGTCAGTGTTCGTACCCAGAATGAAAAAAGATACATATCTTAAGAAAGTAAGTATCGAATAAGATATTACTTCTTAGTATGCCATCTTGGGCTTGCTGTAGCACGTGCTAACCCTGTGTTCATGATTGCTGCAGCAGCCCTCACCTCTGCATTTGAATCAAATAATGTGAGGGGTAAGTTCTTAAAGATATGTGAGTGATCGTAGCACTGTACAAAGTTATCATTACTATTAGTTGTTAACGTAACAGTTGCATCAGCAGCAGTAACTGTGCCTGAACCTGCAGCAACACCCGGTAAAGTAATGTTTGCAGTAAATTGTAACCCAGTTAACAATTTACCAAATAGCTTAGTTATTTCTGTTACCTGATATTCAACAGGAGCAGTAACGTGTTGTAAGTATGTTTCACCTTCAACCGATAACCCACCACCTACAATAACGTTATAGTTAACACCTAAACTATTATCAATATAAACTTGTCTTTGACGTTTATTGCGTAATCTTAATATTTCAGCAGATATATTAATAGTCTTTGCATCAATATTAATTTCATTTTCACTACCTAAATTGATTTGTTCACCGGCAATATTGGTAATAGTACCTGTAATGTTTGTACTACCTAATGATTTTAAATTTAAACCACCAGCACCTACCATTACATTAAACCTATTACATACATTTAAAGAGTAGTTACCACCAGGTAAGTCCTGTACATGAACATATTCAACTAATGGACTTTCTTTATAGTTAACAAAAGTACCAAACTCATCAATTAGCATTTCATTAGTTAACATCTTACCGGCACCGTCATATCTAAAGCTACCGAAATTGTTAACAGCTAATCCTATTGTTTCAACTTTATGTTTAGCAATATTAATTATTTCACTACCACCTGGTCCTAATTGAGCTTCAATAGATGCTAACGTTGACATATTAGCTTCAATTAAAGTTTGTAGTAATTGTTTATTTGGATCAGGAGTCCATACACCGTCCTGTGATGATGTACTTAACCCTGGACCACCTAATCCCCAAATTGTTTGTGAGTCTACAACGTACCTATCTGCTGCAATTAATGATCCTGGTGTAAAGATAGGTTGCGGTATAACCGGCATTGGTAATATGTCAAAAATTTCCGGTTCATTTATTAAAGAATCAGATATGCTTAATTTACCACTGCCAATTGATACTGTAGCGTATACAGCAGTTTCATTAACACAACTATAAATGTCTGTACCATCTAATGCTGGGTGCGGTGCATATTCACCAGCTTGTACTTGCATTAAACTATTTCTTTTTATTACAATATTACCTAAATGATCGGTAACGTTATCGGCAAACGTTCTTTGTATTTCAAACAACTGTTTATTGTCTTGAATAGGTGCATATGTTTGTTGCCATTGCTGAAAAAGATCTGCATTTAACTGACCAACCTTCTTATACTTGTCTCTTAAAATGTTTTCATCTAAACTCTTACCAACATACTCGTTTTTAAAACCTCTAACTGTTTCATATTGATCATTTAATACTAACTTTTGATCATTCTTAGTAGCTAATTCAATGTTAGCTTGATTGTTAAACTCTTTAAATGAACCTGAATAATGTGTAAACTTTAAATTCTCTTTTAAGTCGGTATTAACAATTTCAATGCTACCGCCTTTTTGATTTAAAACGTATTTGTTTCTATATGTTTCAACATTTACATTATAGTCAGTATTAGCACCTGTTTTGTTTTCAAACGTACCAGGGTAATCACCGCTTTCAAATATACCTGACCAATCATCAACCCCGTACACGGTAGCAAAGTAAACCGGTGATATAGGATTGCCTTCCCTAAAGAACACCCAAACGTGACTACCTACCGTTGGTACACTAAATGAACCTTTAGCTCTATTTGAATATGTGGAAGGTACATATTGATAAGCTAACGGATTGGGTCTATTAATATTATCACTTGCATTAACAAATGCATCAGTTAGTCTATAAGATTCCTGTTCATAGAAAGAACCTGGTTTGCCAGGGGTATCTGCTGCTGAATTTGTAGATTGAGAAAACGAACTATAGAAATTTGCATCAGAAATGTTAGCAAAATTGTTATAATCATTGAACCTGCCACTGCCACTTTCACCGATCAAAGGTGCAGCACATTGTGCCCATGGTAATATAAGCTTCAACTCTTCTAAAATGCTTGTAACGTGTTGACTGTTTGATCCCCCTGAAAGAGCTTGTGACAGGACAGAATTAATATTAGCTCCCATAAACTTGAATGACTTGTTCGTGGAGTTATTAATCCATTGATTGTATACTGTAGGTGATATATGTGGTACAAAAACTTTTACTTTACCTGCTTGATCAGGATCGTTATTCTGTATTACTATACCAATATAATTACCGTAATATTTTTTCATATTAACAATTTAAAGATAAATTTTGTAAACTTGACATTGTTGAGTTATGTGCTGCTACTGTAGCAGAATTGCTAACTGAACTTAAAGCAAAAGATGATGCAGAAGATATTGCACTATTTGTAGCATTACCTATAAATGAATTTAATTGGTTAACATCTTCTGATAATGTTTTAGCAACACTATTAGTAATACCTGAAACACTTACACTATTAGCTGCCTGGTTAATGCTTGCTTGTAAATTTACTGTTTCGACTAACTGTGTAAAGCTATCAGATATTGAACCAATTTCACAGTTAATGAAAGCATTAACTGCTGCGTACTCTTTACTTAACAGACTAGATATGCCATTAAATTTGTTAAGAAATAACTGCGGTAAACTTTTAAATGAAGTTGATAAGCTTTGTACTTGCTTTAAACTTATAGGCAACTTGCCTGTTATTTGTCCTAAAGCATTGTTTACTACCCCGGTTACTAACGTTTTAATGCTATTTGCAGAGTTTTGAAATGCTGCATTAACATTACTAATTTGTGTTTTTAACGAAAAATTTTGCAATACAGAAGGCGTAATTGCCTGTAACTGTTTAGGTAATTGCGGCAGTACTGGGTTATTGGCTAACTTAGATAAACATGACATATTAATATTTAACACTATATTGATTTTATCAAAGTGGTATTATAATAAGATATGGATCATAAAATATTAGTTTCGCATGAGTCTCCTATAACCATTTTACAGGACTCGAAGAGTTATAATGACTACGATTATGCTTTGGTGCACTTATTTACTAGTCATCCAAACTATTACGAATTTTTTAAACAGTCATTATTAGAAGGTAGACAAGTACTACTCGATAATAGTATATTTGAGTTAGGTAAAGCTTTTGATGCTGATCAATATGCTAAGTATGTAAAAGAATTAAACCCCTCATTCTATATTGTTCCAGATGTTTTAGAGGACGGTTACGCTACGGTAAAGAGTTTTAGTGACTTTGTAGGTAAGTATCCTGACTTACCAGGGCTTAAGATAGGTGCAGTGCAGGGTAGAACTTATGATGAAATTGTCGACTGTTACAAGTATATGTCTGAGTACTCAGATTATGTAGCAATTAGTTTTGACTTTTCTTACTATCTTATTTCTGGGCGTGGCAAGAATAAACTTGAAAGATGGTGTTATGGGCGTCAAAAGTTAATCAAAGATCTTATTGATGACGGGATATGGAATTGGAGTAAGCCACATCACTTACTGGGATGTTCCTTAGCTAAGGAATTTAGATACTACGTTGATGAAGAGATCACTAATATTAGAAGCTGTGATACTTCTAACCCGGTAGTAGCTGGTATTAAGGGACTTAGATATAATGGAGATCTAGGATTAACAGATAAACCTTCCGTTAAGTTAGCAGAATTAATTGATCATAATGTTACTGCAGATGAGATGGAAGATATCAATCACAATACTAAATCATTTAAACAAATATTAAAACGATGATAATTGCATTTACAGGAGCTCAAAGTTCGGGTAAGAGTACTCTTCTTAATAAGATGAGAGAAGATGAGTATTTTAAAGATTGGAATTTTGAGGCAGAGATAACTAGGATGTTAAAAGAGAAGTATGCGTTAACTATTAATGAGGACGGTGATAATTTTACGCAGATGATTACTATTCATAGTCATATAGATAATTACTTGAAGAATAGGAACAAAAACTGCGTGTTAGATCGTTGCTGTATTGACGGGTTGGTGTATACGACTTATCTTTCTTATACTAAGAAGGTAGATGAAGAGTTGGGGTATTATGCTGAATATATTTGTAAGAAACTTATAGGTAAGTATGATATTATTTTTTATACTGATCCATCTATTCCGTTGGTGGATGACGGGGTGAGAAGTACTGATGTTGAATTTAGGAATAAAATAATACAGTTATTTGATTTCTTTATTGAGCATTTTAATACTGGTAATGTTGTAAAGTTATCAGGTGATGTGGAACAGAGATATAATATTATAAAGAGTGAAATTAAAAAACGAACAAAATAATTTATGAGTAATCAAGTACTAGACAATTCTAATATTAGTAAACATTTAGGTAAAACATCTGAATATAAAAATACATATGATAAAGCTTTACTTGTAAGAGAACCAAGGCAAAGTAACCGTACGTACCTAGGTATTGAAGATGCTAATTTACCTTTTATTGGCTTTGATACTTGGAATGCTTATGAGTGTTCCTTCTTACTCAATAACGGATGCCCAGTAACTGGTGTTGCAAAGATTTGTTACCCAGCTGATAGTAGGTACATTGTTGAGAGTAAGTCCATTAAACTATACTTTAATAGCTTTAATATGGAGAAGATGGGCGGTAATATGCGTGATGCTATTCTTAACTTTAAGAATACAGCAAGTGCTGATTTATCCGATTTATTAGGAACACATGCACGTGTTAGCTTCTTACCAGGCTTCTTGGTTGATAAGACAGATGTTAGTGCTCATGATTATTATGATAAAGAAATCTTTAAGACTGTTGAAAACGTGATTGATGAACAGCAGTTAATGCAGGTTAAGTTTGATACCTATACTGAAACACCTGAACTATTACAGCAAGATATTAGAGTAGTAGCTAATGAAACAGAGCAATACTTCCATTCAGGTTTACTAAAGAGTAATTGCCGTGTTACTAGTCAGCCAGACTGGGGTGATGTTTATATCTATATGAAGTCCACTTCTATAGTAGATGAAGTATCATTATTAAAGTATATAGTATCATTTAGAGATGAATGCCATTTCCACGAAGAGATATGCGAATGCATCTATAAACGTTTATCAGATATCTTTAAACCATCAGAGTTATTTGTAATGTGTTTATATGCTAGAAGAGGTGGTATAGACATTAATCCCGTTAGAGCATCTGATCAGAAACTAATGTTCAGACTAAGTAAGAACTTATACGATATCTACGGACCGCACGTGAAGACGTCAAAACAATAAGACAATAAAAACCCCGGTATCTTTTGAATACCGGGGTCGATTTTAATTCGTTTGTAACGACTAAGTTTAATCTTAGAAGTATACTGATTGTGTCGCAGGTGTGAAAGCCTGGCCCAATCCCGAGATTAGAATCACATGGTAGTAAAGATTTGCACCAAAAATGTTATCTACAACACCATAACGTGTTAATAGACCAACTCTTGGAGCAAAATCATTCTGACCGATGGTGCGTTGTACCATTACAGGAATGTAAGGGCAGTAGATGATACCTGTATCATAGAACTCTGGACCCTTGTAGCCTAATAAGGCATACTCAGGACGTGTAGTTGAAGGTACTGAGCCGTATTGACCGTTCAGATAGTTACCTTCAGTACGAGTATCGCGGTAAACGTTGAAACGTCCACCTAAATTACCTACCTTAGCAACGCCGACTGGCTGTGTATTTACATTACCTTGGACTGGTACCCATTGGAATTCAGGTAGCATTTCAAGGATTGCAGCAACGCGAGGAGTACAAACAACAAAGTTTGCAGCACCACGACGATTACGAACAGCAATACGGTTTGCTTCGATAATTAATCTTTGATAGAAGTCACGATTACGTTCTACTAACCAGCGACCGTCTGCGGAAGCTGGGGACCAAACAGAGTAACCGTTGCCAAAACCTGCGTTAAGAGCAACTTGGATCATTCTGATTAACATTTCACGGTCGATTTCTGCCTGAATTTCGTACGACATAGCGTTCGTTAATTCGGTGTCGATATCGATACCATTCATGTTCTTTAAGTCCTGTTCGAGTTCAACTGACCAGCGAGCGCCTAAACGGCGAGTACCAGCTTCAACAGCAGTCTTTTCAAACGAAACTTCGAATGTTGGAATAGCATTCGTTAATTCAAAGTTTTGTAAGAGAGCAGCAACACCGTTATCGGTACCAGCAGTTAGCCATGAAGCTAAGTTGCTATAATTGTTCGAAGCAGCTCCGGAAAGAGCAGCTGACGAAGCACCGGTGTAAGCAGTGTTTAAATACTGGTAACCAGCTTCTGTGTTAGCAGCAGCAGCTAGTACGCCAGCCTGTCCTGTTGGAGTCGTTGTACCTGAACCAGCACCGTCATTCGTGCCAAGTGTTTGGCCTGTATAACGGTAACGTAGAGCAAATGCAAGACCGACTGGACCTGCCATTGGTTGAACACCAACGATTTCATTTGTGATTAACTCGGGAAAAGTACGACGAATCATAGGAATCAAGATCTTTGGAAGACGATAGTCGCCTGTTGCGTAGGTGTCTGTACCAGGAGTACCTGATGCATAGCCTGCAGCACCAATAGAAGAAGCATTACCAAATGCACCACCGTTACCTGCAGTATTAATGCCTGTCGGTGTATAGTTTGGACCTGCTTCACGAATGCACCACTGCTCTTGATTTTCAAGTAGCATTGCTGTATTCAAACGAGTATGATCATCTTCAATTGCTGCAACGTTCTTTGAGGAGTAGTCCAATACTGGAGCCCACTTCTCGAGAAGAGCTGCTGCTCTTGATTCATCAATATATGCCTGTGTAGGTCTGATTGATTTATTCATTGTGTGTTAATTTCCCTTTATATATATTGTCGACCCCAAGACTCTGCTTACGCAGGTCAGGTTACTCAGGAATTAACCTTCTAGAAAGTGTTTTATTAGTACTTGCTTAATTCAGTCAAGTATGGTGAAAGTGGTTTTACGTCTTCTTGTGTTTGTTCTAAAACAACACGATCAACGTTAGTACTTTCACTTAAAGCTTCTTCCTTTAAGGTCTCAAGCCTGTCATTAGACTTCTTGGCAAACAACTTTACTGTATAATCAAAGTTTTCAGAAATGAACTGAGCAGATTTGTCAGACATTACCTTTTTGATATACTTCTTTTGTTGTTCATCAAGCACTGCACTCTTTTGCTCTATTAATAAAGCAGCCTGTACTTTGTCAAGTTCAGACTTTAATTGTGCATTCTCTTGAATGACAGACTCAAGCTTTTTGGAAGCTTCACTAATTTGGTTTTTACCGTCGATAATTGCTTCTTTAATACTCTCTTTTTGTAGAGCGGCATCAACGGCTAAATGGTTACGAAGGCTTTCTAATACTGTTATTGCCTTCTTGTTACGTACAGCTTCTTTGATTTCTTCAGCAGGTATTGCTTCATCAAGGTAAGCTTCTAAGTAATCACTAATAGACTCAACAATTTGAGCCTTAAAATTCTTTGCATCTTCATTTAATGCTGTTTCGTATTTTTGGATAACGAGCTTTAATTTTTCTGCTCTATCAGCATCAATAGCTTCAACTACCTTTTCTAATTTGCTTGTATGATCTGAATCAATTGACTCTAATAGCTGTTCTAGCTTCTGGCTATAAAGTTCATCCTGTTCATTGAGTGCTTTCTCAACGTGTAAAGTAACTTTTTCCTTTACTTTGTTTTCAATAGCTTCTTGGATCTTCACCATTGATTCTTCTGATAAATTCTTGAATAGTTCGTTGTCCATATTAGAAAAGGTTATTATTATTATTTATGATCCTCTGCTTAATTTTCTTGTTAACTGTATCATTTAAATACGTGTTAGCTTTTTTATAATTTTTATCTAACATAGCAGACACGAATCTTTTAATATCTTCTTTTACTTTCATGTTATAATTTATTTATAAAGGAGATAATTGCATCCTTTAGATATTGATCTTTGTTATGACGTGGCAGAGTTCCGATCTTGTTTTGAAAATTGTCGTAAAGTTCTTCAAATGAACCATCTTTAGCTAAAACGTATTGTTTGCTTTCTAAGATACCATTTACAAAAGCTTTTGAAAAGCTTGGATCAGCAACACAATCAACAGCTACTAATCTAAAGTCTTTTACTCTAGCTTGGCCATTTGACTCGGAAACTAGCTGACCTAAACCTCTTGTGCTCATACCAACTCTAACACCGTCATCAATTAATGAACGTACTATTAAACCTGTTGGTGTTGAAAGCACTTTGCTCTTACCGTAAAATACATTTCCATCTTGAGTTAGTTCAGTTACTAAATGACAAGCTCTTTCAAGATCTACATCTGCGGTAGTTGGGTGATTTAACTCTCCCATTGCTCTACCTGGCTTAATCATTTCTTCTGTGTAACGCTTAGCTTCAAGTCTCATTTCATCTAAGCTATAAATTCGTTTGTTCCTATTAACCCCCTCAGCCATCATATATGGACCTTTAATGAAGAAGGTGCGTGGTTGATTAGCATTCTTTTCCTCAACGATATATTCATAATCGTTGTTGTTGGATGGTGTTTCAACAATTAGTTTAAAACTCATTTAATAATATTTATTGTTTTCTTCTCACTTTCAATTGATACCTAACTCTTTTTCCGTTAAGATTATAAACTCACACCCTTTGGTTTTTGCCCATTTTTTAGCAGCCTCCCACTTGGCCTGGTTAGTAATCCAAGTGGTTTGCTCATACAATACTGTAGATTTCTTTTTTCTGTTGTTATCGATGGGTTTAGCAACTTGCTTGCTTGGTTTTATCTCCACTAAAAACTTCTTTTTATTTCCATTTTTATCTTTAAAAATTATAAAGCTATCAACAAAGTATCTGTGCACTTTCCCGTCCAACGGATTAATATACGGAATAATTATGTTTTCACTACCCCACTGTACTATGTTTTCATTGGTATCTGCCCATCTGAAAAACTTAAGTTCCCATCCAGATCTGAATATGGGGTGAGAAGTACCCATATACTTGTTATGATTTGTAGGTTTAAAGATACCTTGTCTGTATTCCATTACATGTTATAAAGCGGTTTAATAACTTCCGCTTCTGTTTTAGTACCGTTCTTCAACCCTTCAATATCCATCATCAAGTTCTTTCTCTGTTCTACATCTAACTTAGAGTCATTTACAGCATGTTTAGCGTCTTCAAACTTTCTAGCTCTAATAAGTTTTATAACCTTTATTAGTTCTGGTGATTGTTTTTGCTTTAACACTGTACTACCTCTCTTTAATGACATAGACTTTTGTGTCTTACCAACAACAAAGTTAAATGTTCTCTCCGGACTACCTGCAAGATCATTTTTAGCAACCGTATTAATAACATTATTGTAAATGTTGCATATATGATATGCTGGGTCGCTACCTTGTTTTTCATCAAACATTACCAATTTTGATAACGGTTCAAACTCTGTTTTACCTCTAAAAATATCTTTTAAGAAAGCAACGGCTGCTCTCTCTTCTGGTCCTTGACCTGCTACTACATCTAAATCTTCTAATGATTTAAATTCACCTCTACCTTCTTGTTCAATTCTCTTTGCAAAGTTTATAGACCCTTCTTTTACTAAATCGTGAATAGCATTTATAAACTCTGGACGAGCTTGTTCCATTTTATGTTTATTCTCACCAGCTAAAATTTCATGATGTTTTAATTCTTCTTCTATCTGTTTAGCAAAATGGTAACCTTGCCTGGAAAGAGGTTTAGCCATTTTTAAAATATTAATTCTTCTATCTTTCTTTCTATAAGCCGACTCTTCTGGAGCATCACCAAACTTTGAACCCATAGTAGTGTTTCCACTTTTCATCTTTCTTAAAATTTCTTCTAAACGTTTTACGTGATTAGCTTCAGCAGTGTACTCATTATGTAGACGTCTATAATTACTCATTACTCTTGCAAGCTCTTTACCTGCTTCTGGATCTGCAGCCGTTACTATTAAAGCAACTCTAATCAAGTTGTTATTGTCTATAGGTATGTATCTACCCTTGTCTGGTGTAGGATTAACTTCTTGTTTCCTAATTTCAGGGTTTGCTACGCCAGTATCTTTACGAAATCCCATTGGACCAGTGGCCACAAAACGCATTGGATCTTTGCCTATTTTAGCTTCCGTAACTAATTTAGCTAAATCATTAAACTTCATAGTATTATTTATTATTAACCCACGAAGAACATTGGAGGCTCTGCATCTCCGAAGCCTGGCGTTCCCGTATACAACTGTTCTTCCAGTTTAGCTTTTTCATCTAAACCTTCTTGTAACATGTCCGCATTTACTGTCCCACCACCAAATAAAGTCGTTCCTTGAAACTTGCCTCTTATTCTACCAAGCACAATCTTTGATAAAGCTAATGAGTACTGATATACCCATTGCTCTTTAATAATATCTCTTAAAGGTCTTTCTACGTAACATTGAATAACACCGTAATAAGAGTTTGTACCGTCACCGCTTGCATTAGGCTGCGGGTAAAGTCTAAACACTTGCGTTCTTTCATCAAAGTCAAACGATTGCTGTGTAGCTAATAACTTTTCACGGTTCTTTAACCAATCCTTTAACACGTACCAGCTTATTAAGTCAAAGCCGTAATTACCCATTGCATAACTGAAATATGTTTGCTGTGCTAAAGTTTGTTCAATAGTAAACAATGTATTGATACCTGTTGTTGTACCTTCCTCAAAGTCTACTACAGCTATTACTTTTCTATAGTCCATTATATCATAATCAAAACTATTAAGTGTAGCTGCATTTAAATTCTGAGTGACAGCGCCTAATTGAGTACTTGGTTTTTGATAACTTTGTGTAAAGTTAGAAGAAAGTGATGGTATATACATTGTAATATAGTTGTATACACTTTGCGTTAGTACTTCATTAGCTGATGCACCATTAATAAATGATGCTGAAACTGAAGAAAGGGATGTAAACGCTGACCCAGGTATAGGAGTGTTGCAGATGTAAACTGGAGTTGGTGATGTATCGTATCTAGAATACTGAGGGTTAATGTTTTTATTATTAATCTGATCAGCAAAAGAGTCTGTAGATTTGGCGGTAAATAAAGAATCTAATCTAATACCATAATTTGTGGTATATAAATTGCTATCAAATATAAGAAACTCTCTTGTATAACCAGCAAACTTTGCAAACATTTCACAAGCTATACTAATGTTTTCATTTAACTGATCGCTATGCAATTCTACGTTTATATAAGGGTAACCAAGTGACCTTAATATTCTATCAGATAACCTTTGGAACGATGTAATCTTTGAAGAAAGGTTAGTGCTTTGAAAAGCTGATATAGGTGTTATGTCACAACGTAGCATTTATATATTTATTAAGCTGTAGGTGCTGCAGCTGCTTCACCGCCTCCAGCTGCTGGTGGTGTTTCTGCTCCTCCTGGAGCCGGTGTAGCGGTAGCTGCTGCCCCGCCAAATGATGGAGGAGTTGCTGGTGTAGCACCGCCGCCTGGTGCTGCTGGAGCCTCGCCACCTGCTGGTGCTGCGCCTGGTACTAAACCCTCTCTCCAAGAAGGACCACCATTAAGAATTTGATTCAACTCCCATTCAAGTTCTTTATCTTTACGTAAGAACTCTCTGTTAGCTTTAATATCAATATCACTCCAACCTAAGTACTTCTTTTGAGCAAATGTTGATGATACTGTTTGATTTGAAGCCAAGTTGTTAAAGTTTGTTACCTTTAGTTCTAACTTTTGATTTTCTCTTAATTCGTAGAAGTTAGTTGGTACATTAAATTCAAGATTAATATTTGTTTCTTTAATATTATATTTTTCAGCTAATCCTTTTAACTTCAAATGCGTTAAGAAACCGTTCTTCAAACCAGTAGCAAAATTTTGTTGCAATCTAATAATGAAACGAGCAAACTTTAATTCTTCTCTTAATATTTCATTACCGTCTTTAAAGGTGCTTTCAGTGTTTAATCTATTAGTTGGTACCTTCAATGCTTTGTAAAGTTTATTAACAAAGTACATTAAGTCAGTTAATTCACCTAAATTTTGTCCCCCTGCTAACTGAGTAACTGATGTACCTTCACTACCAGCTCTCTTAGCAAACCAGAAACTATCTAACATTGACTGCGGGTTAAACTTTTGAACTGGACCTTGTTGCTGCGCATCGTATGTCTTCTTACTCCAGTACTCTTGTATAAGTTTGCGTAAGTATTGTTCAGCTTTTGGCGGTGCCATATTACCGACATCAACATTAAACACTAAACGTTCTGGAGCTCTTACTAAACGATAAATTACAATACTATCTTCAATAAGAGATAATTGTCTGTAAGCTCTTCTAGCGTTTTCAATGAATGGTAATCTGAAAGTCTTGTCTTGGTTCCAAATATTAGAATTGATATAAGTGATCTGGTTTTTATCCATCGGGATAAATTCATACTTTTCAATCTTATTTGGTTTGTTTGGATCAAAAATAGGTTTACGTAAAATGTAACCCTTAATAATCATATTTTGAATGTTATCAAAAATTGGGTCAATTAACTCTGTTGGTAATTGTACTACCCCTAAAATGCCTTCTTCTGGATAAGATTTATGTACCACATGTTCAAAGTATACTTCACCTTCAATTAAAAGCTGTCTAAAGTACTCCCAACCTTTTCTTTCCAATTCAAAATTGTTTACATACTTGTGAAACTCTTCTATAATTTTATTCTTATCAATATCTTTTAACTCTATATTCTTAAAAATAAGTTTTACTATTTCACCACTATCATTTTTGTTAATACATTCATCACAAATTTCATCTAAGCAATCTGCTACCTCAGAAAAGGCAGCCATTACTCTATAGTCCATTATTCTAGGGCCTTTATCAGCTTGAATATTAGCGTAAACTAAATCACTATATACACCACCCTTTGCAATAGACCCAGAAGGCGTATTGTTATATTCATTATCATAGAATATGGATTGTCTAGCTAAAGCTTCAGCTCTTCTTGATCCAGTATCTCTAAATGTTTCATACTTAGGGTTTAACTGAGATAATACGGAATTAAGATCTAGT
>Ga0214166_1000543_pt1 | contig 18567 bp, 19 predicted proteins | sample TroBogepilimnion_27_FD_153005 | JGI IMG/M metagenome (GOLD analysis project Ga0214166, IMG submission 153005) | Freshwater microbial communities from Trout Bog Lake, WI - Practice 18AUG2009 epilimnion v3 | ecosystem: Environmental > Aquatic > Freshwater > Lake > Epilimnion/Euphotic zone ...
GGCGGCGGTGGCGGCGGTGGCGGCGGCGGCAAGAGCGCAGCAAAGCGCGCAGCAAAGCGCGCTGAGGAAGATGCGGTTAAGGCCGCTGAAGGCGATGTTGTAAAAGCCGCCGAGGGCGATGCCGTAAAGGCAGCAGAAAAAGGCGTGCTTGGCGATGTTGTCGGCGTAGCCGAAAAGGCTGGTGGCGGCTTGCTTTCTCGCATTGGCGGTAGCCTCATGGGCGGCGGTCTTGCTGACCTTGCTGGTGGAGCGTTGGGCATGCTCGGCGGTCCTGTCGGCATGCTTGCCACGAGCGTTCTTGCTCCCCTTGCTGCGCCATATGTCATACAGGGTATTGGCGCACTGGGCAACATGCTTGGTGGCCTTTTTGGTGGCGGCGGTTCAAAAGCCCCTAAACCGCCAACGGCAAACATTGCGGCGTTTAAGCGAGCCAATCAATACAAAATTGACACTTTGCGTTCCAAAATTCATGACGTTTACGCCAAGGCAAAGAATGGTCTGACCGCTTCTGACATTGTAAAAATTCAAGGTTACGAAAATCAAATCTCTACCTTGCAAGGAACGCAATCTGCTCTTAGCAATGGTGCTACCAACAATTCGCTCATGTACGCCGCCGCTACCAGTTCTGCCATTGGCGGCACGATTCACGCTTTGCAATCAAGTCGTATTCATGGTCAAGCGCTAACTCGCGACTGGAAGACTTGGCGTTCCGGTTCGTTTATGCCAGCATGGGCGCAAGCGTCTTGGCAGCAGGAACTTGCTCACACCCAAGACCGGGGACAACTTGCTAAGTGGTTGGACAATTTCCAAAAAACTCAAATGAAGACCTTGCTGGGCACTCCTTCCGGTCAGGCGTATTTGATGGGCGTCAACCCAAACGCCGTTTATAAATACAATCTCGCCACGCGTAAAGCAAACCAAAATCGTGGCATTGGGCATGCCGAAAACATTCTTAACGATTTGAGCACTAAAAACATTTCGTCAATGACCGATGCTCATCGCATGTCGTATATTCTGAGCCTCGCTCAACGCAGTGCTGGCATGCAGCATGATATCGGACAGGACGTTTCTATTGCTTCCAACAAACGACTTCCTATGGCAGTCAGGGAACAATACGCAGCGATGGCAGAATCACTTGGCAAGGAAGTGGCTAAAACCACTGGAGAAATTAAGGCTTTGCGTCAAGGCAGCACATTGACCAATGCTACAATTGAAGCGATGGCTCAAGCGTACGCAAAATACAATTCGCAAACGTACACCAGCCTTGGCATGACTGCAACACAATTAAGCGCTGCAATCGCAAAGGCCCTTCAAGCAACTGTTCCTGCAATTGTTGCTGGGGCAAATGCAAACACGGGAGCAAGGCACTAATCAATGTCTAATAACGGTTACTACAATTATCCAAATAATCCTCTTACTCAGATTATCCTTTCACCCATTACGGCTTCGTCCAATTCGGATTCCCGCTATGGCCCGGTAACTATTAACTTACTTGACCATTCTACTTATAACCTTGCCGGTCAAGGTGGATGGCAGATTGTTGACCGTCCCAAGATGGTGGCTGCAACGCAATGGTTTGACCGTTCTCCTTATCAGTTGGTTTTTGATGGTCTTCTTGATAAACAAAACGTTTACGTTTCTGATATTCAATATCAAAGCGTTGCAATTGCAAAAGCAGCAAATGCTCGCCACAAGAACCCTGTCAAAAAGAAAATTACTACTCCTCCCACTCAACACCCGCCGTTTCAATCCTCTCCGGGAGACCAGACGCAGGCAACGCAAAGCGTCAACATCGGGGCTTCGGTAGAAGATTACTGTGCCTCTCTTGAGTACTGGATGGAAAAAGTCAACGGCACATTTGAGCCGCCAATTTTGAGAATAAACGGACCAGTTCCCGGCACGCAACGCGTTTGGGCTTTGTACGGCATAGAATTTAGTGATGCCATTCGCGATTTTGACGGTGGATTTAGAACTCAGCAAAAGGTAAAAATTACTCTGTATGAGTATGTTCCACCTTTGCAAAATGTGTTTTCTTCTTACTCACAGAAATTTCTTGACAACATTTCACAGTTGGCTGGAGTTCTTGCGCCAAGCAATGACAACCTTAACGGAGGGGCGCAGCAGTACATCATGTACACCGTTCAAGAGGGTGACACCGTTTACAGCATCGCCAATAAATTTGGTTTGACAAACAGTGCAAGCATTGCTCGCATTAACAACATTCGCGATGTATCTACTATTTACGTTGGTCAAATCTTAAACATTCCAAGAACTTAACATGGCTACTACCGGTTTTGGTCCATACGACCTTCTAACGAAACTTACAATTACTAACGTTGCTACTGGCAAGACAACGCCAGTGCCTACGGATTACCGTCAATCAATTATTAACGTCATTATGCAGAAGACTAATATGGGCGCTTCAACTGTTACGTTGCAGTTGATGGACCCTAAGCGTATTCTTTTGAACAGCATTATCAAACAGGGAAGCACTATTGAAATCGGGGCAACTGCAACTTCTCCCGGACAGAAATTTGTTTTGGTTCAGTTTGTTAAAGCATCTGACCAGTTGCAGTTGGTTTTTGAAGCGGAATGCGTTTACAGGTTACGCAATCAACGCGGGCTTATCAAAATGGCTCCCGGCACAAACGTCACTCCATTTATGCGAAGCCTTGTCGAAGCCTTAAACCACAAAGGGAGCAAATACCCAACTGTGAAATTTGTTGCGCCGGATTATGCAACCATTTGGAGCAAAATAACTACCGGCTTAACCAACAACAAAATTAGCAACGTTACACTTGGACGTGGAACTTCTACTGACCCCAACGAAGATTCATGGACCGCCATGAGCCGCATTGCTTCTTCTATTGGTTGGCGGTTGTGGGAAGACAACAACACCATTTACTTTGGTCCTGACGAATGGTGGCGCGGAACTGTTACGCCCAACAAGCAACCCGCCGTTAATGCCGCCAAAAGTACAACTGGCAAAAATATGCAAACTTTGCAAGAGTTTACTCAGCATGTTCAATTGATTGACTACGACTGGGACGTTGGCAAACCCTTTGCACAGGCAACTGCAACTGCTATGTTAGATGGTTGGAACTATAACATTGGCGAAATTGTGCAGTTAAAGCACATGGGACCAGCAAGTGAAAACGGCGGGCACTGGATGATTTCTTCTATGCAAAGAGAAATGTTTAACGTTCAGGCTTCAATGGGCCTTACTGTTCCGATGCCTTTTGCCGCCGTGTTTGAACCAACCTCTTTGCCTCTTAAGGGAATTCCACTAGGGTGAGAACTAACGACCCCAACGCTCTTGTCCAGCAATTCTTTCGCTCTAATCAGGGCATTGCAATGGCTGGTTCAACTCAGTACAACGGTCTTTACGCCGGAACCGTTCTTGACACGCACGCACAGAACGCTTCGCTCTCCGTTGGTTACATGCGGGTCATTATCCCTAGCCTCAACTCAAACGACCCTTGGGGTCCGATTGCATACCCCGGCTCACAGGTTCCTCCAGTCGGCACAACGGTTCTACTTGGTTTCTCTCAATCCAACGAATTGTTTGCGCTTTCGTTTATTGGATTTGGTTCAGGCCAACAGGGAGCAACGGGTCCCGAAGGTCCTTCTGGTACCCCCGGAGGTCCTGTTGGCCCTACTGGACCAACCGGCCCGACCGGCCCGACCGGCCCGCAAGGTCTTGCTGGTGCTCAGGGTTTCATCGGGGATAAGGGTGACATTGGTTCTACTGGTGCAACCGGCCCCATGGGTCCCCAAGGAGCGTATGGCGGACCTCAAGGCGCAACCGGACCTCAAGGCACCACAGGTGCAACCGGCCCGCAAGGTTTTGTAGGCGCTCAGGGTGTGCAAGGCTCTAGCGGCGCTCAAGGCGCAACTGGTGTTCAAGGTCCAACTGGTGCTGTAGGCGTAACTGGTGCTGTAGGCGCTACCGGAGCAACGGGCGCAGCCGGTACCACCGGAGCAACCGGCGCAACAGGTGGGCAAGGAGCAACGGGTGCAACAGGTGCAACAGGTGGACAAGGTTCTACCGGAGCCACTGGAGCGCAGGGTCCAACTGGCGCTTTGGGCGCCACCGGCGCAGTTGGTTCTACCGGCCCCACCGGAGCAACCGGAGGACAAGGCGCCACCGGGACCACCGGAGGGCAGGGTACAACTGGCGCAACAGGCGCAACAGGTTTGACGGGTTCTACCGGAGCCACTGGTCCCATTGGACTCGTTGGTGACAGGGGAGCAACTGGACCAACTGGTGCTGCCGGGGTTATTGGAATTACGGGTCCTACAGGGCCTCAAGGCGTTACCGGACCTCAAGGAACAACCGGACCTACGGGCGCTCAAGGACCAACCGGACCAATCGGCGCTTCGGGAGCAACCGGACCTAGCGGACCAGCAGTGTATGTTTCGGGCGCAGGCACGCTTACCGGGCCAACTGGTGCGGTTGTCGGTTCGCTTTGGTGGGACCCCACAGATGGCACTCCTACTGCTCTTGCTGGTACGACTGGCGCTACTGGTCCAATTGGACCATCGGGAGCAATAGGCCCAACTGGTCCATCTGGCGTTTATTCCACCGGGCCTTATCTACAGACAATTACCATTACAGGAACGTCTTTAGCATCTGGCGCTCACTTAAGTTGGACAAATTTTACTGGATGGTCAACCACATCAATTGTGACCGCTGGTTCAACTGGTGTTCCTCAAATTAATTCTTCTGGCGTTGTAACGGTTTATCAAGATGGTTTGTATGCAATTAACTACAGATTAAACTTTTCCCCAACAGGTGCCACTGCCTATGTGTTAAGTGGTTTGTATTTTAATTCTACTTCTCAACATTATTATGGAAGCAGCACTGTGGTTGCAACTTTTGGAGGCGGTTTGGCAAATGCGTGTTTTGTAAGGCTTACTAGTGGTTCAAGTTTTAATGTGCAATTAAACTCAAGTGGAAACGTTACTGTTTATGGTGGACCCCTTGGTAGTTACCCAAATCTTAATGCTTTTTCTATGTTTGAAATTGTTTGGTTAGGACCGTAATGACAACTTCTGGCGTTTTAAAAATCTTAGACCCGGCTAGCAACTCTTGGGTTCGCATTGGCGGTCAAGGCGCTACTGGCCCAACTGGTCCGTCAGGAGGGCCAACCGGAGCAACAGGGCCGACTGGACCAGCCGGTCCACCAACATCTACAGGAACAGCACATCAACCTGCTGGTTCTGCAACAGTTTATGCAACCGGCGCTTCTGGTCCTTTTGTTGCAGCGTACACTAATCGAAAACAAATTTGGGTGTATAACAATGATTCAGTTCAAGTCGTTTATTTAACTCTTGGCTCAACGGGAGCAACAACCGGTGCTGGAATTAGAGTTAATCCTAACGGTGGCTATTGGACAAGCACGTTTTATAATGGTCCTATTTGTGGTGTTTGCACTTCTACTGGCGGTGGAACATCTGCATCAGTTATTTACGTTGAAATCTAATGGCAATTACAAACGGCAGTTTTGTTATTAGTTCACCGTATACGGCTTACAACAATTTTGTTGGGATTGACGCAACGCGTAAAATTATTTGGTTTTATAACGACAGTTCTGACGCAATTTTGTGGCTTTATGAGGGGGATGGTTCTTCCAACCCCGACATTGCATATGGAGGCGTTGGCGTTTGTTTAAACCCAAATGGGGACACTTGGTATTCAAATAGTACTAGTAGTTTTAGTGTTGTTGCAACCCGTAACACTTATGGAACTGCTCCCATTAACATTACGTGGAGTACCGTATGAGTTTATCATCGGTTGTCTCAGTTTATTCAACGGGTACTTTAATTATTGGAGTTAATTCATCAAGAGTCAGATTAACAATTTCAAATTCAAGCGATTCTGTAATTTGGATTTCTTTAGGAGTATTGCCTGTTTATGGCAAAGGAATTCCTCTTCCAGCAAACGGCGGTAGATTAGTTTTGGATTGTTGGAATGGTAATGTTTATGCAACGCATAACTGGTTGGGTATTTACAAAGATATTGGAGTTCTTGAAGAATGAGTCAAATTGAAGGTTACATCACTACAAGTGGTGGGGCCAGCACTGTCACTCTTACTACTGGTTCTTTACCAGCATGGGATGGAAGCATTAACACTTTTTTAAACGCTCAAGTGTTTGCTTACGACAGCAACAATAATTTAATTACTCCGCCAACTGGAAGTTCTCCTTTAATGACCCCGGTGACGGTTGCTTCAATATTTTCTAGCACTTCTTTTACAATTACTCCTGCCCTTGGAATTAGTGGGACTACTGGAACATTAAATTTTATTTTGTCAAAACAATGGGACGCTGTTCTTAGCCGTTTTCAGTACAACTTTTCTAGTTTTACTAGACCACTTACAACCGCTACAGCCACAGTTGACGGTTGGGGTTATGCTGGTTCTGACGGTGGCACAAGTATTGATTTGTCACCTTTAGGTTACACAGGTTCTATTTGGTTTTTTGATGACAGTTCTTGGGGCGCTAGTTCTGATACTGGTAACAATAGAAGCCAAATTTCTTTTGTTCATAATTCTGTATTTACTCAAGTTGGAAATCATCTTGCTACCGATGCAATTAGTTTTCAAATTTTAACAGTTCCCGGTCAAGGCCCAGCGCCTTTGTTTGATTTACAAAATAACAACATTTCTTGGTGGGGGAATAATCAAACAACTTATTCTGATGGCGAAAAATGGTTTTGGCCTCAAGGTGGTTATTGTACTTCAACATACATGTTAGTTTTTGCAGCAGCAACGGGTAGGGTTAGCACTGGTCTTGGCTACTCAGGTGTTCAAACTGCTTTTAGAATTCCCGGTTTTACAACCGGTGGCGTAACTGGTGTTATGTCTGGTTCATCTTCTGCTTCTCCCGGTACAATTAACCCGCCAAACACTTGGAGTATTACAGAAATTCCATTGACGTATGCAGGACAATCTGATTACGGCCCTCCTGCAAACCCTCTTTCTATTAGTGGAGATAGCACTTACTACTATTGGTTTGTTGGAAATGGAAAATTTTGGGGGCAACGTTTTAAAAGAGCAGATTTATCAAACAACGATTGGTCTCATCCTCAAACATATGTCAATGACATTGAGGGTTGGGTTGAAGAACCTCAATATCAATACCAAAATGACCAAATAAGTCTTCCTTTAGCAAGCAAAACTAAAACTCTTTTTGGTCCACAATTTAATGGTTCTAATTACAATTACAAAATTACTGCTGGTTTTTATCAAAAAAGTACTAGTCAATTAATTTTTGCAACAATTCAATATAACTATTTTCCAAGTTCAGGAACTTATATGCAGTATTCAACTGCAAATAATTTTACTGATGTTTGGTCTACTCCTTTGTCTTTTTATTATTTGCCCGGCGTTTCTCCGTCTGGTAATGGCTTTGGAAATTTTGGTTACTATGACGTAAACGCTCACCCACAGCAAACGTGGACCGGCAAAACTACAGATGATATGATGTTTACGGTTGATAATAACTTTTTTGGAGGAAGCGTAGGCGTTTTCCAAGACTCAAGTTCTTATTGGCCAACACCAATTAGAGTAACGGGGATTTAATGAGGTTACACGTTGTAAGCCTGCCACACACGCAAACAACTGACGCATACTCCGCTTGCGCTTACACGCAAAAGGTTCGTCGGTTTGCAACAATGATGCACGACCTTGGCCACGAAGTTTTTCTTTACAGCGGAGAAGAGAACACGGCAAGTTGCACCGAGCACGTTCCCTGCATTAGCAAAGCCAAACAACAGGAGTACGGCTTTTGCGGTCCCGAAGATTACATGAGCATCAAGTGGGACGCTGAATGGGGTCTTTACAAAGAGTTCAACGCTAACGTTGTTGCGGCTATCAAAGAACGTATTGAGCAGCAAGACTTTATTTGCCTGATTACCTCTTACCCAAACATGCCAGTCTTCAATGCCTTCCCCGCGCCTCAGTATCAGGTGGTTGAGTTTGGCATTGGCTACGAGGGCGTTATCTCAAACTATCGCGTGTTTGAGTCGCAGTGCTGGCGCAACTTTGTTCACGGGCTGAATCAAGAAAAGATGGGGCGAGCGTTCGATGCAGTTATTCCGAACTACTACTATCCCAACGAGTACCCCCTTGGCACCGGAGACCGAGACTACTTCCTGTTTGCAGGCCGCTTGATTGAAAGCAAGGGCTACCAACTTGCAGCCGATGTTTGCCAGCGCCTTAATGTGCCACTAAAAATTATCGGACTTGGCGAGCCTCCCTCATACGGAGAATACCTTGGGTTTGCCGGTCCCGACATGCGTAGCGAACTCATGGCAGGGGCGAAGGCACTGTTCGTGCCGACTTACTACCTTGGGCCATTTGAGGGAGTTCACGCCGAAGCGCAACTGTGTGGCACGCCGGTCATCACAACCAACTTTGGCATTTTTACCGAGACCGTGACCAATGGGTTTAACGGTTTCCGATGCGACACGTTTGATGACTTTGCTCAGGCGGCGCAGAAGATTTGGGACGGAGAATGGGTGGCAGACCATGAAGCCATCCGTGCTAATGCAATTAGCAACTGGTCAGTAGATGTTGTTGCAAAACAATACGAAGATTACTTTAAGCGGCTTTTGCTCTTGTGGGAAGATGGATTCTACGCAGGGTGGGGACCGCCAACCGCCTAGGAGGCAAAGTGGCTGAACCTGTTACCAACTTAACCTACGAATGGGTTGACAAGGTTGGAGTGACTTTTTCTTGGACAGCATCTACCGATGTGACCAACCAATCTGAATACGAGATTTACTATCTTGATGTGTCTCAGATGACACCAGTTTGGCAGTTGCTCAGTACGCTCCAGCCTATTCCGGTCAAGTTTTCTTCCTCGGTGACGCATGTTCTCACTCCACCGTCAACCACGTTTTTCTTTGATTGGAAAATTATTACCGGACTTGTTCAAGCGGGTAAAATTGCTGGTTTTGCAAATGACCCCTCTGCTGCTCCAGTCAACATTGCTTGTGGCATCCAGCAAGTTGCGGGCGATGGTACGGAAAGTGATTGGCTTTCAACGTTTGCTTTTCCTCCGGCAATTAACAAATCTTCTAACCCCGTTCACTTTGCAAACAATTTTCAGTTTGATGCATTTGGACAAGTAAACAACAACCTTCAAAACTCTCTTGAAGAGATTCAAGATAGCGTTGCTATGTTGATGGGAACGACAATTGGCCAGCGCCCGCTTACGCCGACTTATGGCGTTTACGACATGCCGCTAAATGTAATTAACACAGAAACACTTGCAGCGTCGGTTAAACTATGGGAACCTAGGGCTATTGTGCAATTTGATGTTATTTATGACCAGCAAGGCAATCCGTCCTTGAATGTTAACTTGAAAACGAATACCGGAGTTTAACAATGGCATACATTAGTCTTCCAGTTACCACCGACACAAATGCCCTTGTCGCAACTGCATTTACCAACATTGCCTCCAAAGTCCCCGGTTGGATTCCCCGTGATGGCAACCTTGACGTTCTTCTCTTGGAAGAGTTTGCTCTTATGGCTTCAGAAGCCACGCAAACTGCTTCTGGCGTGCAAGAAAGCATCTTTAAGTACTTTGGTCAGTTGGTCAACATCGTTCCTAAAACTGGCGTCCAAGCAGAGATTTACACTACTTGGAACTTGTTGAACCCCGCTACTCCCGGTGGTATCACTTACCCCGCAGGAACGGTTGCAGGTTTCTACTACAACGGTGGAGCGTATCAATTTGAATTGGTTCAAGACCTTGTAATTCCAACAGGCTCAAGCGCTGCCTACAACGTTTTGATGCAAGCAATTGATGTTGGCGCTGCATACAACTTGTACGACATTGCAGGTTTGAACTACCTCACGACTACCATGTATCTGTTGAACTCAGATTCCATTCTGTCGTATGTCGGCATCGAGCAGACGTATGCCGAGAACAGCAACCTGACCGTTGGAGTTGACGCTGAATCTGATTCCGCTTTCCTCAACAGACTTACGGCAGAACTGCAACTGCTTGCTCCTCGTCCTATCACTCCGCACGACTACGCAGAATTCTCTCAGAATGTTACCGGCGTGTACCGAGCGTTGTCTATTGACGGATACGACCCGTACGCTAACATCCTCTCTGCCGCCGACGCTAACTTCACAAATGCCGGTTCGGTGCCTGCAAACTGGGTGGCAGTTGGTGAAGGCAGCACGACGCTTCCTACCCTTGCCATCACCGGCACTAGCCCCTCGGCAGCGTTGCAAGTTACCTCGGCAGCGATGCCTACCGTTAGTCTTTCGACGGACGTGGCTCAAGGAAACGTAACCATTACGCTTGCTGTCGCATCCGCACTTACCGCCCCTTTTGGTCTTTTGCTTGTCGGCCCAAACGGCAGCGAAGCAACGCTTGTTACGGCGGTAAGCAGTTTTTCCGCTGGCACGCAGCAAGTGACATTGGCTGCTCCGATTAACCACGCCTATCCCCACTCAACTACAACTGTCAAAATGTTGCAAGGCGTAAAAAACCTTGACACTTTTGATGACGTTTACAGTTCGGGTGAAGTGCTTTACGGAAACTCTGCTTGGTATCAAGCAGGGGCAATTGTCGAAATTGGCGATGACACCACAGGCACGCCAATTGTGATGTGCGTGGCAACATATTCTGACAATCAACAAAGAATCTATTCTTCGGTTGCCCCGGAAATTACTTCCACTTCACAACTAGGACAAGACTATTCCACTCCAAAGGCAATTGTGGCAAATGTTCCGGGAGCGGTCGGCAGTGGACTTACTCCCGGAAACAACGCTTATTCTTTTGGTCAAAACGTCATTCAAATTGACCAATACATTGTTTGGGCAAGTGCAACAAGCACCAAAAAACATAAAGTTCTTTACGCTTCAATTAACGAAATCAATTTTGACTTAACTTACAATGGCATTGAAAGCCAATACAGCAACACTAGTTTGTATAACTTTGTGCCAGATTCATCACTGGCATCTTGGGGTTACACAAATGGAGCGCTTTCGTCGTGGTCGCTTGGGTCCAACTTTGTGGCGCTGCCGGGAGTTGGATTTGTTTACAACGTTTCCGGTGCTGCGACTGCGAAATCTCCCTATTTCAACCTTGGCTCGCAAAGTTTGGTCGGGGGTTCACCAAGCGTTTCTGCAAATAAGAACTACACTTTTATTGCACATGTTGACACGGCATCAAGCAGCGCAATTTACTCCGGCAATGGTTACACCGGAATCGGCAGCAACTCAATTACCGTTAGCGTCGTTAACGGTGCTGGTTCGGTTCTGAACAGCGCAGTTGTGCCAGCAGCGGGTGGATTTGTTTACGTTCCCTTCACCATTAACGCCGGATACTTCTACGATTTGCAAATTCAAATTTCCTTTGGCTCTGGTGTCGTACTGGCAAGTGGAAACATCACCGTGTCTCAAATGTCGTTGCTGGCAACTGGTAATACCCCAATGACCAATCCGCCTAGCGTGTACCAAATTGGCTACTTTTGGCAGACCGGTGGGAACTTTACTGCATCGGCGGCGTTCAACGCTCCAAAAAATGTTGCCATTGCGCCTATTGACGCAACTGGAACGGTGTGTTCTCCGCTAATCGTAAACAACCTTGACTACTACTTGCAGTCATCTCGTGAAGCCAACTTTACCGTCAGGACCATTCAACCCAACTACGTTCCCGTCAACATTACGTGGTCCGCAGTTGCCATGCCGGGGTATGACCCAACCGTTCTCACCACCGAGGCTAACGCTGCCATCTACGCAATGATTAATCCCGGAGTGTGGGCGGGCGGCGATGCAACTCCTCCGGTTTGGGACGGAACTCGCAACATTATTCAGTCGCACGACATTGCCGGTATCATTGCTAGCGTAACCGGTATTGGTTCCATTTCATCGGTCACCATGACGCAGGGAACCAACGTCAACGCCACTATTTCTGGTATTAGTTCATCCAGCGGAACGGTGCATGTCACCACTTCTAGCAATCACGGTTTTGCAACAGGGCAATTGGTCAACATTTCTGGCACAGGAACTTCGTTGGATTCCAACGCCGTTGTAATTACTGTGACAAACAGCAACTCGTTTACTTATCCTACCAGTCTTGGAACAATTTCTGCGTCACAGGGCACGGTGGTTTTGACCCCTTTGAATAGCATTCCGCTTTTCGGTCCAGCACCGTTGCCAATTGCTAACTATGTTTCTGGCAACGTCAACTTGAACCCTGTTGATGCTTTGGTGGGAGTAATTTAATGGCGGTTACTACGTTTGCAACTTATACAGCAGACAACATTTACGCCGCTGTGCCTGAGTTTATTAAATCTCAAGACGTTGCAAATGCAACCGTTCCTTACAACCTTGCATCTTCTCCAATTGTTTACAGATTAGATTCTGTTGTTGGCGCAGCAAGTGTTGGCAATAACACAATTAAAATTTCTGGCACAAATTTGTTGCCTACCCCAATTGCTTTGTACATTGACCAAGAAATTGCAATTGCGGACGGTGCAGATTTTATTTCTGACAATTTGCAAAATGTACATTTGCGTTCTTCTTTAAAACAAAACCACGCCGCAAATACTCCGGTGTTTACATTTTACGGACCGTTGTATAACTACATTAACAGCATGGGAGCGTTGCTTGACCAGCAAGTAAACATTATCTCTCGTGATGCGGTTGGCAAGGGTCAAGACGGTGGTGGCGCAGACGGAACTGTTGACACCAAAAACTACGGTTCTGCTTCTGGTTGGTCACAAGTTTTGGACATTGACCGTTGCCCCGACTATGCGTTGCCTTGGTTGGCTCAGTTTGTAGGAATTTACATTCCTCAAACTTCTACTTTGTCAAGGTCTGACAAGGTAAGGAAAATCAAAGAGCGTTCTTCGTTTAAACGAGGGACTTCGCCAGTAATGGTCAACGCTTTGGTTGCCGTTATTAATTCAAACAACCCACCAGTGCTTATGCAAGCGTCTGATGTAATTGTTATGGAAAATACAGCATATAGTTCGGGGTCGTATGTTTCTGATGACAATTCGCTTACCATTTTGATGCCATTGCGTTTTTTGTTGCAAGAGAACTATCAGTATTTTCTTGACAACTATTCTCCATACAGTAGGTTGCAAAGTTCTTTTGCAGAATATATCAACATGAGTTTTTCCGTTACGCCTACAACCGACAGCGGATTTCACAGTTACATTTACCGTTTTCGTCCTGCGGGCGTAAAAATCTTCATTGGAGGTTATTAATGGCTTCAACTTCATCTCGTTTGGGTTTGCCATATCCTGTCGCTTCTGACCCGGCAAACGTTCCTCAAGACGTTCACAACCTTGTTAACGCTCTTGATGGCGATGTAGTTATTTACTATCAAACCAACGTTGGAGACAATTCAACTCCACCGACTACTGTAAAAGGTTCAATCTGGTATTGCGCAGAGCCTTCACGCGCTCAGTACGGTTGGAACTTTTGTGATGGTTCTGCTTGGCAGCATGGCCCTATGGGGCCGCAAGGCCCGCAGGGAACAACTGGTGCTACCGGAGTGCAAGGTGCTACCGGACCTCAAGGAACAACCGGGGCAACTGGCGCTCAAGGACCTGTTGGCAATCAAGGCGTGCAAGGTGCTTCTGGCGCAACTGGCCCCAATGGGACGCAAGGCTTTCAAGGTTCTTCCGGTGCTCAAGGTGCAACCGGGGCAACCGGAGTTACCGGACCTGCTGGTGCAACCGGAGCAGGCGTCACTGGCGCAACTGGTCCGCAGGGCGCGACCGGGGCGCTCGGAGCAACCGGCGCTACTGGAGCCAATGGAACCAATGGAACCAATGGGGCTACGGGAGCGACCGGACCAATTGGACTTTCCGGCAATGTCGGCCCTACCGGCCCTACCGGCGCTGCTGGTGGAGTTGGCGCTACTGGCGCTACTGGCGCTGCACCTGTTTCCTACACGCATTCAGCCAACACAAGCGGTGCTCCCTCTATCACGACTCACAACACTTTTGTTGGCATTAACTCAATTTCTACTGCCGTGACCGGAAACTCTAACTACCTTGTGCTTGTGACCATTGACGGTCAGGCTTCAGGTGGTCCAGTCAGCATGACCGGGCAGTTGCAAATTAGCAGCGACAACGGAACAACTTGGAACCAATATTCCTACAGCCACAATGTTGACCTTGCTTCTTCCGGAACAAACGGACAAATTGTGTTTCATGTTTGGGTTGGCGGTAACATTCTTGTTCGGCCCTCTATTTCGATTAATCAAAATACCCTCAACTATCAGTGCTACATGCACATTTTAGGAGTGAACTAATGGCAAATATCATTACTCCAGCCGACTGGGCGGAATGGGCGGTTCAAGACCGCATTGACCATCCTGAGCATTGGATTTACAGCGAAGGTCCTGAACGCATGAGCGCCATTGGTGTTTGGCCGATTAAGTTTCCGGTCACTGCTGATTGTTCTGCCGCTTGCACTCTTTGGTATTGGTTGACTGGTCGCAAAGACCCCAACAACATGGAGTTTAACCACACCGGTTACACCGGAACTTTGCTTAGCCACAATCAACACATTTCAATTGAGCAGGTTCAACGAAACGACTTTGTTGTGTACGGCACCGGCACCGGATGGCATGTTGCCATTGTTGTCGAAGTGCATGGCAAAGATATTCTTACGGTCAGTCATGGCGAACAAGGAGACCCTTCGTACGTTTGGGTCAACACTCCTAGTGTTCCCTCTCGCGGTCACGCAGTTGATGGTCGCACTCCGCAGACTTTCCTTCGCCCTGATAGTACAATTGTTCGCACGGTTCACGCCCCGGCAGATTTGCTTCCCAAGCCTGCACCCGCCCCCAAACCAACGCCAGCCCCAACGCTGCACCCAACCGTTAAGCAGGGTGACCACGGGCCGAACGTCACGGCAGTTCAAAATGCCCTTAACGCCGCTGGCTACCATCTCAAGGTTGATGGCATCTTTGGAACGCTTACGTTTCAAGCGGTTAAAGATTTTCAGTCTCATCATAAACTTGTTGCAACCGGAGTTGTAAGCGATGCCACTTGGCCAATCTTGCTTGCAACAACCAAAAAGTAGTGCGTAATGATTGCACATATTAATTGGTTTACTTGGTCAAATACTTGGTTTAATTACCTTTCTGCTTTTTTCTTTACAGCAGGTGGTATTTGGGCAATCATTAGATTTATTCACAAACATTGGGTTAATAACATAGCACAAGAGGTGAAAGAAATTCACGAACAAACTACTCAGTTTAACGGTGGAAGCAGCATGAAAGATGCACTCAAGCGCATTGAAGACAATCAAGCAGAACTGAGAGATTACATTATTAAAGTTGACAACGCTCTTGAGCGTCACCTTGGTTATCACCAAGGCATAAGCAAATAGTTATCAAAGGAGGAACGAGAAATGGCAAAAAATGGCAAAACATTGGGAGTTCCATCCGAGCGTCCGAACGGGCAATCAAAGAACACTAGGGGAACGAGCAGCGGACCACATGCGGATGGGCATGGGAACATGGACTTTCCTACTGACGTTTCTGGTAGCGATGGCATTTTGGATTATTTCAAACGGTTTGGGGATTGACCCGCAACCGTACTTCAGGCTTAATCTTGCGTTGTCTATGCTGGCTGGGTTGCAAGGGTCCGTTCTTTTAATCGCAGCAAAACGTGCTGACAAAATTTCAGCCGAACTTCAAGAGTATCATTTAAAAATCAGTCAAGAAATGGCTGAAATGATGGAAGACCACCGTAACATTTTAGAGGAGTTGCGTAAATGAACATTGCATTGCTTGCAGCAGTTTGCATGATTATTCAAGATTCTCTTGCAGTTATTAAGTATCAAGCCGCTTCACGCAACCGAGGCATGATTGTCGCTAGTGCTGACGTTGTGATTTGGTTTGTATCTATTACTGGAACAACCATTGCGGCGTTTACTTTGCATGGTGACAACTTTGGCAAAAAAGTAGCAGTGGTCGCTGCTGTGTCTGTTGCAAACATTGTTGGCAATCTTCTTGGAACTTGGTTGGGACAAAAGTTTGTTACCGATGAAGATGAAGAAGAACAAGATGACAAAATCGAAGCGCTTGAAAAGCGTGTAGCAAAGTTGGAGGCAAAGTAATGGAACGGGTTGCTGGGAAAAGGGGGAAGCAGCCAGCGGAACAGGTGGCAATGGGGACGCTTAACGATTATGCCAAGCCTCATTTTCCCGTTCCCCCTAAAGCATTTGATTACTCGTCAGATGTAAAGTCCTACCCAATGGCGCTTAATGACAAGTTGGGTGACTGCACGTTGGCTGGTGTGATTCACATGTTGCAACTTGCATACGCCGAGGTCGGGGAAATCTTTCAATACCCCGGAGACCAAGCGGTTCAAGACACTTATTTTGCTTTGACCGGAGGCGCTGACGCTGGGCTTGTAGAACATCAAGTGCTACAAACGTGGATGCGTGACGGTTTGTTCAACAACAAAATCTCTGCGTATGCCCCCGTTGACATTCGCAATCGTCAAGAAATGACTGCGGCATGTTTTGCATTTGGCACGCTTTACCTCGGCGTCGAAATGCCAGCAAGCGCTGAACAGCAGTTTGAAGCACACCAACCTTGGCACATTAACGGTGTTCCCGAAACCCCTCAAGGTGGGCACTGCGTTATCGCAACCGGAGCCAACAACCTCGGACTGGACATTATTACTTGGGGTGACACGGAATCTATGACTTGGGAGTGGTGGGAACATTACGGCTCTGAAGCATGGGTTGTTATCCCCGAAATTTTTGTCGAAGCCGACCACGGACCGGTTTGGGACATTGACATTTTAGCCCTTCAAAAAGATTTGGAATCTCTCTAATGCATTTTACTCCTCAACCCGGTGACATTGGTTTTGCTTGGACGCACAACCCATATGGCGTGTTGATTCGTTTTGCACAAGCGCTTCGTTGGTGGAAATGGCGTAAATGGAATCACATGTTTGTTGTGCAAGAAATTGACGCTGACGGTCAAATTTGGGTGCTGCAAATGGCTCGTCGTTGTGAGCGTGTCCGCATTGAAAACGTTGCGCCCAAGGGCCACGTCAAACTTGTGCAGTGCCCCAATGAACTTGACCGTGCTCGCATTATGGCTTGGGCCAACAAGCGCATTGGCACCAAGTACGGCGTGCTGACCATTGTAAGCATCGCTTTTAACCTGTTGCTCCCCAACTCTTTGCGCGTGGACATTCACAAAGAGGACACGCTTATTTGCTCTACCTTTGCTGCACGCGCTTGGGAACACGGTGGCTGGGACTGCCCAACTGACCCCTTCCAAATTATTCCGGCAGAGTTTGACGCTCTTATGGATGGCGCACCGTCTTTTGAGGTTTACTAATGTCAGAGGGACACCTTGTAGAGCGCACGCTTCACGAAACAGTTTGGTATCCCGGCCACGACCCACGCAAGGCTTCTGCTGAATACAAACGCGTGCACCATCATTTGGTGTACGAACTTGACGAACCTTGTTGGATTTGTGGAGTGCGTCAATCGCAATTGCCCACAGGCGAGCACATGGAAACGCATCACTGGCACGTTGAGTGGGCACTTGCCAACGCTATTGACCCCGCCAAGATTTTGGCAGACTTCCCCGAAATGAAAGAAGCAACGAATGAAGCGCTTCGGGCTTGGCTCGATTCAGAGGGGAATATGCTTGTTCTTTGTTCGCATCATCATAGAGATGGAAGACAAGGAATTCACTCAATCACATACCCAATTTGGCAAGCACAAAAATACATCTACGACCAATGGCCGTTAACCGAGGGTCCGCAAGTTAAATCTTGACCGTTGTACTATACTAGAAACAGGTTGCCATGAGTTTTCAAATTCCACAAGCGATTGATAATCCAACATTTGCAGCGCAAGCCATTATGGATTCTTGCGATGTTGTTGCGTTGTCTTTGCAGGCTTCTGGCAACGGCGTTGTCTCCGGCTTTAACGCTAGCGTTCTTGGTTTTGTGACCACAATCGCTCCCGGAGTTGCTTCGTACAACAACCAACAATTTTCCAGCAATGGCGGCAATCTTACGCATGCCGCTGCTGATTTGTACGACCGCAAAGATATTGTTGTTGTTTATGCCAATGGCACTTTGGGCATTGTTAAAGGAACGCCTTGCACGGTTCAAAATTGGACCGAGGTGTACGGCCTTAATAACATTCAACCACCGCTTAAACCAGCAACCCCAACCATTGCTATTTTGCTTTGGGAAGTTTACATTCCCGGACGCGCCACGTTGCTTTCTAACGTTAATTTTGTTGACAAACGAATTGAATTAATTCAAGGCAACAATTATGGCATTGTTACTTCCAACACCACGTATTCATTTACGTCTGCAACTCGCGGAAGCCAAACGTTTGTTGTTAACCAAATTGGCTCTTTGGTGGTTGGAGAAACCGTTCAAGTAATTAAAGACGCTACAGATTATGTGGTGGGAACTATTACTTCCATTAATGCTGGCGTCCCAAGCATTGCTGTAAACGTTACCTCGGCTTACGGTTCTGCAACCAATAACTCGTATTGGGTTGTAAACAGCATTGGTCCCGTTGGCCC
>Ga0214166_1000549_pt1 | contig 18477 bp, 16 predicted proteins | sample TroBogepilimnion_27_FD_153005 | JGI IMG/M metagenome (GOLD analysis project Ga0214166, IMG submission 153005) | Freshwater microbial communities from Trout Bog Lake, WI - Practice 18AUG2009 epilimnion v3 | ecosystem: Environmental > Aquatic > Freshwater > Lake > Epilimnion/Euphotic zone ...
CAATGGTTTATTGAAGCCTTCCCGCAATACGCGAATTATAATCCCGCGCAACCGCCAGACGCGGACATTGCGGTTTATCCTTTCATGCAGCGGGTTTTGAAGCCCGTCTATGATTATCAGCCGGACGTTTCCTATTTGCGTTTAGAGCCTACCGCATACGATGGAAACTTCATACCAGAAGGAGCGTGCTGGTGAAATCTCCAATCACAGCTTTAATTTTCGACTCCGCTAATTTTCCGACATTTGGACGGATTGCGCTTAATGCCACCAAAGTCCTTCAAAAGACTTTTCCAAAATCCGACACTTGCCGGAAATTATTTCACGGAACTAAAAACTGGTATGAGGGCGGCTGGCCGCTGGCTACTGGCGGAAAGTTTTCTTATCTGCCGTCGCTCGTTCAAGATGCCAAGTTTGACCAGAACTATATCACGCGCCGCGAGATGTTGCGCCGGATGCGTTATTGGTCGCAAAACTCGCCACTCACAGAAGCAATTCTTTCCGTTGGTGAGCGTTACACTGTTGGCGCAAGCGGGCTTCACGTCTCGTTTTATCCAAGCGACGACATTTCGGAAGATGCCGACAATTCATGGTTTGAGCGCGCGGAAAGCGTGATTCAAGAATGGTTTCAGCACTGCGGCTGGAATGGTGAAAGCATGGCCGAACTTTTGAAAGTCGCCTATCGCTGTCAAAAAGTTGACGGCGACGTTTTAATTCTTAAGACGCGCAAAAATCTTCCGTTATCGTTTGACAATCGCATTTTGAACGTGCCGAAACCCGTCCTGCAAATTGTTGAAGGACACCGATGCGAATCGCCTTGGAATCAATTTGAGCAAGAAGGCATCACGCTGGTTGATGGGGTTCAATATAAAACGGTTGACGTAAGCGGGCGCACGATGCTTGATAAAATCGGATTTTGGGTTCGCAGCGGTCAGACATCATTTGAACAAAATGATTCATGGGTGATGATACCTTGCGAACAGATTTGGCAACTGCGAAACATTCATCGTGCAGACCAGCCGCGCAGCGTTTCTGATTTCTATTCCTGCGAAGTCAATTTGAACAAGCTGGAAGATGTTATCACAATTGAATTAACCGCGCAAAACGCGCAGAGCGTCCGCGCCGTAGCGATTGAAAGCGCAAGCGGACAGGCCGCAAATCCGCTTGACCCAAAACTTGAGCGCATTAACGCAGCAATGGGGCGTCCGTCCGCGCCAGCGTCAACAACCGATTGGGATAAGCGCACCGCAGTTTTCCGCGAAGAAACTGGCGCATACATTTTTGGATTAAAGACAGGTGAAAAAGCCATCAACATGGCTCCGACGCGGCCAAGCGATGCGACGTTAAACCTTTTGGAATTTTTAGTTAATTCGGTTTGCGCTGGCGCACACGCCCCGCGCTGCCTTGTATTTGAAAAGATTTCCGGCCAATCGGCGCGGTCACAAGGCACGGAAGTTCGCGCGCAACTTGATTCTGCCGACGCCTATTTCAAAGGCGACTACCAAAAATGGAAAGCCTTTACGCGCGAAGCGGTTATTTATTTCATGGAATGGGCAATTCGAAATGACTCGCGCGTAGTTGACCCTCCCGCGAATTGGCGCGATTGCATTCATATTCAACAACCAGCGGCTTGCAATGTTGATTACGGCTATGTCACCAATGCAAATTTGATGAGCCTTGCGGCGGGCGCGACGAATTACCACATGATTCTTTCACCGCTCGGATTAAGCACGGTGACAGTTTTCAAGCAACTCGCGCGCGAACAAAAGATGCTCGAAAAATTGGGCATCAAAACCACCTTGCCCGCTTTGATGCAGGGTCAAATTCAACTTACGGGCGAGCCGCCTGAAAATAAAAAGGAGTTGCAAACCGCATGAACAGAAAACGCAAAATTGAATTTCTCCAAAATCGCGGCGTCACGGTTGCGAGCGATTGCGCCGACACTTGGCTTGACGAGCAGATTTCGAAATTTGAAAACCGCACCGTGAATTACAAGGGCGGAAAAATTTCCGTCATGTTTGACAAGGATTCCGATACGCCGGTTGAGGTAATGATTTACCAAGACATCGGCGCAGACCCTTGGAGCGGCGAAGGATTTACGGCGAAAGATTTCATGGAAGCAACCAAAGGCGTGGACAACACGCGCCATTTGGATTTGCGAATCAATTCCGCTGGCGGCTCGGTATGGGAAGGGCTGGCGATTAAGACGCGCATTGATGAATGGAAGGGTAAAAAGACGGCGAGCATTGACGGCATGGCCGCTTCCGTCGCGTCTTGGTTGCCAATGGGTAGCGGCGTAAAAGTCCGCGCTCCGCGCCACGCGCAAATTTTTATTCACGACGCATGGGGAATGTGCATGGGGAATGCGGAAGAAATGGCCGCGCAGTCGAAAGACTTGGACACCACCTCGCAGCAGATTGCGGAAATGTATCAGCGCAAGGCTGGCGGCACGGTTGATGAATGGCGCAATCGAATGAAAGAAAATTCGCTATTCACCGCCGAAGAAGCAAACAAGCTCGGATTGATTGACGAATTGACCGACGACGAACCGATTTCAAATTTCACGGCATTGCAAGTCCGCAACATGAAAACAAAACTTGCCGCCTTGAACACGATTAAACAACCCGTCCAACAGGGCGGACAACACAAAAACAACAAAACCAACATGAAACGAAAAGATAAAATCGCCCTGCTTAACCGTAAGGGTGTATCTGTTTCCAAAAATGCCACCAATGAATTTTTGGACAAAATGATTGCCGCGAGTTACAACGCTCCGACTTTCAAGAACGGCAAAGACGGCGACCACGATGAAGATTGCGATTGCGCCGAATGCTCGGTGAAAAACGCTCCCGAACCTGATGCGGAAAAGCCTGATGCAGACTCCGACGACGGCGCGCCCGCAAAAGACGAAGAGCTTTGGAAAGCATCTACGGAAAACCGCTTGAAGCAGGTTGACGCGCTCCTTTTGAACCAGCGCAAATCCGCGCTGCAAGCGCAGTTTGACAAGCTCGTTACAGAAGGAAAACTTCCGGCGAACGATGTCAAAGAATGGATGACCGACGCGCTGAACGCAAAAGAAAACGAAGCTGGCGAAAACCCGATTGTCGCTAAACTGAACAAATTGCCTGTCGCATTGCCGGGAACTGCGCCGTTGAACATCACCGTTGGCGACCCCAACTCCATTGATGAGCTTGACCGCGCCGTTAAAAACCTGATGGCTCCGGCTCACTTCTATTCGCGCAATGGCACGACCGCTGAAAATTACAGCGAGCGTCTGGCGATTGGCGAAAACTCCAAACGCGCTTCGCAGCTTATCAACGGCATGAAGAAATACGAAGTGCGGGATAAGAAAGTTGGCGAAGAACTCGTTGGCCCGCTCCGTGCGGCGTATGACAAGTTCGTTGCCAGCCCGCGCAACGCGAACACGATGTCAACCGGCTTGCTCCGTCAGGTTATTCTATCGGAAGTAATGCGCGCGTTCCGCCGTCAGTTCACGTCGCTGTCTTACTTCTCGCACAACTTTGGCAACGTGCCGCTGGAAGGCACGGACGTCGTGCAAGTGCCTTACTACCCGTTGGCAACTACCGCCAGCACGGAGTTCACCTATGCGAATGGCTATGTGGCTGGCGCGAACGCGCAGACGCTTTCCAAGAGCATCACGGTTGGCGGCATTGGCAACGGCGTTCCTACTCCGGGTTCTGGCCGCAAGTATCAACCGCTGCAATTCAGCGCGTATCAAATCCGCCGTCAGCCTTGGTTGGACATTCAGAAATTGTCTGTCCTCGCCGGCGAGCAGTTGGCGATTGACGTGCGTGCGGACATCATCGGCTCGAACATCAACGCGGCGAACTTTGGCAATGCGATTTGGACTGGCAACGCGGGCGGTTTCGACCATACCGTTGTTGGCAACGTCTTGATGCAAGCCGCTATCAATGCGTATTGGCCGCTGAAAGGTCGCAACATCGTGGTTGCTCCGAATTATTTCAGCAACCTTGCGATTGATCCCGGACTCTATCCGTATCTGTATTCTGGAAACACCGACATCCTCAATGAGGGTGTCATTCAGAACAAATACGGTTTTGAAAACATCCTGCACGACCCGCTCTTGCCGGTTGCGAATTATATTCGCGGCGGTGATGGCACGGTTACGGCGGGAACTGACCCTTATTTGGCTGGCTATATGTGCTGGCCGTCTGCGGTCTTGGTTGCCACCGCGCCGATTATGCCCCCTCCGGGCGTGTTGAAAAAGCTCGTTGCTTACGAGCAAATCACCGACGACCAGACAAACCTCGCGTTCACTTACCAGTTCTGGGGTAATGAGTCCGCGAACGTGGACAATGAAATCATCGAATGCACCTACGGTTCTGGCCTTGGTGAATTGAAAGCCTTGTTTCGCTTAACTAGCCAAGGAAACTAACCAACACCGCTCCCGCCGTAACTGAATAGAATCAGGGCGGCGGGAGCGGACAATCTCTAAAAATTATGAGCGAAAACATTTTAATCGGAAAGAGCCGCAAAACTGGCAAATGGGAATTGCTGGCTGACCCGTCCGAAACGTATGATGCACACTTACGCATCTATCAGAAAATTGCGTCAAAAATTCCGGTGAATGATGATTATTCGCGCGTTATTTTTGGGCGCGTTCAAAACACGTCAACCCCGCTGACTTTAGTTACAACGGAAGAAAAAACCACGCGCGATAGCTCGCTGGCGGCTTCTGCTGATGTTGCTAAAAATGCGGGACGTGACGCCGATGAGCGCACGGCGAAAATCGCCGCTCAACAAGCGGAGCGGGCGCAGGAATCAAAAGACGCAATCCTTGACGAAAAGAATGCGTTGATTAACCGCATTCGCAAGAGTGCGGGATTGCCGCCTCTGGAAACCACCAAAACCGAAACGGCGGCGGATGAACTTGCGGAAAAGCTGTCAAAGGCAAAGCCGATTGTTCCCAAGCCTGACGCGGAAGCGGACGCCAAGAAAACCCACGAAGAACTAATTTCGGACAAAAATAAACTGGTTGAAACCGTCCAAAAAACGGCTGCGGAAACCACTGCCGGACAAACCAAAAAAATAATTTAACAAACTCAATTCAAAAAACAAAAACATGAAAACATTGCAAAAAATCATCTGTATTGCGGCCTTGATTGCCACTCCGCTTGTCTCTCAAGCCTTGCCGCCTACGGCATTATTTGACGGAACGCTTTACACCAACGCGACTGTCGTTGTTGGCGGCAACACGAATCAAGTCGGCGTCGTGCTGGCAGCGTCAACCAATACGTTCAACTTTCCAGCCGCATCTAGCTGGAATGCTTCTGGCGTTACGGTTGGCAGCCAGCTTAACACAAACCAATGGCCGTCCGCAGCGTTTCAGAGCTACGGCTATCCGCAGACGATTTACGGCCCGTTCCAAACGGCTGAAATTTACATTAGTCTGCCCAATACAGCTGGCACGGCTGATACTCACGTTGTGACGTTTAACGGAACGCCGGACGGCGTAAAGGTTTTGACTAATCTTTATAGCTTTACGGTTACGGCGGGAACTCCGCTTTACACCAACATTAACATTGGTGCGCTATACGGCTTGGCAGTGAACACGATTGCAAACACCAATGCGGCGGCGGCGGTTACGAATGGCGTAATTATCGTTGGCGGTAAAAACGAACTGTAATTCATACCAATGTCCAGCCTGTCAGACACGATGTTATCTGCAAGTTGCGCTCCGCTACTTGAAAACATTCATGGAGAAACGATAACCGTGCTGACAGGCTTGGACGCTGGCAAAAAGTTTAACGCCATTAACGAAATTGAAACCGATGTCTTTTTGGAATCGGATTTGATTAAAGACCCACGCGGGAAACGGGTTTTACGGTTTAGGGATGTTGCGGGCAATGTGCCGCGATTGACAAAGCTGGACAGATTGCAAACGGCTGATGGGCGGAAATGGACGGCAACGCGCAGACCGTTAAGCGCGTATTTGACGGTAGATTTTGAACTGGTTGGATTATCAAACGACAATTAAAAATTATGAAACGATTGAAACTAATTAAGGCGGCAACTGACTTTGCCTTTGAAAACTTTGGCATGACGGACAAGGTTGTTTTTGCTGAATCAGCATTGGCAGCGTTCAAAGCTGGCGGATTTGACTCCGCCGACTTCGATGTTTGGGTTAATTCCGTAACCACGGAAGCGCGGACTTGGAATCAGATTTCGCAACAGAAATTGCCGAGCGAAATGATTGCTCCCGCGCCCGCCGCGATGCCATCCGCAAGCGGTTCTGCAACTCCCGCCGCATCCTAAAATGATTGCCGTCCAAGAGATTGATACGCGCGGTTTGACTAGCCTAATCAACGGCCTGTCAAACGCGCTGATTTCTCAAGGCGGTGATTGTTCGCAGGTTGTCAAAGACGAAACGCGATTACTTGCTGCCGAGTGCGGGAAGATTTCAGGCCCGCGCAATCGCCAAAAGAAGTTCAACAGCATCCCGAAAGAAATTGGCCGAGTCTTTGCGCCGCTTCCTGCAAAACCGTGGGGGATTAAAAAGCGCGGACACGGCGATATGCTTTGGCTTAATTCTGGCGAGCATTTCTTGACTGGCGTTCGCCGCTCGCGGGTTTTGAGCGAAAGCCCGTCAATGGAAACCATGTTTCGCGCGTTCATCATGGCTGATGGAAAAATGGGTAAAAAGTATTCAGTCATTGGCGAGCGCGGAAAGCAGAATGTTCAAGAGATTAACCGAATCATGGTTAAGCGTAGCTCGTTCTCGCAATTCACGCGCTTTGTTCAAAGCCACATGGGGCGCATGAAAGCAACTTGGTTTGCGACAGCGAAAAAGATTGAGCCATCCACGGAAGTTCCGAAATGGATTGCGCGACACATTGACGGAAACCCGAAAGCGATAACCGATTTAACGGGATTGCAAAACTCGGAAAGTCCATCAACCGTTTTCGGAAGCAAAGCAATCGGCATTGGAAAATTCCGCGATGAAATTAACGCAGCGGTTAAATCGCGCGAAACCAAAGTGGCGGCGAAAATTAAATTGATTTTGTCTGGGTATTCCAAAGACGTTGCGCATGGAATTAAGATTCGCCGCCACGGAAAGGACGCGCATGAATCTTGATTTGATTTACAACATCCGTCCGGCGATTGAAGAAGGTTTGCGCGGTTGGTTCACAGCGCAATCAATCAACGCTTTCACGCGCCAAAATGCACCGGAGAATTTTGAAACCGTTCGCCCGCGAGTGGAAATTGACGCGAAGGTTGGCGCAATGACTGGGCATAAGCACGTCACAGCGCAGGGCGTTCTTTACAATGACACATTTGGATTTGAATTAACCGTGACGGCAATTTGCGACCCGCAAAATACCGAAGTCGCAAACGTAACGATTGACCAATACGTTGCGCGGATTCGCGGCATGATGCAAACCTTTGGACAAGCAACATGGACAGACACGGCGAATTTTCCGAACCATTTGATAGTCGAGCCGCTGAAAGATACGTCAACAGCGGACAACTTGAAGTCAGACGACAATCAAGAATGGTCAGAATTAACTTTTAGCGGAATAGTTCAAATTCGGACGAACTCTTGGACAAACACATAAACCATCAACTGAAATAAAATTATGCCATCAACAGGCGGAAACCAAACATCATTCTTTAACGACGGCGGCGTAGGACACGGCGCGTTTGTTGCAAACTTCAGCGTTGCCGGTCAGGTCGTTTTGGAATCGTTCAATCCGAAATACGGAGCGAAAACGATTGAGCAAAGCAACCAAATCGGAGCACCATTGAAACAAGCCAGTGTTCGCACGTTTGACACGGCGACCGGCACGGCGCAAATGCCAGTGGATAACACGGGCAACACGCCGACGATTATTTTGCGCGGCGATTATTTCACCGCTCCCAATGCTTACGGCGGCGACCAATGGTATGTCGAGGACGCGGGCAACGCTTATCAGGCGGGCGCGTATTGGAAACAGGAATTGACGCTCCGCAAGATTTACAACGGCATTCCGCCTTCTGGAAATAGCTAATCACTATGCGCCATGAGCGAACCTCAAAAGCGTTTTGTGAAACAGCCGGCGGGTGTTTTGCTCTGCGAAATGCCCGGACTGGTTGAAGCACTTGCGGCGGCAGAGCATCGGCAATTCATCACGCGCGAAAATTCGCTGCTTGGATTAACGTATGATTTGTGCGGCGAAAGAGTCCGCACAATGACGATTGCCGATTACGTAGTTTTAGAGCGCACACAAAGCCCTTTCATCCGGCGCATAGAGCCATCGCGATATGATGTTGCGATGTTCCTTTGGGTGATGTCGCCACAGTTCAAATTGTGGAGTGACGGCATTGGCTGGCGCGGCTTATTTCCATCACTTGAGCCATTGGCGGCATTTTTCCACGGCCTGAAAATTAAATGGAAATTTCTGCGCGATTGCCCAAAGTCGAGCGAGCAAGTTGTTTTGAAAGCGTTTGAATACATTGACGAAATGTTTTACGACGCGCCGCCATCGGTAAGCGGCGGCGGTGAATCTTGCTTGTCGTATTTGACGGGGTGGTTTGATGCGTTGCAAAGCGAGTATCATTTTCCATCGGAAGCAATCTGGAAAATGGGGTTGCCGGAATTGTTTCAGCGGTTAAACGCGATTCGGCAAAGGCACAATCCGAATATGCCGACGTTCAATAAAAAAACCGACGAGCTAAAAATGTGGGTGGTAAATGGATTGCGCGAAAAAAGATTTACTTTAGACGAACTGCGCGACGGAAAGGTTGCGTTTCCAAAACCGAGTAACAACTGATGAATTTCGAGCAAATAATGATTAAGCTAGGCGTTGATGGTTCAGCCGTAAAGGTTGGGCTAGGCAGCGTCACGCAAACCGTTAAGGCTTGGATTCCAACTATCCGCCAGCAAATCGGTTCAATTTTTAGCGGTGGCGCAGGCGGATTGGCAAACGCATTTAAGAAACCATTTGCCGCGATGAAAGCGCAGATGTCGCTTTTAGCTCACGACTTGCGCGGTTCAATGGGTAGGATGCTTGGGGGATATATTGCCTTTGAAGGCATTAAGCGCGGGCTGGAATCAATTAAGGAGCAGATAATTGAAGTCAACCGAATATCAGAAGAAACCGGCGCGAGCACAAATTTTGTTCAAAGCATGATGTTGCAAGCCAAGATTGCGGGCGTATCACTGGAATCTTTAATGTCTCCGATCGTCAAATTCAATCAGCTAATCGGCAAAGCGAAAATGGGCGATGTTTCCGCGCTGGCAAAATTGGATGAAATTGGAGTCGCACACAATCGCGGAGAAGCCAACGCGCTAGGCTACGAAGAGGCCATGAAGAAATTGAAAGTTGCGTTTGACCACGCGGGCGATTCTGCCAAAAAAGACGCAATTTTATTTGATGCCTTTGGCCGCTCATCATTTCGCATGGCGGAAATTTTCCGGCAATCATCGGCGGATTTTAACAAGATGTTTGAGGGCAATTTCTTCGCTAAAATTTCTTCCAGTTCGATTGATACAATGATGGATTTGCAAAGAGGCGCAAAAACCACTGGGCAAGTTCTCATGTCTGCGGGAGCAAATCTTCTTAACCTAGTTTTGATGCCTCAAAAAAAGATATGGCAGGCCATCGGCGTTTTATCAACCGGACAAATTCCAACTTGGAAAAAACTTTCAGAAATTGACAAAGAATCCATCCGCGACAATGAGAAAAAGGCGGCGGCGGCGGCGATGGAAAATCAAACCGCAAAAGACGGCGTTACGGTTGAAGAAGAAAAGGCGAAAATCCTAAACTCGCAAAATGAATTGCTTGAAAAACAAGCTGAATTGACGGCGGAAATAGCCGACCGAGATAAAATGTCAGTTAATGATATGGCGTCAAAAGCACGTCAAATCATGGGCATTAAAAGCCCGATGGAACGGATGCACACCGTCACGCCAAGAATGCGAGAGGCTCTGAAAATTAAAAATCTTGAAGAAAAATCTGAAATTGCATGGCTGCGCGGCGATGACAAGGGCAGTCAAAAAATGCAATCGGAAGCTGACAGGGTTAGAAAATCAAATCCTTGGATGATGCGGAAAGACGTTAATCCAATGTCTAAAACCGAGATTGAATTGGGGCGCGTAAATATGCAACTTGAGCCAGTTAAACGCATGGCGGAAATTGTGACGAATACCGCAACTAAATAATATGCCAATCCAAGAGCCATCATCGCAGGATTACGGAAGCGCACCGCTTTATGGCGGCCAAGCCATACTGGGCGATAGATTCATGGTTGATGGCGATTTCTCGCAATGCGACCCATGCAGCTTGCCGGTGATTTCGTTTCCGCTGAAAGGCGATTCAATCCTTTCAACGCGCGATGTTGTTTTCATAGACCCCGCCACTGGAAATTACGCGGTTTATCCGCTTGGCACATTTCCGAACATTCAGCCATGGAGTCCGAATCAAGCCGCAATTTTACTTGAGCAAGAATTTATGGTGGCGCAGGAATACTATATTCCAATGGCTTTGAACACGCCATATTATGCGCCGTGGGCTTTAGGCTGGCAGGGATATACTTCTACCGATTATCCATTGCCGCAACTGGCCGCATTTTATTTAGTTGAAGAAGGCGAATTGCAGGACATGGGCGGCGGCATTAGCAAGCTGAAAAGAAAGTTTGCAACCGTGCCGCCGACACGGAATGAGATTGAACAGTTCGCCTATAACTTCATCGGCTACGAGGATAGCACAACGGGAGTTACCCGCTCTCGCGTCACACTGAATGTTCAATCGCGCGTTCAATACGACTATTATATTTTTGACGATTTAGACATTTTATCAACGCCGCTTTTTCCGAACGGAAACCGATTGGACGTTAGCACAGGATTATCGCCGTCAAATTTTATTTTGCCGCCGACTTACTATTGGCAAGATGCCGCTGGAATCGCTCAAAACATTTACACGGATTCACTAGACGACGATGCTGCCAGCACTCCGCCTAATCCAACTGTTCCTAGCTTTACGAGTTATACGTCCATTATTAAAACGGACGGAACAGCCGCAACATCAAACGGATTAGCCGCTGAATTGGTTGCAGAGGCATCAACTTTAACGCGCTTCATGGGTAACATTTGGGAGCGCAAAACTCGCTTTGTAATCGCGCAATGAGTCAGAAATTTCACTCACGATTTGTCAAGCCGCCGCGCCATCCGTTCGACATTGAGCGGATTCGGCAGACGACGGAAGCGGTGAACGCATCGCGCAATCTACAAATCTACGTCGGACAAAAAGCCGCGATTCATCAAAGTGACTCAAACACGCTAATTGAGTTGCCGCCAAACACGCCGAAAATTGACAAGGTTTCAAACTTTCAGATTTACAACATTGACAACGCAACCGACCCGACTAAAAATAATTTCACGTTTCAAATCAGGCCGGGAATTATTGGTTTTCGTCCTGCGTATTTTCCTTACGGTTTTGCGCAGTCAATTGATTTTTCAAATGTGGTTGGATGCATGCTTGGAAATTGGGAATTTCCACTTGTTGGGACAGGGACGGAAAATAGCGCAACTCAATACTATCCGCCTCCATACCCTTTTTCTTATAGCGGTTATTCAGACCCTTTTGATTCTTATGCAACGCCTTACCCCAATCAAGGGGGAAGCGTTGTTATTCCTAATACAGGCGCAGCAACATTGATAACCTCAACCAACCCAAGTGCGTTTAATTCTGGCGTTCAAATTGAGATTGAGCCACTTGCGCCCGACGTTCATGGAAATCAATACTACGTTTATTTTTGGCTTTTGATAAAAGAAGATAGCGCAAATGGTTGCTACACTGAATTGTGGGGGCAAGCGAGCGGGCGCGGATTTGGAACAGTTGCAATTTTTCCATCGGGGGCGCAAGGCGTAAATGCAATTCCTCTTGGTTTTATTTTTTGGGGCGACATTGCCCAATCTTCTGCGTTTGGAATTTCACAAGTTCAAACAGGCAATGCGATTGGAAATATGCGCCCGATAAATCCAGCATTAATACCGCACGGCTCATATCCAGAAGTTAATGAAATACCTCAAAATTGGCGTGGCAAAAATAGCATTATTCCGATTGCTTTTTCTGCAAGCGGGAATGATTATCGCGTTTATTATCCCGGCGACGTCATTACCGACGATTCGGCGCAGCTTCATTTTGCCAGCGGAACTGGCGTTTCAAATTTAACCAATTATTACAAGCAGTATATTTGCACCTTCGCCACGCCGACGCTGCGAAGCTCTTTTACTGGGGGCAACCCATTTCAGCCCTTTGGCTACGCTTTCGCGTCTTAAAAAGATTTCTTGTAAAACCTAAATTTTATGCTAACAATAAAACGAGTGAAATTTAAGATGTGGAGACTTTTTTTGTTTGCGCTTTTCGCCATTGTTTTATCGGCGATTCCAGCGCGCTCCGCAACTGTCACTTTTACTTTTACAAATTCTTACGGAGTGCCGGACACAAACGCATTCAAACTCTTTCCGATTGCTCCGTATATTAACGCAGACGGCTCTGTGCAAACAACCGGATTGCCGCAACTGATTTCCCCCAATACAAACGGATTTGCATCCGTGAATTTGCTTGCTGGAAATTATTTAGCAACCAATCGTTTTTTGGTTCAAAATTACAATGTCGTCGGCTCTTGGGGAACATCGCAGGGCGTTTTGTTTGCCGTTCCGAATAGCGCGGGGACTTTTCCTTTTGGGCAACTTGCCATCAGCGGCTACAATGTTTTCAATTACAACGGAGCGCAATTTACCGCGACATATTCCAACATCGTTTCCGCGCTTGGCTATGTTCCATTGCCGCCGTCTGCCACAAATAACGCAACGCAATTTTCCACGAATGTTTTTACGTCTGCCACAATTACAAACGGCTCGCTGATTTTCGCAACGAACGCAGCGGGGATTTCCGTTGCGATTGCGATTGCGCCACAAACTAACGGTTTTACGTCCATTGTTTATTCCAATGCGTCTTCATATTCAACGCCAAGCGGAGTGACTAACATCGTGCTGGCTTTAGCAACCACCAACGGCATTAGCGCGGCGACGGCGACGAACATTGCGAATTACGTTTATTCCAACAATCCTAGCGGCTATTTGACGGGCATTGCAACCAATCCTTTTGTCGGCACGAACTTTGTTAATACGCAAATCCAAAACGCGACAAACGCACTTGCTTACACTAATCAGCTAAACAGTTACGTTTTGACGACAAGTTACACGTCTGGCACGAACACGATTGCGACGAACGCGGCATCGCAACTGATTGCCACGAACGCGCTTTTAGTTGCCAGCTTGAACGCTTCGGTTTCCGCGCTTAATGCGTCCATCGCAACCTCGTCCAATCTGCTCCAAAACACCAAGCAGCCAGCAAGCTTAACGCTTTCAAATCTGGCGGGGACAGGAGCATACACAAACCAGCTTATCGCGGGCGCAAACGTGACGCTGCAAACAAACTTTGTGAACGTCGTAACCATTTCCGCGCCGTCTCAAACATTTTTGACAAATGGATACGGTTCGATTGTTACCCATGCAGCTACGGATTATTTAACAACGAACAATGCATACCTGCTTACCAACGGATATGGCTCAATCGTGACTCACGCCGCGACTGACTATATTCTTACCAACGCGCTTCCTGCGCTCACCAACGGCTTCGTGACATCCGCAATCACGAACGGTTTAGTTGGTGCTTCTGTCACAAACGGGCTGGCAACGACGAACTATGTCAACGCGCAGGGCTTTGTTACGGCGTCGGTGACTAATGGATTGGCAACGACTAATTTTGTTCTGTCCACGATGGTTGCCAGCAACGTGAATTTTGCGACGTATGCGACGGTGATTGCTTCCAATACGGCCAATCTGGTTATCACGACGAATATGGTTATTGCGGCGACAAATGCGCTGGCCTCGACTTCGTTTGTGAATAGTGCGGTTGCTCCATACGCGCTTTCTAATGCAATCTGGGCGGCTCTTGGAAACACAAATAGCGCGATTCTGGCGACGGTAACAAATCTAGTTGTCGCCTCAACTAATTCGCCAATCTTTGTTTTGACGAATAACGCGAGATACCTTGCTTCGCTTACTAATCCGGCGCAATTTGTCGCGTCGTCGAATGGCAATGTTACCAACCTGACAATGCAGGGCGTATTCGTTATTGGCACGAAAACGAACTTTGTTTATTCGACAAACATGATTGGACTGACAGCCGCTGGCTCGCCTAATGTTGCGGGGACATATCTTGGCAATGGCGGAACGACTTGGACGAATGTTTTCTTTACGAATCAAACCATTTCGTTAAGTGGCGGAAATTATTACGCGATATCCAACGCGACGACGCTTTATGCCTCAACCAATGCGATTAACTGGACTTTGGTTTCTGGCAGCAATCCGACTCCGCTCGGCTCGTTCGGCTATTACATTTACAACAATGGTGCGAATTATTCCGGCTGGTTTTATTCTACGAATCTGACTTGGCAGATGACCAACAATGTCGGTTTGTATGGCTATGCGTTTGCGTCCAATTCGATTCAAAATCAGATTAGCCAATATGCCATCAATCCTACAAATGGGATAACGCCAGACACCGCAACCAACATTGCGAACTACTTAATTACTCTAAATACGAATGGTTTTGCCACGACGAACTACGCAAATTCTGTCACGAATGGTTTTTCATCCATCGTTTATTCAAACGCATCGGCATTTGTCACGCCACAGCAAGCGACAAACATTGCAAATGTTATTTATTCCAACAATTCGGCGGGCTATGCAACTTATTCAATTACAAATGGCGCGGTTTACACCAATGGAAACACAAGCGTTGGGCAAATACCGTATTCAACCAATAACGGAGTCGGTTATTTTTGGGGCAATGCTCCTAGCGGCGGCGCGGGCGGAACAACCAATTTTATTTTGTCGGGAGTAATTACCAATTACACCACAAATACAACTTTTAGCGCAACAGGAACAAACGCCATTGACGTAATAATTACAAATCTGGCGATTGCAAATCAAAACGGTTTTGGAACGAATACAACTATAATTAATGGCGCATCTGTGACCACGACAAATCTTTCAGTTTTTGGCAATACTTGGCTTAATAATTCAAACTTATCTGTAACTCTGCTAAATTCGTCAAACCAAATTCCAATCATGACATCCAGTAATGCACCTTCTGGATACTCTATTGACAGTGATGGTAGCGCGAATGCTTGGAAGGCGTTCGCCAATTCACAGCTTTGGTCAAGTGCAAGCGCAAGTTCAAATTGGGTCGGGTATTTTTTCCCGTCTTCTGTTACAGTGTCATCAAGTGTCCAAACTTGGGGACCCAACAATGGAAAATATATGTTTTTCATATTGCAGTATTCAAAGGATTCCGGCGCGACATGGAGCAATGTTTTTACGTCCGGTTTTTACACAAATAATTCATACACATACACTGTAACCACAAATTACTTTCCTCAAATAACATTAAACGCAATCAGGTGGTATGGTTTCACGAGTGGAACAACTACCAACGGCGATGCCGGAATTTCTTTCAGAACTAACGGAGTTTATTCATCGCCAGCGAATGTCTTAACAAGTTCAAATTTATTACAAATAATTTCAACCAACGGCGTTAGCATCAACACCAACAATCCATCTGGTTTTGCGCTGAACGTCGGCGGGGCGGTGAATGCCACGAACTATTACATCAACGGCGTATTGCTGACGAATACGCCAGCATGGACGCAAATGGTGTTCACCGGAACAAATACGCCTTACGGCAATGTCACCGCCACACGTGGAGCGATTTACAATCAGTTTGACGCCGTGGCGACAAATACCTTTATCGGCCAATGGATAAACACGAACGGCATTACCGGCTGGCAATAACCATGAAAACAATTTTTATATTTCTACTTTCGGCGTTGACTTGTTTTGCCAAGATTTATCCCTCTACGGATTGGATTGGCACGAACATTCTTAATTTAAACAGTGGAGTAATTACAAGCGGAATACCCAATTTAATCATCGGCTCGGACTCAACAACGACGTTCAGCATCATTTCCGCAGACCATACGAATAACGGCGGGGCAAATTTAATCATTCGCGGTGGCGACAATTATTATGGCGGCTTGCCCAATTCTGGCGACAGCCTTCAAATTCGCGCTGGCAGCGGTGCCGGCGGAACCGATACCGCTGGAACATTGACACTAGGCGGTCAAACCAACCAAGATGGAACATTCGGCACGACGACAATTTTAGGCAGTGTTGTTTCGTCGAATCTTTTGCAGCAAGTCACAAATATAGTTGCCACCTCCGGCGCGGTGACGAATGGTGGTGCGTTTCAATTCAATGCGCTGACTGATTCTAACTCAAACACGATTTCAGATTTATCTTACGTTAAAATGGTAATGCCTGATATTTTAGTGACTGGGTTGAGTAATAAATTTTATTGGGGAACAAATACGGCGGTTGTTTCAACTAATGGAAATGATGCAACCGCTATTCTGGGCAATCCGGCGTTCCCTTTTTTAACCATTACAAATGCGTATAATGCTATCCCAACAAATGGCTATAATACCTGCATTTACCTTCTTCCGAATCAGACCTATTCATTTGGAACAAATAGTCCAATAATATCATACAAGAATTTTACTGTCGTTGCGAATGGTGCAACTATATCTGACGGAACGAATGGCGGACAAGCAGTAATGTTTCTTTGCCGAACTAATATGTCTTGGTGGGGCGGGACGCTTTCAAAGGTTATCAACATGAACAATGTTGATAACACTCATTTGGATTTTCACTATGTAAATTGGTTTCCTGATTGGCTGAGCAATAATGCTCAAGATGTAATTAATTCAGTTGCATTCCTTAAAACCAACGTAGAGCTTCATTTAGACCATTGTGTTTTAAGAAATGGCGGGGATTTAATAAATGGGCCAGGTGCTTACTACACCAATGCTGGAAACATATTCACCTTCAATGATGATTATTTTATTGGGGATGGACACACTTACGGTGTGACTAGGATTGTTCTTCATGGCGGGGCGGCATCATTTAAGAATTGCACATTTGCAATTTATGGCGGCAATGGTTTGAGAACTCCAATCGGGTCTGTTTTCATAACAAACTCTTGCATCATCGCAGCAGGAACAAAGGTAGTAATTGATAACTGTAACTTTGCTGGTGGTTCTTGGGGTGGGGCTTTAGCTGGAAATTTAAATGGCTCTTCAGATTTAGCGGGGGCTGCGAATGCTTCATTCACGCTTTTGAACATGGCATATCAACCTTCGTTTTACAATCCAGACGGAACAGCTTCGATGATTAACATTAGTCCATACAATACGATAACAACAACTGCAAGCATCGGCTATCCGTCAACCTTTTTACTTGGCTCTCCAGTTGAAGATGTAGTTTCTCTGACTGGTGCGCGAGCAAATGACCGCGTATTGATTGGGGTCTGGACAAACTTCAATAACCTTGTGGATTTTAAAGGTATCGTCCGCAGCAATGACTATGTGAATGTCATCTTTAATCCGTTTGCCACGGTTTCCACGGGTGCAACCAACACGGTTAAGGTTACTGTTTTGCAACAATAACCGCGCCAACGTGAATTTATGGTCATCAACGAAACCACTTTTACCGCTGAGTTGATGTCGCTCCTGCATCGCGGACTCATCCAGCCCGTAAGTGAGACGTTGGAATTGGATCTGAAAGCGTTGCTGAAAAAACACGAAACCACGGAATCGCCGAATTAAAATTTTTATGAATGATGCAGTGAAAAATACGGTCGGAACGGGAATTAGCGGGCTTGGTTTTTTTGGCTCGATTGTCGTCACGGATCATGTCGTGAGCATTATTTGCGGGACATTGGGCAGCATCGCCGCCGCGATGACGATTTACGACTGGATTAAGCGCAGAAATAAACCATGAAAAAGTTTTGCAAGACCATCTACGCCGCGCTGCTGGACAAGCTGGCGACGATTCTGATTACCTTCGTCATCGGCGGTGGTATGGCGGCTGCAATCATTCTAAAATCAAAGACACCGAGAAATGGATTGGTGAAGACTTGGCGCGACACAGTGACCGCATGACGAAAATAGACTCTAATGCGGCAGAACAAGCAAAATGGATTCAATTTCAAATTGACAACGCAAACAAGCAAAAAACAAAATGAAAGATCTAAAACACTATCTCATGGTGATGAACGCCGGAGCGGTGCAAGCAGGTGTTCACAGCCTCAAGGCTTACGTCAGCGTGGCCGTAGCTCACGCCGCGTCCGAATCCATTCCCGCGCTATCGCCGCAGCAAATGTTTTACGTCTTTGGTGTTGCCTTTGTGTTGTCCGTCTTGGACTACATGGATAAAAATCCACTGCCTATTGACGAATCTCCGGTGGAAAATCAAGTGGTTATACCGCAAGTCCAAACTGCGCCTAGCCAGCCGGAGCCTCCTGCTTTGCCAAAACCTATTGACAATCC
>Ga0214166_1000551_pt1 | contig 18457 bp, 30 predicted proteins | sample TroBogepilimnion_27_FD_153005 | JGI IMG/M metagenome (GOLD analysis project Ga0214166, IMG submission 153005) | Freshwater microbial communities from Trout Bog Lake, WI - Practice 18AUG2009 epilimnion v3 | ecosystem: Environmental > Aquatic > Freshwater > Lake > Epilimnion/Euphotic zone ...
TAGACCATGATTACTATGTTTGCTTTTCAAAAGAAATCGTGGAATTTGCCAAACTGGTAGCACAGCATGAGCGTGAGGCGTGTGCAAAGGTATGTGATGAGCATCCTGGATATATGACTGGAATAGTAAGTTTAAAAATCCGAGCAAGAGGCCAACAGACTCCCGAAGGAGGTGAAGCATGACTGAAGAAGAAATACTCGCTGAGATGGAAAAGATTAGAGAGGCACAGGCACATTGGCAGAGCGCACAGGATGGCTCTTATGAGATGGCCCTGCACTACGCAGGCTACACACGCCTGAGAAATGAACTTAAAGCATTAAGAGAGGCTAAGCATGACTGAAAAAGACTGGACACCCGAAGAAGAAGAAGCGTTTAACGCTATAGAAAAGCAGTCCAACCTAGGTAAGCAAATCCTGCAAGATATGAAGTTGGAACACACCCCCACGCATATTAGGCTCGACAAGCAGCAAATAAGCCGTTTAATGGCCCTATCTGGACTGTCTGCACACTACTATACTGTTAGGGCTTACACACGCCTTGTAGAGCGTTTAATCCAAGGAGAGAAGCCCCGAACATGGGTTGGGCTGACGGATGAGGAAGCTCGTGTCAAGTTTGAAAGCTGGCACAAAGCTGAATATGTGCAGCCGCTTGAGCGTTACGGACATACCTACAAAAATATGCACGTTCGTAACCGATGGCAGGGGTGGTTAGCCGCCAACGGCATAAAGGAGAAGAACACATGAGTAGGTCAAGTTAAAATGTATAGAAATAAACGGCTGCTCGAACTACTGCGAGAAAGCCCGTGCCAACATTGTGGAAGAAAAGATGGAACTATTGTCGCAGCGCACTCAAACCAATTACGAGACGGAAAAGGCCGAGGTATCAAAGCACATGATTATCGGGCGGCTGCTCTCTGTTACAGCTGCCACATGGAACTTGACCAAGGAAGCAAACTCAGCAAAGACGAGCGAGTGGAACTGTGGGAGGACGCACACCGCAAGACCATCGGCTGGCTATTTGAGAATGACCACATAGTGATACAATAGCTGTGTCAGTTGCCATCATCACCTGACGCACTTTTTATCCTAGCAGTTAAAAGTGTAATTAACCCTCAAGCTCACCCTTGGGGGTTTTTTTTCGTATACTTGAGCCGTTGGTGGTGCATCGGGTTAGCGCCGATGTGGTTAAGTCAATTCAAATCTGTTTTAGTGTGATAACGACACTGCTTTATGTGAGCCACCAACAACTAATTTGTTGACACTTGTTCAATAGTGTTGATAGAATTAAACCATTGTCGTCGCAGGCAATAGTTAGACCGTTATTGATGTACCTTCACCCTGAAAAGGGCTGCGACTGGAGGTACGCCAATAGCGGTTTTTTTGTTTCTGCGGCATTTTTGGAGCATAAATGTCGTCGTTCAAAACAAAACCGAAGCCCGGTACACAAAGATTCAAGGTCAGCCAAATCATTGGCGCAGAGCACCCCAAATACGCTTTGTTCTTGCGTTCCAAATCTGGAAAAAATGCCAAGTTCGAGTCCCTTATTGATGATGAACAAACGGCAATTGAGGTGGCTAGAGAATTTGCCGCCAAAGTTGCTGGTTGTGGCGAGTCTGACTTCACTTATTACGTTATTGAAATTAAGCACCGTGTTGGCATAGAACACGGAAAATTGGTGGATGTAGCCACGCTATAAGAATTTGCCATCCCTAGGCGTTAAATTGGGCGTACTCCACACGACAGCAAGCGCATGAAATCGGCGGCGTGGAAGAAAAGACTATCCTGCCAGAAAGACTAACTGGTGGGTGTGAGCCTTGGTAAGGGGACTCACACAGGCATACACAACTGTGACGGCGTTAGTGTGTATCCCGATGAACTGCCCGTCCTGCGCACTTGGCCTTTTGTTGTCACTGACACATGAGGTGGAGAACGTGAACATCACCAGTTCACCTTGCGTAGTTATGGAAAAAACTAACTTGCGCCAATTTTGTAATTTTTATAAACTGACCCTTCAGCTAGGAGAAATGATTGAAAAAGATAAATGCTCTAGCCATCCGCACAGACGGTGGCACTCAGGTTCGGTTCAAGCTGCATGAAGACAAGGTGGCTGAATATGCAGAACTGATGAAAGAGGGAATTGTATTTCCGCCCCTTGTAGTTTTTCATGATGGTGTTGACTACTGGCTTGCAGACGGATTCCACCGTTTCTTTGCATACAAAAAGAACGGCAATACTGCGATTGATTGTGACGTTCGTCAAGGCACTTTAGAAGATGCTAAACGCTTTGCTAGAACGGCCAACAACAAACACGGCATCCCTTTGTCGGCAGAAGAATGGAAGGCGATTGCCAACTATTACTTTACATCAAAAGAGCATCAAGATTGGTCAACCAGACAGATAGCCAAAGAACTTGGCAAATCCAATTCCACGATTTCAAGGTGGAGGGCTGAGTTAACTGAAGCCCCAGCACAGGTGACTTACGTCAGAGACGGCAAGAAGCTCACCATGAAAACTGACAAGATTGGCAAGTCAGACAAAGTGGCTCCGAAGAAAGAAAAGGCCACTATCCCACATGGGACAGTAACGCCCACTATCCCAAGTGGGACAGTAGAGAACGACAAGATTCAAGAACTTTCCTACACGATTGAAGAGTTGCATCAAGAGTTAACGGCGGCAAAGGACGTGATTGCGTCAAAGCGTTGGGATGCAACAGAGATTGAGCAGGAAGATTTGCTGGAGACGGTCCAGCAGCTGCGGGAGGAATTGAAGATGCGGGACATGGAGATTGCTACGCTTCGGGACAGTCGAGACATGTTCCAGCAGAAGAATGCAGAGTTGATTCGTCAGCTCAATTCGTTGAAGAAAAAAATAGGCATTTAAATGTCACTCGTCCTGCGAGAACACCAGATGGGTGTGGTGGACAAACTCCGTGATGGTTTTAAAGACGGCCACAGATGCCAGCTTCTTTATGCCCCCACGGGGTTTGGCAAGACTGAGGTAGCCATCTATCTCATGAAAGCCACGGCACAGAATTACAAACGTGCTGCCATGTTGTTGGACCGTATTGTTTTAATCGACCAGACCAGCAACAGGTTATTTAAGTATGGCATCCGGCATGGTGTCATCCAAGCGAATCATTGGAATCAGGACAAGCGTGAGAAGATTCAAATCTGTTCATCGCAGACCCTTGAGCGCAGGACAACCCTTCCAGACATTGATTTGCTTATCGTTGATGAATGCCACATCACACGCAAGAAGGCCACAGAGATTATCCAGAGTAATCCCAACATTAAAGTAATTGGGCTTACGGCAACCCCTTTTACTAAAGGGCTTGGTTCCATTTATTCAAACGTAGTTGTTGGGTCAACGACAGAGTTCTTGGTTCAGAACAAGTGGCTTGCCCCGTTGCGGGTGTTTATCTCGAAAGAGATTGACATGAAGGGCGCAAAGAAGGTTGCTGGAGAGTGGAGTCCAGACGAAGTAACCAGGCGGGGGATGCAAATCACTGGTGACATTGTTGCTGAGTGGGAAAAGAAAACCTACGAAGTGTTCGGCAAACCAAGAAAGACGATTGTCTTTTGTGCTGGCGTAGACCACGGCAGGGACTTGGTAGAGCAGTTTGCACGCAAGGGCTATAACTTTGTTTCTATCTCTTACAAAGAGGACGGCCAATACAAGCAGGACGTGATTGATGATTTCAGCAAGCCTGATACAGAGATTCACGGCCTCATTGCGACAGACATATTGACCAGAGGGTTTGATGTGCCTGATGTGATGATTGGTGTATCAGCCAGGCCGTTCTCAAAATCTTTGTCCAGCCATGTGCAGCAGATGGGTCGGGTCATGAGGGCAGCGCCCAACAAAGAGTTTGGTTTGTGGCTAGACCATTCGGGCAATTACTTGCGCTTTAGGGATGATTGGGACGAGGTTTACACGGACGGTGTGAGTGAGTTGGACAAGAAGGTAGACAAGGCCAAGAAAGAACCGACAGAGCAGGCCAAGGAAGAGCAGAAATGTCCCAAGTGCGGTGCGTTGTGGGTGAAGAACACCTATAACTGTGCGGCTTGTGGTTACGTCAAACCAAGAAAGCAGATTGCAGCCGTTGAGGGTGAGTTGGTCGAGCTTGGTTTTGACAATGGGGCGGGTAAGGATTCCAAGCAGGATTTCTACTCAGAGCTTTTGGCAATTGCTTACAACAGAAGTTACAACCCGTATTGGGCGAATAACAAGTATCGAGAGAAGTATGGTGTTTGGCCTAGAGGATTGGCTCAGACACCGAAAACCCCTACACCAGAAACTATTAAGTGGGTCAAGCATAGGAACATTGCTTGGTCGAAACGTCAAAACAAGATAGGACAACAAGATGGAATTCGTTAATTTTGCTAGGGAATACGGATTGATTCTGGATGATGTTAAATACAACAGATGGGTGGCTACACCAACGGTAGACCATCCACGTTCGTCAAACGGACGGTATAAATTTTTGGGCGAGGTTGGTTGGGTTCAGAATTGGGCCACGATGGAAAAGCCAGTAACATGGTTTGCGGACGGCAAAACTTCCGTCAGCCCGATGGTGCGCCAACAGTTGCGTTCGTCAAACGATGAAAGGACGGCAGCAGCGGACAAAGCCGCAGCAAAGGCGCAGTGGATACTCAGCCAGTGCAGCCTTGAAAAGCATCCGTATCTTGAGAGAAAGGGATTCCCAGAGGAGTTGGGTAACGTCTGGGAGAAGGATGGCGTTCGTTTATTGGTTATACCAATGTGGAACAAAGGAAGAGTGTGCGGTTGTCAACTCATTGACCATGAGGGGCAAAAGAAGTTCTTGCATGGTCAAGTTTCTAAGGGAGCAGCCTTTTCTATCGGGACAAAAGGCATCGCAGTATTTTGCGAGGGTTACGCCACTGGCTTGAGCGTCAGGGAGGTCATGAAACATATAAACATTCCGCACAACATCAGCGTGACGTTCTCCGCATCCAACATGGAGTTCGTAAGTGGGCACGTCAAGCATGGCCTCATCATTGCTGATAACGATAGCAGCGGTGTCGGCCAAACTGTCGCCGAAAAAACAGGCAAGCCGTATTTCATCAGCGAAACAGTTGGGGACGATTTTAATGACTATCATCAGAAGGTTGGTTTGTTCAAGGCAAGCCAGCGTTTAAAGAAACTTTTACTTTCCGTAAAAATTTAGCCTCAATCTGGCGTATACGTTCTTTGCTCAGATTGTATGCGTCAGCCACAGATTGCAGGGTGTGTCCGCTGTTACGCATGACTAGAATGTTCCAGATGGTGTCACGCCGTTCTGCTTTGATTCTGTAATACATTTCGTCAAAGGTTTCTCTGGCAGGAAAATCAACCAGCTTTATAGGGGTTTCACCCCCTACAAAGACTGGCACTTTCCTAAAGCCGCAGTCTTTTAAGTTCATTCCAACTCCTTAATTCTAAAATCGTGTATTGAGTATTCTTCTGCCATGTCGCCACAGGCCACGGCAGCGGTCTGAGATGTGAGATAGCTGTTCAGTTCTTTTAAAGCCTCCTTATAGGTTCTGAATTGCACAGGGGTGGTTTCCCCCTCGCTATCCATGTGACTCCAGCAGTTAATCCAACCATCACCAAGTGTCCATGTCTGCACTTCGTATCTCATTCATCAACCTCTTGCACATAGGCCTTCAAATAGTATTCATCTACAAACCTGAGCAATTCATCGATTGCTTGCAGGTTTAGGTCTTCAACGTCCTTAACGATTTGGCGCAGGACACGCCTCATCAGCAGTTCGTATTCGTCTCTCATGCGGCCTCCATCATTTTGTTTTCAGAGACAAACACTTCTGTCCATTCACCGTCATGCAGCCAATCGTCACCTTCAAGGCGGTGCATTTCTTTCCACGCTAGGTCTTCGGCAGCGGCTTCGTCTTCGGCATCTACATAAACGTCAACGTGCGTCACATAGCGCAAAGTTACTGTATAGCTTTTCATTCGGTCACCTCTTCCATGTCTTTGGAGAAAAGGGCCTTCGCGGTCACCTCTTCCATGTCTTTGTAGAAAATGGCCTTTGTAGGCCGTGTAAAGCCGCATATGGTGGCGTCAGTTTCCATGACGTATTCCAAGTCGTTCAGAGCGTTGTCGAGCGCAGATTGAGGGGTTTCCCCCTCTACCAGTAGCGTTACAGATACTTTGTAGATTTTCATTTGGCTCACCATGATGATTGATAGTAAAAAGCCATTTTTTTAGAATCGGGGTCTATCAGCAGTTTGGTCAGACCGTCCAATGTGTCTTGCAAATACTCCCAGTAGTAGTCGGTCACTTCGCCTTCGCCAAAAAAGAATCCAGTTGTTGGCGGCAGCGTTTCGGTGTTGCGTGTGTCCAGCACTTCTTTGCACAGGTCACGCAAAGCCTCCAGCTGTTCACGTTCTACTTCGTATTCTCCACAGTCGTCTACTTCGTTCTGCACGACATTGACAAACCAACCGTGAATAGCATTGGCCTTACGCCAATACATCAGGTCAAAACGCACCTCATTGACCTCATAGTTATCCACGCCCAGCACTTCAGCAATCTCCTTGCGTTTGGGTTGTTCTTCGTCACGCCACAGGTATTGTTTACCCGTCAAATACATATCTAAGCCCATAGGGTTCTCCTAGCAGTTAATCAAAGACAAGTAACCAATTTGCGGACTCATGCCAAGGGCAATTTGCGGACTCATGGTTACTTGTTTCGTCCTTCAGGACTCATCAGTTTGATACGACTGTATGCTCACGTTCTTTCCACTTAGGGATACGCACCTTGAAACCGTGTGGTGTCTTGAAGGCGGTAGTTCCGGCATCGGGTTCATAGTAAAAGGTATCCAATGCACCAAGACCCATAAACCGCAGCGGCTTGGCAAACTTAACCATTGCACCAGCCTTGACCTTCACGGCCTTCTTTTCCAACTTGGCACGGCAGCTGGCTCGCCACTTCAATGCGAATTCGCTTGTAGTTGGATACAGGGTGTCCAGCTTGTCCAGCAGCTTCTTGGGTGCATCGGTGTAGTAAGGGCCACAGGACTCGCCCATGTCCTTGTAGCCTATCTGCCCATCCTTGCGAGAAATGAGGATAACCATCCCTTCGCCATGCGTCATGTTGGTGTTCTTGTTCAGACAATGCTGAATGCAATAGGCCACGTTGCCACGCACAGATACGTCAGTAATCCACCATTTGCCACGCTCGTTATCTTCTGAGAATTCATTGACAATGAAATCCTTGGTTGTCAGCCCATAGTCGTTTTGAAATAGCCAGCCCATCATTCTTTCCTTTCATAGCATTGTTCGAGCAGCGGCTCGATTTTGATAAATGTCACAGGGTCAATGGTCAGCCAATTGGTCTGGCCTTTCTCTGAGCGGATTTGCAATCGCAGCTCACCGCACTTATCGGGCGGCAGCGGGCAGACCTGCATGAGTTGTTTTGAGATATAGGTTTCCATTGGTTACTCCTCATTAACGTCAAGGGCTTCAAAAGACCCGACACGATTGCCGTTGGTGTCGTAGATGTAACCGTGTTCTTGGTGGTTTTGCAGCTTTTCAATTACCGTCCTTAAGTTTTCTTCAAGTTCGCAAAAGAAGTGGTATTCGTAGGCATCATTCTCTGTATTGATTTCAATAACAAACTTGTTCATGATTCAATTCCTAGCATTGTGTTGAGTTGTTCGTATACGGATTTCTTTGACCCTTTTAGGCCAAGTTCGTCCTTGATGATTGCGTAGGCAGAGCGCCCACGCCGTTTCAAACCCTTGAGTTCGAGGCGCAACATCTGGCGCAAGGTCAGCAGCCGATACATTGCTATCTGGTCGGGCGTCTCCAGCATCATGTCAATACTCCGAAGGCAGCATGAGGACGTTATCAGCCAGATAGAATTTCCACAGACCCGTTGGGCAGTCGGTGTAATCAACCTTTTCAACACAGATGGTGTTGCAGTCACCGTCCTCGAATGTGATGGTGGCCTTGTCTTTCAGGACGGACAAGCAGATAACTAAGAACGGCTCTTTCTTGAGAGCGGGGCGTTGTTTGACGTTGATAGCAATCAGGTCAATGAACCAGTAAGCATGGGCGTTATCAGCGAAGTATTGGACACCATCGGTATGCACCATGTCAGGGGCAAACAATGGGTTTGTTCGGTGATAGTTTTCAGTTCCAATAAACTGGTGCAGGTTGTCAATTAGTTCAGCGGTTTGCATAGTTAATCCTCAATTGAGTTAGTCAAAGACCCCTTGCGGGGTTTCGGCCTTTTGGCCTCATCAGTTTGACGTTTAGCGGCAGTAGCTGATTTGGCGGTTGGCTCTATCCTCAGCATCCATGTAGGAATCTCTGAAGCGTAGACCTATGTCGAAGTAGCCGTATGTCTCACCATCAGGCAGTAGCAGCCGGACGGGTTCAGCGGCTTCTTCAATGGCATCGCACAGTTCTTCCATCATCGTGCCGTCACCAAGTTCAGAACCCAGAAAGCGGGCATCAGCGGGAACATCAGCGTATTGTGTGTAGGTTTTCATATCAAGTTCTCCAGATAAAAAGGTCAAAAAACAGAACAACAAGGGCAATCAGATACAGGCAGAACATTACCTTGTTGGTGGGTGAGTAGTAGCGGCTCATGGCTTACTCTTCTTGAGATAGTTGATATCCCTTCAGGGCGTGTTCTAAGCCCTCAGAGATGAATTGAATGAAGTGCTTGTCAAAATCCTCAAAAGTATCTGGAAGGTGTTTTTTCCAGTGTTGACGCACTTTCTCTAGCGTGAAGGGCAATTCCTCTGGGGTTATTTCCCCATCGTAAAGTTCGTTAAGGATGTAAGAGGCCGCGTGTTTTGCTTCTTCTTGTTCGTAGTCGTAAGTGCCCGTGAAGTCGGTTGTTAACATGGTTGTCTCCTTATGCGTTGATGATTTCTTGAGCGTATGCGTGTCTGGCTTTAACGGCTGCCTTGATACGAGCAAACGCACGAGTAGCATTGCAGTTAGCGTCAGAGAAGTATTCGAGGATGTCTCCATCGTCCCAAGCCTCGACTACATAGTCCCAGCCGTTCTTCTCGTAGTTACGCATAGCGTGATTGCGAACGTAGGCAATGAATTCTTGCTCATTGATTGTCGTAAGTGTCATTTCTAAACTCCTAGCAGTTGGTTGTTTTGCGTCTCACCTATGTGGTGAGGCTCTATTGTCACTAGCATAGATATTGAATGTCAACACTTTTTTTTAACTATTTTTAAAAGTTCAATGTTTTCAAGCACTTAGCGTAGGGTCGAAGTATGGCCACAAGCGGTTATTTGTGGGTCAGAGGCCACAAAAGGGTGAAGTATTGGAATTGGGGCGCCTGAACCAGCTTGCAGCTGAGGGTGTAGGTTGGCAGCGGGAAAGTGGGGTGCAGCGGGCGGTTGTGTTGTCCAGGCGCATTGAGGGACGGGCCAAGATGGTCGCGTGTTGATAGCGAAGCGAAACGGTGTGATAATCCCCCAAACAGTATTCTCAAAAGATACCCATGAAGAAATTAACAAGGTCAGAGATAAAGGAGGGATTGAACACAGTCCCGATAGATACCATAGTGCTAGGTGCAAACAACCCAGCGGGAATCAAACTCACCAAGAAACAAAAGCATTTCGCCGAACAGGTTGTCGCCACAGGTAACAAGAGCGAAGCGTATAGGAGAGCATATAACACCAAGGGCAAGAGAGAGACTCTCGCAAGGGATGCAATCAAGGTGGCAGCACATCCCAGCGTGTCCACATATATCACGGCCTTGGAAGCGGCTAAACAGGCAGAGGAGTATCTTTTACCCGCTCGTTTGAGGGCGTTGACCATACACAAACTATCCCAACTGGCTCTATCGGACGAGATAGCACCAGCGCAACAGCTGAAGGCATTAGAGCTTATTGGAAAGATGACTGAGGTCGCATTGTTCTCTGAGCGCCGTGAGATAGTCCATAGTCTGGATAGCAATACACTCAAGGCCAAGCTGATGGAAGCGGTGCAACTGGCCATTAGTAAGAGCAAGAGCATACGGACGAGCACTAAGAGAACCGCACAGGACTTGCTGGCAGAGATAACAGACGTAGAGGCGAAGGAATCAGCGCCAGAAGCGGACGGGGAGGGCTTCAGCGATGTGGCGGTGGCGACCCCCACGGGGGTGCATCCCCCCGAATCCGTGAGCATTGCGGCGGGGCATTTGCATAGTATTCCAGACAATCAATCTGCATCTATACCCATTCCAGACAATCAATCACCAGCCAATCCAGAAAATCCATCCAACGAGTCAGACCTTACTATCCCAAATGGGACAGTTGCAAAAGTTATGAGTGATGGGGTTTATATATCTGAAGATGTATATGGGGGTGGGGTTGTTAAAACGGATTGGGTTGATGGTGAGGTTGTTATGGAGAAGGCCCCCGTCACTGTTTGGAATGAAAAAGGGGTGGGGGGTATATGAAAAATTTTGATGTTTATGAGGATGCGAAGATTGGGTATGCGACTATCTGGGATAAGGGTAAGAGGATAGTGCCTGTGTTTGATGGGAAGAAGATGATAGAGATACTGGCTGATCACGGGTTAGAGCGGGGTCTTGCGTTAGAGACTGTGGAGTTCTTTGCGGCTGATTATGTAAATAAGGCGGTGGTGGTGTTATGACACCGGCGCAGAAAGAGATCTTTATGGTGATTGAGGAGTGGTGGGCCACGTTTGGTTTTGGGCCGACCATTGATGACATCATGCACATTACGGGAGATAAGGGGAGGGGTAATGTGAATAGGAAGATGCGGCGGCTGATTGAGCTGGGGGTGTGTAAGGGGAACAGTAAGTATCCGAGGAGTATTAGGCCAGCGCATATGCGGATGAAGGGGTTACCCGGATGATGGATGAACTGATGGAGATACTGAAGCAGTTGCCGCAGGAGGAGCAGGAGATGCTGTCTCCGCTGGCTACGGCGTATCAGGATGCTTTGTTGAGGGAGAGTGGTCAGGTTGACTTCATGTCATTTGTGGAGACGATGTGGCCGGGGTTTATTCATGGGGCGCATCATGCGTTGATGGCGAGTAAGTTTGAGGAGATAGCGGAAGGGAAGATTAAGCGATTGATTATTAATATGCCGCCACGACACACGAAGTCGGAGTTTGCTTCTTATCTGCTTCCGGCTTGGTATCTGGGAAAGTTTCCTAATAAAAAGATTATTCAGTGTTCTAACACGGCTGAGTTGGCGGTTGGGTTTGGGCGTAAAGTGCGTAACTTGGTGGATGGGGAGAGGTACTCAAAGGTGTTTCCGAATGTGGCGTTGAGGTCGGACTCAAAGGCGGCGGGGCGCTGGAGTACGAATAGTAACGGTGAGTATTTCGCTATTGGTGTGGGCGGTACGGTGACGGGTAAGGGTGCGGATCTATTAATCATTGATGACCCGCACTCGGAACAAGAGGCGGCGTTAGCTGCCAGTGATCCATCGGTGTTTGATAAGGTGTATGAGTGGTACACGTCTGGGCCAAGACAGCGGTTGCAGCCGGGTGGATCGATTGTGGTGGTGATGTGCATGACCGGAGATACGAATGTATTGATGGCGGACGGGACAACACAACAACTTAAAGATATCAAGGTTGGAGATCATGTTGCTACCTTTGATAACGGCAAATTGTCAAAAAGCAAGGTCAATAATTGGCGGTCAAGTGGTATTGATTCCATATACAAGATACAAACACAATCTGGCATAATGCTTCGTGCAAACGAGAGACATCCGTTTCTTGTAATGAACGAAGGAGTGCTGGAATGGACAAGACTGAATCAGTTGCGTGTGGGCGATTTACTTGTATCGTTGAAGGGTGCAGCAGACCATCAAGGGCAAAAACAAAGCCTGGAAAATGTGCGCCATGCCAAGCCAGTGACAGCTACCACAGAAAAAACCCAGACGCCCCACGTAAACCCATTGGAAGTCATGGGATGTGGGTTGGAAAAAATTGCGAGTGCGGAAAACCAATCAGCGCAAAAGGACTTTGTAGCAATTGCTACAGAAAAAAATACTTGCCGCCAGCAACTCCAGAAAAAAACCGAGCAAGACGTATCAAACACCGATACGGCATTACTGCTGAACAATACGAAGTCATGGTTGCTGAACGCAACAACAAGTGTGATGTGTGCGGTGAGGAACCTTCTTCAAAAAACACAAAAGCGCATTGGAATGCAAAGTTATGCATCGACCATTGCCACGACACGGGAGTCGTCAGAGGATTGCTCTGTAACGACTGCAACCTTACCGTCGGTTATGGAAAGACGCCAAGCGTACTTGAACGAGCTGCATCGTATCTCAGACTTCACAGTAGATCAGATAGTCTCGATAACCCCTGATGGAAAAGAAGAAGTCTTTGATGTTGAGATTGACAAGACTGAAAACTTCATTGCCAACGGGGTTGTAAGCCACAATACTCGCTGGTCCAAGAGGGATCTGACGGGGAAGATTTGTCAGGCGATGGTGGACCGGGATGGGGATGAGTGGGAGATTATTAGCTTACCGGCGATTAAGAGGAATGAAAAACCGTTGTGGCCGGAGTTCTGGAGTTATGACGAATTAAATAAGTTGCGTATTGAGTTGCCGCTGTCTAAGTGGCAGGCGCAGTACCAGCAGGATCCTACGAGTGAAGAGGGTGCGCTGGTGAAGCGGGAGTGGTGGCGGGTGTGGGATCAGCCGAGTCCACCGCCGTGTACGTATTTGATTCAGTCTTGGGATACGGCGTTTACGAAGTCGGAGAGGGCTGACTATTCGGCGTGTACGACTTGGGGTATTTTTTATTTACATGAGAATCAGGAAGATCCTAATATTATTTTGCTGGATGCTTTTAAGGAGCGGATGGAGTTTCCTACGCTGAAGCAAAGGGCGTTTGATATGTATAGGGAGTGGCAACCGGATTCGTTTATTGTTGAGGCGAAAGCATCGGGTGCGCCGTTGATATTTGAGTTGAGAAGGATGGGGATTCCGGTGCAGGAGTTTACGCCTACACGTGGGAACGATAAGATTTCTCGGGTGAATAGCGTGTCAGATTTGTTTGCAAGTGGTAAAGTGTGGGCACCGAGAAAACGCTGGGCTGAAGAGGTGGTGGAGGAGTTAGCGTCTTTTCCTAACTCGGACCATGATGACTTGGTGGACTCGACGACACAGGCGTTGCTACGGTTTAGGCGTGGTGGGTTTATTAGTTTGCCGAGTGACGAGCCAGATGAGCCTATGGAGTTTAGGCGCAAGAAAGCATATTACTAAGGAAGATTATGTCTATTGATAAAGCGATGTATCAAGCGCCGCAGGGTTTAGCGGCTATTCAATCTGAGCCTTTGGAGATTGAGATTGTTAATCCTGATGATGTAAAGATTAACGGCATAGACATTATGCCGCCTATGGAAGATGACTTTAATGCAAATCTGGCTGAGATGTTGCCTGAGAGTGTGCTGCTGCAAATTGGTGGTGAATTGCAAGGTGAGTTCCAGACGGACTTAGATTCACGTAAGGATTGGATTCAGACTTATGTGGATGGGTTAGAGCTACTGGGTTTAAAGATTGAAGAGCGTACAGAGCCGTGGGAGGGTGCATGTGGTGTGTATCACCCAGTGCTGGCCGAGGCGGTGATTAAGTTTCAATCTGAGACGATCATGGAAACTTTCCCGGCTTCTGGTCCTGTGAAGGGCGAGATTGTTGGTAAAGAGACGCCAGAGAAAAAAGATGCGATGGAGCGTGTTGTTGACGACATGAACCATGAAATTGTGGATGTGATGCAGGAGTACCGACCAGAGCATGAGCGCATGTTGTGGGGTGTGGGCTTATCGGGTAATGGATTTAAGAAGATCTATGTAGATGCGGCATTAGACCGTCAGGTGTCGATGTACATTCCTGCGGAGGACTTGGTTGTTCCTTATGGATCATCGTCATTGGAACAGGCAGAGCGTATTACTCATGTGATGCGTAAGACTGAGAATGAGCTGAAGCGGCTGCAGTATGCGGGGTTTTACCGTGATGTAGATCTGGGTTCACCTGATAACACATTAGATGAGATTGAAAAACGGATTGCTGAGAAGCTGGGGTTTAGGGCGACTACGGATGATCGTTTCAAAGTTTTGGAGATGCACGTTCATTTGGATCTACTCGGGTTTGAGCATACGGATGAGAATGGTGAGCCAACGGGGATCATGTTGCCGTATGTGGTGACGATTGAGAAATCTAATGGTGCGGTGTTGGCTATTCGACGTAACTGGGAGCCGGATGATAAAACGCACCAAAAACGCCAGCACTTTGTGCACTATGGCTACATCCCAGGTTTTGGCTTTTACCATTTTGGTTTGATTCATTTGATTGGGGCGTTTGCTAAGTCGGGCACATCTATTTTGAGACAGCTGGTGGATGCTGGTTCGCTGGCTAACTTACCCGGTGGGTTTAAGACCCGTGGTTTGCGGGTGAAGGGTGACGATACGCCTATTGCTCCGGGCGAGTTCAGGGATGTGGATGTGCCAAGCGGCTCGATGAAAGACAACATCATGCCGTTGCCTTACAAAGAACCCAGCCAAACGCTGATGGCTTTGTTGAATCAGATTGTGGATGAGGGTCGCCGCTTTGCTTCTAGCGGGGATTTGAAGGCATCTGACATGTCGAGCCAGTCGCCTGTGGGGACTACGCTGGCTATTTTGGAGCGCACATTGAAGGTGATGAGTGCTATTCAGGCACGTATTCACAATTCGATGAAGCAAGAGTTCCGGATTTTGAAGAAGATAATTGCTGACTATGCACCGGAGAATTATTCTTATGAGCCGGTGGTAGGAAACCGCAAGGCACGTAAGTCTGACTATGAGATGGTGAATATCATCCCAGTGAGCGATCCTAATGCGGCTACTATGTCTCAAAAAGTGGTGCAGTATCAAGCGGTATTGCAGTTATCACAGACGGCCCCGCAGCTGTATAACCTGCCTTACCTGCACCGCCAGATGCTGGAAGTGATCGGGATCAAGAACGCAGAGAAGCTGGTTCCGCTTCCTGATGATATGAAGCCTACGGACCCGGTGACAGAGAACATGAATGTGTTGAAGAACACGCCGCTAAAGGCGTTTATGTATCAGGACCACCAAGCGCACATTCAAATTCATACGGCGGCGCTGCAAGATCCAAAGATCAAGCAGATTATTGGTCAAAACCCACAAGCCCCGCAAATTATGCAGGCGTTGCAGGCTCACATTGTTGAACACGTTGGCATGGAATACATGCGCCAAATGCAAGAACAGATGGGCATACAAATTCCTTACTCGGACGATCCAGACGAAACAGTGGATCTCAAGCCAGAACAGGAAATGTACATTGCACGTATGGCTGTACCAGCAGCACAGAACCTGTTACAGCAAAACCGCACGGCAGTGGCTGCACAACAAGCGCAACAAGCGGCTCAGGACCCAATTGTCCAGATGCAGATGAAGGAATTGCAGCTCAAAGCGCAAGAGATCGATATCAAACAAAAGATGATGCAGATCGAAGCGACTGCAAAAGCAGACCAGATCGAGGTCGAAAAGTTGCGTATTGCGTCTCAAAAAGAGATTGCAGGTATGCAAATTGGGGCAAAGGTCAAGACCGACAAAGAAACTTTGCTTGCCAAACAACAGCTGGAAGGTTTGCGTATGGGCCACCAAATCGGCCAAGCCAAGGCTATGCAAAACCAACAGCGCCAGTCTGATAAGTTACGTGTAACGGCTGATCTGTACAAACAACAGCAGCAAATGAAGCAGGCTCAAAACAAACCTGAAAAGAAGGAAACTAAATGAAAGAAAAGATCTTAGATCATCTACTCAAAAAGATGGATGACAAAGTGAAGATTCTTGAAGAGGCTCTGGGGATAGGCGAAGCCAAAGACTACGCCGACTACCAAAGGATGTGTGGTGAGATTAAGGGTCTGCTCACCTTACGTTTAGAAATAAGTGACCTGCGTTCTAGATTGGAGCATTTTGATGAGTGAACTTTTAATCGGCTCAAACCCCGATGATGTAAACAACGTAACTACCCTGCCTCAAACAGCAGAGGAAAAAGCAAAACAGTTGCCAGTTCCTAGCGGATATCACATGTTAGTAGGCATCCCTGATGCCGAGAAAGAGTACGGCGAAAGCGGTATTCTCAAAGCAGCCTCATCATTAAACATGGAAGAGATTCTCTCTACTGTGTTTTTTGTTATCAAGATGGGACCGGACTGCTACAAAGACGAAAAGCGTTTCCCAACTGGCCCTTGGTGCAAAGAGGGCGACTTTATTTTGGCCCGTCCAAACACGGGTACACGACTGAAGATTCATGGCCGTGAGTTCCGGATTATCAATGACGACTCGGTAGAGGCGGTTGTTGAAGATCCTCGTGGTATTACACGAGCATAAGGAGAACATCATGTCCGGAGATTTTGACAAACCAGACTTTGGATTCCTTAATAAAGGGGTCGATGAAGACGAAGTAGAGATTGAGATTGTTGACGATACTCCAGAGGAAGATCGGCGTAATGCAACGCCTTTGCCTAAAGAAATCGTTGATGATATTGATAACGATGACTTAGAGTCTTACTCTAAAGAAGCCAAGCAGCGTTTGCTGCAAATGAAGAAGTTGATTCATGATGAGCGCAGGGCCAAGGAAGCAGCCATTCGTGAGAACGAAGAAGCTATTCGTGTAGCCAATGCCATCATCAATGAAAACAAAAACCTTAAAGGCCGTCTATCAGAAGGCGAGAAGGTATTTGTATCAACGGCTAAAGAGAAACTAGCTTCTGATTTAGAGAAAGCACGTCGAGAATATAAAGAGGCTTATGACTCTGGCGATGCTGATCGGTTAGTAGAAGCACAAGAAAACCTGACCAAGATTCAATTTGCATCACGAGATTGGGAAAAATATACACCCCAGTTTGATGAAAATGCTTTACAAGCGCAAACAAATCAGGTACAAACGCAACAAGTCGCAAATCAACCCGCACGATTGGACGCAAAAACCCAAGCGTGGCTTGACAAAAACAAGTGGTACGGGACAGACGAAGACATGAGTTTCCTTGCTATGGGTATCCATAAGCGTCTGGAAAAGGAAGGAGTCCCTATTGGCTCTGACCATTACTGGAGCAGTATTGATACTGAAGTACGGAAACGATTCCCTGATAAATTTGGGGATACAGAAGCCAAACCTTCTGCTACAACTCGCAAGACCACGGTGGTTGCACCAGCTACCCGTTCTACGTCTTCAAAAAAGATCACCCTAAATACACGGCAGCTGGAACTGGCTAAGAAATTCAAACTTACGCCAGAGCAGTATTACAACGAACTAGTTAAAACGGAGTCCCAAAATGGCTGAAAGTAATCGTAACCCACGTGAGATTGAAACTCGACAACAAGATCTGCGCCCTAAAACATGGTCGCTACCTGAGTTGTTACCTGAGCCTGATAAGAATCCAGATTATGGATATCGTTGGGTTCGAGTTTCGATGCTAAACAATCCTGACCCCAGAAACCTTTCTGCCAAACTGCGTGAAGGTTGGGAACCAGTCAAGATTGAAGAGCAGCCGAAATTCAAAATGTTGGTTGATCCGAATAGTCGGTTCAAAGACAACATTGAAGTTGATGGTTTATTGCTGTGCAAGATTCCTAAAGAATTTGTGCAAGCCCGGTTTGATTATGAGGCGAACCTGACTGAGCAAAATGCACAAGCAGTGGACAATAGTTATTTGCGCCAGAGCGATTCTCGTATGCCTCTTTTCCAAGAGAAGAAGTCTACGGTTTCATTTGGTAGAGGTTCTTAACATTTAGGAGATTTCTATGGCTTATCCTACAGTAGCAGGTCCTTACGGACTAAAGCCTGTTAACTTGATTGGTGGTCGTGTATTTGCTGGTTCTACCCGCATGTTCCCGATTGTCAACGGTTACAGCACAAGCATGTTCAACGGTGACGTTGTTCAAATCGGTACTGGTGCTAACATCGGTAACTTGATCCAATCTTCACTGACCTACAACGCTTCTAGCGCCGTGGCCGGTACGATTGGTGTTTTCGTTGGTTGCGAGTACTCCACAACTGGCGGTCCCATTTACGGTAAAAACCGTTATCAATTCTGGAACGCTTCCACAAGCGCCCCTGATGCGATTGGTTATGTCGTTGATGATCCACAAGCTGTGTTCCAAACCGTGGTGCTGAACAGCCCCGCTGGTACTGGTGGCTCTACCACTCTCCAATACATTAACCAAGCCTATATTGGTTCTAATGTTTGGTACATTGGTGCAGCAGCTGGTAACACTGGTTCTACGACCACTGGTGACTCTTTGGCTGGCGTGGCTATCTCCACCTCGGCTACTAGCACTTCTACCATCACTCCTAACACTGGTGCAGCTCCTTTCCGCATTGTCGGCGTGGTGCCTCAATCAGCTGTTACTGTGACTCAGAACGCTACCTCTAGCAGCACGACTCTTACTTTGTCGTCTTCTAACAGCGCCATCCTTCCC
>Ga0214166_1000558_pt1 | contig 18329 bp, 41 predicted proteins | sample TroBogepilimnion_27_FD_153005 | JGI IMG/M metagenome (GOLD analysis project Ga0214166, IMG submission 153005) | Freshwater microbial communities from Trout Bog Lake, WI - Practice 18AUG2009 epilimnion v3 | ecosystem: Environmental > Aquatic > Freshwater > Lake > Epilimnion/Euphotic zone ...
AGAGGATACTAATGCAAGTACGCTTCTATGGGCACTCCCATTAACTCTTGCTACCTTACCACTTCTGCCTCTCTATATTTTGGGAGAAGGTATTTTAGAAGAGGAAAATAAGAAAGAGTTTGAGACAAGGACAAAGAATCTTTCTCGGGTAACTCTTCCCAAGAATTATGCGTACATTACTAAAGTTAATGGGGCTTTCTTCGTAGAACCTTTCTATACAGATGGCGAAGAAGATCCGTTTGAGACGGAGGCAGACGCACGCTTGTTCCTGCAATGCCTTCATTATAAAGAAGTCCTTTCGAATGATACCGAAAGATTCGAGACCTTTTGGATTAAAGATTAATTATGATTAGGTATAACGATAATTTAACTTATGGATTAACTCTCGTTAATGACCGAGTAATTCGTAAGACAGCAAAACTATCTACTAGACAATCATTCGAACACTTGGAAGCTATCTGTCATCACTTTATGCAACATCCTGATCCGACTATCGTTCCCATCTATGATTTTCAAGTCTTAGTAAGACCGAAAACTGTATTTGGTTGGTTTGAATATCAATACGATATGATGAGATTGGGCATGTTAAATAGAGATGAAAAAAATCTTATCTTTAATATGAGTTTGAGAAATTATTCGGAATTAAAACACGATCCAAAAATTGTTTCTGGAAGAAAAAATCTTCCAGAACTTTATGATTTCGTTTCTTCAATCATATTCTTGAATAGATACACAGATATTCATCCAGGTAACATTCTAAAGGATGAGCAAGAACAATTTCGCATCATCGATTTAGAGGGATTTTGTAATTATGAAGATTTGGATCATCCATCCAATAGCTGGATTACACGATAATCAAACTATAATTTAATCTACATAATATCTAGAAAGTTTTTCGATGAAACGTTTGAAGGCATCTGCTGCCGTTAAGCTTTGCTATATTTGTATTGTTATGGACTTGGTTGCGGCAGGATGGAAGTATCATCTTGGAGACAAAGAGCATACTGTAATGATGCTAGTTGGGGCAATGATGTGGACGGCTTGCGCTTTAGTTTGGAACAGGACTGAAAGAATCGAAAACGAAAAACATGGAGAATAAAATGGAAGACGCAAAGCCGCAGAACCTTGCCTATGATGATTTTGCCAAGCTTGATATTCGAGTTGGCCTTATCACCAAGGCAGAAGCAATACCTAAGAGCAAAAAGCTACTTAAGCTGGAAGTAGATTTTGCAGAAGCGACTGGTCCTAGAACTATCCTGGCAGGCATTGCCGAATCTTATGCAGATATTAATGCCTGTCTTGGACAAGCAATTGTTGCAGTTCTTAATCTGGCACCTCGAACTATGATGGGAATTGAAAGTCATGGCATGCTTTTAGCTGGTCGAGATGGTTTTGGTAGAATTGCTCTTGTTAATCCTGGTGGAATTGTTATTGGCGGAGAAGTAGGATGAGAAAGATACCCGAAGCGTTTGAGCTAACCGAAGAGGACATCTCTGATGCCATTACATGTTGGCTCAATCAAAATTTATATTGTGATTGTGATGATGATAATTTTCAAGTGAGTTTCGTAATTCAGGAGAAGGTTATTTCTCCTGGAACGGGCATGCAGGACGCTGTTGTTAAGACAGTTATCTCGGCCTTGGCAACCAAACTTTAAAGGAAAAGATAATGCCTAATCATGTTGATCAGGACCTATATGTGACTGGCGATGTAGCTTCGCTGAAGAGTTTTATGGAGTTCGCCTGTGAAGATAGGAATGGAGAAGAGCTGCTCTTAAGTGCTAATAAGTTCATTCCATATCCTAATGAGTATCTTATCATGGATACAGTTGCCGAAGAGAAGCGGCTCAAGGGAGACTATACCGTTAAGGATGGTTTCAATTCGGGCGGCTATCATTGGTGCATCAATAATTGGGGAACCAAGTGGGGCATTTATAGCACAAGATTTCTTTCTCAGAAGCTAGGTGGCAAGAGAGGCAGATTGAAGTACACCTTCCAATCTGCTTGGTCGCCCCCACTTCCAGTCATTCTCGCTATGAGTAAGAAGTTTGAAAGCTTAAAGTTCAAGCTTAATTATTATGAGAGTGGAATGGGCTTCAAGGGAATCTATATTGCTGAGGGCGGTCAAGTCATTGAAGATGCCGAATGTAAATATCGTGGTAATCGGGGAGGCTGATAAGCAGCATCCCGACCCATTCGCAAACGGACCGGCGCATAAGTGGAAGCGATGATGCTAAGAATTAAAACAATGGTTGGTAAGAATAGAGTCTATACCCTCTTTCATATCAGTAAATGGATTACTTTATATGATATGCCCAATGGTACAAGGGGGTCTTTAGCAAGTGATAGTCTCTTAGACGCCGGCTCAGCTCATTTACAAATAGCTAATAAAATCAAAGGAGAAACAAATGACGATGAATAAGAAGGCCGAAACGATTGAAGATCAGCTTTTTGAGAAGGCCGAAACGATTGAAGATCAGCTTTTTGAGAAGGCCGAAACGATTGAAGATCAGCTTTTTGAGTATGAGTCTTGGGACTATGCTGGACCTACTGGCGAGCTAGAGTTTGGGAACATTACTCTCAAGGTGGATGTTGGTGATCATCCGGCAGGCACTAAGTTTGCGGGTGCTTTCCTTTCTCCAGCCGGTATTCTTGGGCTGCGGAATGATGATGGTCCGGGAGAGGCTTATTACCTGAACGTCTCTATTGGCTCTAAGGTTGATATGAGTAGCCTGATGGGCGAAGCGCCTTCTCATTGTGGTGAGGGCTGTTGTGGTGGTAAGAGTGGTTGCGGAGATAAGAGCAACTAAATAAAAGACTTAAGACATATATCTCCTAGCTTGGACGCTTGCTATGAGATTGGGTGTATGCATCACTTTACTCCAAACCAGGAGTGTGTCTAAAGAGGTTGCTGCTACCTTAAAGCAGATAGTGCCAACATACTATATATGTTGGAGCGTATTGGACAGTCATGCTTATACTATGTCCCCAGTCTCTTGTCATTCTCTTCCTGGTCTAAGAGTAATAGTCTTAGCTTAAACTCTAACAAGCGAACATAAAGTGGAGCACGTCAGGACAGCCGACTAAGGTAGGTGTGCAGGCTGAGGTTTCCTATAACCATATATAGGACAATTAGTTTCTCCTCGTTTGTCAATTGTGAATGGGATCACTTTAGATTAGCTATGACTTGCAAGCATAGCGGTTCTGGAGGGTTCAAAACGAGGGATCAATTTTTTGATATCATATCAATTTGATATCTGTAATAAGGAATATGCTATGGATATTGCCACCACTTTTATTACAATTAGAAAGCTACATACTATTGTCTGTGGCGTAGATAAAGATGTATGCCTTACATATAACGGCGGCAGAGATGGACTAACGAAAGTATGGGATATTCAGGTGGGTGGTCGTGAAGCTCATCATGAAACTTATGAGGGTGCGTTGTTAGAACTTCTATCCAAACTTAAGGATGAGCTAGCAGAGAAGATTAGGAAGACAAAGGCGGAAGCAGATAGACTTAGCCACGCACTTCATTCAATGGATAATTGAAATGAGATATCGAGATGCTCGGCTTCTATCCGAAGGAGACTCTGTTATCCGCAAGCAAGATAAGCAAGTCTTAACTGTTCAAGATATTGAATGTTATGGTCAACATAAAACAGTAAAGATTAACTGTTTAGATATTAACAATAAAAATATTTCTGTTCTTAATGATGAGATTGAATAATGATTATCTATATCACGCGTATGTACAGATGGATTCTTCTGAGATATCTTAAGAGTATCCCGGACCAAGATGCATATGCGATTCCTTATTCTATTGTGGCTGATGTCATTAAGAGTCTAGCTCCAATTCTAGAAGAGCTTCCTGAAGAGATGGCTTCTTCCAAAGAAGATGTTAAAAACAATCCCGAACAAACAACCAACGATCGTGCGAAACAATACGCATTTTACGAATAAAGAACGGATATATAGATGAAAGGCGCGATTTATGTGGAGGGTTCATGGAATCGAAAGATTCTGGGCTCTAAAAAGGTAGATGCGACGTACACCAGTATCAAGCGAACCTGTCCTAAGCCTTGCCCTCTCATGGGGGAAGGTTGTTATGGCGAGCTTGGTTATGTTGGTATTACAAGCCATCGTTTGGATGATGAGTCTTGTGGACTTTCTCCCTTGGATGTGGCAAGAAGTGAAGCCGCAGCCATTGACAACTCTTACAAGGGTGGTCAAGTTCCTGAGAAGCGGGACTTGCGCATGCATGTGGCTGGCGACTCTCGAACGATTGCTGGTTCTTCCATAATCAATAAGTCTATTGGTCGTTGGAAGAAGCGTGGTGGTGGTGATTGCTGGGGATACACGCACGCACATGCTCATGTTCCCAGGAATGTATGGAGTAATGTTTCCATCTTAGCATCTATCTCTGATGTCTCAGAAGTTGAAGGGGCATCTAAGCAGGGATATGCATGTGCCATTGTTGTTCCCGAGCATCTGAGTAATAAAGCTTACAAGCTTCCTAACTCTGATGTTAACTGGATTCCATGCCCGCAACAGACCAAGGGAATTGGTTGTACAGATTGTCGTTTGTGTTTCAATGCCGACCGTCTTCTCGAAGGCAATTTTGGCATTGCCTTTGCTGTTCACGGTGTAATGAAGAAGTCGCTTAAGAGACATTTGACGGTAATCAAATGATATCAACGACAGTGAAACTAACTTGCGACAATTGTGGTAAGGCAGAAGAGTGCGAGATATCTTTAAAGGTACTCTCGCCTCTTGGTTATCCTCCAAGCATGATACCAGATTCATTTCCATTTGGATGGAGATTGTTTGCTTATGCTAGCAAAGCAAAACTAATTTGCAGTCAAGATTGTCAAGATGTAATGTCTAAAATGTAAGGAATAAAAATGATTGCAGTCTATTACAATGCTGATTCTTCGCCATTTACATTAAATGTATCTATACCAACAGTGCTTAATAAAATTAAGCTGCTACTTAATGTTAATGGCTTAACAGAAGCAAGAAAGTTATTAAATAATGAGACAGTTAGCTTACATAGAAACGATTAAAGATCTAAAGCCAATCTTCGATGCTGATAAAATCGAAGTTGCTACTATCTTAGGCTGGGAAGTTGTAGTAAAACGTGGAGAGTTTAAGGTTGGAGACACTTGCGTTTATGTGGAAATAGATTCCATTTTTCCTGAACTACCACCATTTGAATTTCTGCGTTCTCGTAAGTTTAGAGTTCGTACAATTTGCTTGAAAAAGCAGGTCTCGCAAGGCATTGCTTTTCCACTCTCTGTTATAAATCAAGTTGATCCTAGTTTCGATGCGTCTAAGGCTAGGGTTGGTGATGACCTTACAGAGATTCTTAAGATTACTAAGTACGATCCCGAATCTCTCTTAGATGATCCTGAGCCGGAACAAATTAAGAAGTCTTGGTTGGAAAGAAAATATAGTTTCTATAAATGGAAGCTTTTCGGTATCAAACCGATTAAGAAAGGCAGCTTCCCCAACGATGTTCCCAAGACAGATGAGACTCGGGTACAGAAGATGGGACCTGCTTTAGAAGAAAAAGTAGGTCATCCGGTCTACATTACCGAGAAGTGCGAAGGCACCTCTGCGACATTTGTTTACCGTAAGACAGGCAATTGGTTAGCCCGTCTCTTCGGTCAGGATGAAGTCTTCCAAGTCTGTTCTCGGAATCGAATTGTCTATAATTCTCAGAAGGATGGCAAATGCTTTCATCACCTCATGACAGTGGCGGAAACGCACAACATTCGAGAGAAGATGAAAAAGCTAGATAGAAACATTGCTATTCAAGGCGAATGTATTGGGCCAAAGATTCAGGGGAATATCTATAAAGTTCCTGAATTGGAGCTTCGTGTCTTCTTAATGTTTGACATTGACAAGCAAGAATATCTCTCATTTGATGAGATGCTTGGTGTTTGTCAGCAATTGCTTCTACCTATGGTGCCTACTGTAGATGAGAATGCTGTTGTCGTCAATGACATTAAGTATTACGTTGAGCTAAGCAAGGGCAAATCAATGATCAACGAGAAAATTGATCGTGAAGGGATCGTAATAAGAAGCCTTACTGAAAACTTCTCCTTTAAAAGTATAAATCCTGATTATTTGTTAAAACAAGAATAACGAGCGCAAAACAATTAGCTCCCTGATATATCTATATGTATGAGCGAAATAATACAATCTATCTCATGATCCAGAAGATCAGTACGCTCATTGTGCAGACTCTTTGTATGAGATACTCCAAAACGTTTTGAGGCATTAAAATGGAACATAAGATTGAGCGCAAGGGTGGCAAGGTAATGATTAATGGCAAAATTGTTTTTGATTTCCGAAAGGAAACAAACGATACAGTTACGGGGGCCGCCGAGAAGATTACCAAGAGACTAGCCAAGATTCTTAAGACACAGGAATAAAATGCTTTATGCTTTCTTAACTTTTATTTATGGCATTGGTTTTGGTTTAACTTTTATTGGCGAGGCTTGCCTATTAGCATTAATGGATAGGAAAACTTCTCTTCCACTTTTTTGTGCGAAAGTTATTGCTTGGCCCTTGACATGGGCCGCCTTCGGATATAAGATATGGGAGAGCGAGCGCCACCTATGACCTTAAAATCTGATATAGATGTCTATTCCCAAGAAATTAAAGAGATGGAAGATAAGTGCCAGGAAATCCAGATAGAGATATCTGATTTACGAGAGAGGCGAGAGAAGCTCATCATCAAAATGATTATCCAAGATAAGCTTTTTGAAGATACTTCTTGGGAGATTGTTACCTATATAGGTGGAATTAGACTTGACTATATCAAATCATATAATTCATCGGTTTTCGATGTCTTCGAACCTATACATAGCATCTTCTTCAAAGACATGGATGTGTGGGTGGATATGGCTGACGGCATCTCTTTGCGTTTTGAAGCTGGCGACACTTCTTTAGTTTTCAAAGAACCTAAACAAGTTATGCCTTTCATTAAGAAACATAAGATAAAACTCAATGGTGGAACCATTGTAGATCGTTTGGCAAAAATGAAAAGAGATACGGCAGCTCTAGAATCTATTGTGCATACATTTAATTTGTGGAATAAAAAAACATAAATGGAAATTATCTATCGTCTCAAAAATCTCAAAATTAAAAGGTCGTTTCGTTTCCTTTACCAAAGATTAACAAGAGGCTGGGATGATAGCGAAACTTGGGGGCTGGATCATGAGCTTGCTAAACATATCCTTCCACGCTTGAAAAGATTCAAGGAAGTAACTAACGGATATCCCAATGAGCTAACCCCAGAATCTTGGGATGCCATTTTGGATGAAATGATTTTTGCATTTCAATTTTACAGTACCGAGAAAATGTATCAGTGGGACTCTACGCCAGAAGAATATTCCAGAGTTCAAAAAGGATTGGAATTGTTTGGCAAATATTATCCAGATTTGTGGTGGTAATATTCTACACATTTAAAGGACTATAATGAAACTATATCATCTGGCTGCGGCCATATTGCTTACTGCCTGTAGTACATCCGTCAAAGCACCTCTGGCTAAAGTAGAAACTAAGACAAAGACGACTTGGGCTATTATGGTTGAAACTGATAATGGCAAGAGAATGCTTGAGGCTAGACCATCAGGGGGTCGTGTTCCTGTTCCTGGTCCGCTTGTCTGTGCGCAGATGCCAATGCCTAAACCGCTTAATGATGTGCAAGAGGTCTCAGTTATCTGTGGTTTAAATGAAGGCTCTGGCAATTTTATTCTATTTGGTAAGTGTCTTCTGTCTCAACCAGATACTAATGTTTCTCAATTAATGGTTAGAAGTGGCAATCAGCCCTGGCTATTAACAATCGCTTGTCAAACAAAATAAGGAGAATATCATGGCTACACCGGAAGAGTTTATTGGAGTTTCAAAGCATAAGGCTCAAGATTTAGCAGAATATAAGAGCCTTGTTTTTAGATTGGTCTCGGTTGATGGTGAAGTTTTTCTAGGATATCCCGAGGATGTAAGAACGGATCGTATCTGCGTTGAGATTGAAAAGGGCAAAGTAGTTACCGCTACAATTCAATAATCATGTATATCTTCCCTAAAGAAGAATATGCCACCTTCTATTGCAAAGAGCATGAGAAGCATATTCATTATTTTAAGAGCAAGCAGATACTTGAAGAGACCGTTTGTTGGGATTGTATTAGAGACGCTAATTTAAAAAGAAAGTAAGAAGCAATGAGCGAGAAAACAAAAAAAGAAGCGGGCGACATTAAAAGATTCTTCAAGGAAGTTTCAGAAGAGGCGGGATATCTTCAAAAGAACTTCCCCGATAAACAGCTTGGCGAGAAGCTTAAGAAGGTCCAAGAAGGTGCCTCGGAAGTAGTTAAGCACATTGAAGAGAAGACCAAGCAGGGCTAAGATGAATCCCGATCAATTTGAAGAATATTTGGCATTCTTATCCAATGATGAGTATGATTACTTAATGGAGCGGAGAATTGCCAGGCTTAATCCAGAGCAGCAAGTTATTGCTCGGGCGCGCGAGAATGATCGCAAAGAACGACATAAGCTTTTTCTTAAACTTGAAAACGCGAATCTTTCAGAAGAGGAAGTTAAAGAAACCCTCCTCTCTTTTGCAAGCTTTTCTGAAAGTAATTGTGAGCATGGGCGTTCCTATTGTAAGCCATGCGCTGCTTGTGGAGAGATTGATCATATCATGTTTCCAGAACTTTTCGATGAAGATGGCAATCGCCTCAACGAAGATGAGTAATGGAACAATATATAACAATGGCGGCGGCCAAGTATGTCTATAAGCATCTGGTAGAACTACATAAAAAAGGCGAGGACACATCTAATTTCAATATCATCAATTTCGTTGATGAGAATCATTTATGGATGGTTGATGAGTGGACGCACGTTGGCTGCTGTATTGTTGTCTGTCTAGATAATGCTAAGCTTATTGATTCTCTTAATAAGGGGCAAAATAAAGTCTTAGAATCATTAATAGGGAAAACTATTAAGTATGCCAACATGACAGTAGATGCAGAGTTAATTAGAGAATTGCTTCCCATAATCATTGAGGTCTATTTTTCAAATGGAATATCATAACGGCTATCTAAATAGGGCTAAGAGTTTAACTAAAGATTTGGAGAAGCCGCTCGACCGACCCATTCGCAAAGCGCCGGCCACATAAGAGGCGGCACGGCACCAACCCTTAACCCAATAAGAGCGATATGAACTTTAGTCATATTGATAACCGTCTTACATACTCACAAGTGCAAGCAAGTAAAGATAAGATGACATGGCTTCTAACCGAGCTTGCCGTAAGAAACGATAATCAGCACGTTGGTACAGGTTTGGGAGGAAATAACTTCCAGTTTCTTACTCTCATGAACCTCAAACATACTCTTGTTAAGAGAGATATTGATATTCATGTAGATGATAGCAACATTGCTTGGGGTGCCCCTTGGTTTCTTAGAACAACTAAGACCAATATCCGCCACAAACTGGATGAAGTCTTTCCACAAATCATTGAAAAGAATAAGATTATTTCATTGGCCCTCTTAGCTTTGGCTAACTCTTTTTGCCTACGACAAACCGTCATAGAATATAGGGAACATTTCCCTGAGCTATCTAAGACTTTAGACAGTCGCATATACGTTCATAACCCTAATCTTTCTGCTTTGGAGCAGTTGATTGCGGCTTGTGTTTTATGTCAGGAATTAGCTAGAGACCTAGATAATGGTCACACCAAACCCATTCCTATTACGGGACTGGCTCTAATGGATTTCCCTGCTGATATTCTCCTCTATTCTATTAGACGACATATTCAGATTGAACGTCTAGTTAAGTTTAATATGGATGAAGATAAGGTTTTCCTTAAAGTTCTTCGCAAAGTTAATAAGGTGGTTCTATAATGGAAACTTCTATTTGCATGAGTTATCCTTGCGGAACTGTTGTTTGGATCTTTAATGATGATGCTAAGTTTTCCAAGCATATTATGTATAAGGTTAGCCTTCAGGGAGAAGACATTTTCCCCGGTCATGATAGTGTTTGGTTCAATAAAGACGATAAAGTAGTCCGAATTGAGACTCATGATGGCATTTTCTGGGAAGATGCCAATTGGGTAAGTGCATGTCAGCAAGAGGCATAAACTCCTTTTGTTGGTGGAGGCGCCGATTATCGTATCAGGCTGCCCTAAAAGGGTGCTGGCTCCCCTTAAACCAGCCTTTCTAACTTTAGAGGATGTGCTCAATGGATAATGATAGGATGACTGAGGCAGAAGTCATGGCCCTTCTGGCTAAGATAGATAAAGAATGGCCCCTTCGTTGTCAGTTGGCGAACCTAGCAGGCTTTAAAGCTAATCCAAAGAACCCTCGATGTTTAAAGGATACAGATTTTGACCTATCAATCAGGGATTTGTATCTAGAAGTCTTGTTTCGTAAACCTAATAACGCTAACGATGCCATGTTGCTCATTAACAATTTTTATAAGTGAAAAGGTATTACCCATGAAGATGACAAGTTTGTTTGGTCTAGCCGTTGTTTGTTTGGCAACTTCCGCTTTTGCTTACGACTGGACCTATATCTTGCCAGTTAAAGCTAATCATCGTGATGGTATGCGAGTAGAGCTTCCCTCTGGAAATAGTTCCGTTACGGCCAGAGCCAGCAATGACAAGTTCATTAGCTGCAAAGTTATGGATGCGGCAACCGGCAACCCTGCTGCTCCTGACCAGGACAATGTGCAAGTCTGCCACTTCAATGCTCATGGTCTCACCCTTCCACATACGGTTGTTGTGAGCGTTGCCAACTCTAATGCAGAGGATTTGCAAGTCAACATACAGGTTGTATCGGTAAAGTGAGGAATAAATGATTACTTTCGGCCTGACGGGCGGCATAGCTTCTGGGAAAAGTACGGTTACGAAGACATTTCGTGCCCATAATGTACCTATGGTAGATGCTGATATCATTGCTCGTCAGGTTGTAGAGCCAGGTACACGCGGACTTGCGCTAGTAATCGAACATTTTGGAACAGAATATCTCTTGGAAGATGGAACATTAGATAGAATTAAACTGGGCAATCTAATCTTCGCCAATAAAGATCAGCGCGATATATTGGATAATATAATGATGCCCATCATTAATGAAGAATCCAGCCTGCAAGTTAAGAAACTGCACGATGAAGGGCATGAGATTGTGGGTTATGATGGTGCGCTCATTTGTGAGATGGGTAATGCAGATAAGTATCGTCCACTAATTGCCGTTCATTGTACGCAAGATCAGCAGCTTGAACGGTTAATGAAAAGAAATAACTTGACACAAGAGGCTGCCATGCATAGAATTAATGCACAGATGCCGGTTGCCAAGAAGATTGCAATGGCAGATTATACTATTGATACCTCTGGGACAATAGAAGAGTCTGTTAAACAGACGGAAACTACCTATCTCTGCCTAAGAATTATGATTAGAAATCAAATGATGGTTGCTCAAGGCAAAAGATAATTATCTAACAAAGGAAAATAAACATGGGCGCTTACGAGTTTTTTAACACAGCTTCTGGATCTACTGCCAAGGAAGCGTTTGCCGAAGCGGTAGCTGATGCTCAATATGAGTTTGGGCATGGTGGATATACTGGAACTATTGCCGAGAAGGATAGTTTTAAGTTAGCCTCCAGCGATCTCTTCGAGACATATGATGCTGCCATGTATTTTGCCGAGAAAGCCATGGATGATGATAATCATTTCTGTCAAGATAAATGGGGTCCGGCTGCTTGCGTATCTTTTAAAACTAAAGATGGCAAGACAGAATATCTTTTCTTCGGCTGGGCTAGTAGCTAATGAAAAAGAAGACAAATAAACAGGTCACCTACGATCAAGCAGTAGATTATGCTGAGTTTCAACTTAAAGGTTTACGCTTAGATTTCGATAAGAAGGCTAAAGATTTCTGCTACATCATTCAAAATGGTGGTGGCATCCTCAATATTCATATCTTGGATACGCTTAGGGATATGTTATGGCTGTACACAGCTATACATACGCACACGTATGCCTTAGAAACCCTTAAGTGTAGGTTTTTTGGACGATAATTTACAAGGAAATATACGTGAAATCAATTGCAGAAATGAAAGCTGCCTATCCTTGGCAGCCCAGCATGAGTGAGATTAGTAGCTAATGAAAATCGCAGATCTAAAAAAGTTAATCGAGCAACTTCCAGATGATATGGAAGTAGTAGTTAGCGGAAGAGACCATTCTTTTTCCAAAATTAGTAGGGGTTCCGGCGTAATTAAAGCCGAAATCTGGTCTAATGGGCATCTTACTGAGTATTGGAATGTGGATTCAATGTCCGATCCAGATAATAAAGTTATCAACGTTTTTTGGATTGATGATGGCGGATATTAAAATCACACACGAAGAGATCATCCAGCATATGACTATACTCATGAGGCCTAGTTGGTGTGATTGGGAATCAAATCTCTATCATTGGCGGTGCCATATGTTCTTTAAGGGTTTCATTGAGGGAGACTATGACTTTCTCCAAGAGTAATTCTCTGAAAGTAATTCAAGATGAGGTCAAATCTTGCACAAAATGCAGCTTACATTCTACAAGAACTCAAACTGTTTTCTCACGGGGTAGTTCTGAAGCTTCTCTTTGCATTGTGGGAGAGGCTCCCGGTGAGGATGAGGACCTACAAGGCATTCCTTTTGTGGGCCGATCTGGTGCTCTACTGGACAAAGCTCTTACCGAAGCGGGATTAGATGTAGAGAAAGACATATATGTGTGCAACATTATCAAATGTCGCCCGCCTAAGAACCGCAAACCAACAGAAGAAGAATGTTCCTCCTGTATTGATTACTTAGAAGAGCAGCTTAAACTACTTTCTCCCAAAGTTATTGTAGCTTTGGGGAATACGGCCGTCTCTGGACTCCTTCCCTTCGATGGAGGAATAACAAAGTTGCATGGAAAGTTCTTTAAACGTGGTGATATTTTGGTCATGCCATGCTATCATCCATCCTATGTTCTGCGTAATGGTTCTAGTGGACCGATTTACAATGAGTTTAAACAAGATTTACAATTAGCTATCAACAAAACAAAAGAAAGAGGATCAGAAAATGAGTAGAGAGATTAGGGTTATGTATCTGCGTGATGTTAAGGGGCAGCCTGTTGGTTGTGTTGCTTGTCAGGTTAAGCGAGATGGCCATGATTATGTCGGCAGCTATCAGCTTTCGGTCCTTAATCCGGCCGATAAGTTTAACAGGGGTGTTGCCAGACAGCTAGCTAAGGGGCGTCTCTTAGAGAATCCTATTAGATTTAATCTTCCTATTGCTCCTTCAACGCATGAAGTAACGGAAGCAATGATGAGGTCTATCGCTAGTGATAAGGATCTGCCAACTCGGGCGCAGAAGGCGGCTACGCGATGGCTAGATAGTTCCAATGAGAAGCTAGATGAGATTATGAACTCTTACGATTTTTGATCGCCGCTCCTCTTGTACGACGGGGCGCCATGAGGCGCCCCGAATTTTTGATGTTTCGGAGATTTTATAAAAATGCATAAGCAAGTTCTGTCTCACGTAGAAGATGTTTTGGATGAGATTCGCGCCCTTTATATTAAAGCTGCTACTCGGGTTGAGGGGTTGAAGCTAGGAGAGAAGGTTCCTGCGACTAAGTTGGCGGAAGAGTTGGCGAAGGAGCTTGGTAAGACTGGGCCAACCATCTATCCTATCTTGAAGCTGCTTTTGAGCGATGAGTATCCTAAGGTCAGAATCAAGAAGGGCGCTCAGGGTGGGGTCGAACGAATTGCGGAGTGGACCGCTGCGGACGACATTGACACGGCAACTTCTGATGCTGATGTTATAAATCATCCGTGATCCATTCTATAAAATAATGGAATAATCTGGCAATAATCAAATAATATTACAGGAGTATTATGAATTTAGAAGAATTAGAAGAGGCGCTTGACGAATTGTTTCCTGGTGGTTTCTCTATTGAAACTGATAATCATGGACAATTAATTGTCTATACTGGTTTACAGCAAGATGAAGATGGTGAGCTATCTTCTGCTGATACCGAAGAGGATGAGGAAGCCGATCCTGATCTTGAACCACTTGAAGAAGATGACGACGATTAATTATAAAAATTAATGGCATGTTATAATCCCTTGCAAAAAGGAGATTAATATGTCAGACGGTTATTATATTTTTTTCGACGAGCATCAGAATCCAAAATCAAATACTGATGGATATGGTGCAGTCGTGCCCGGCCCTGCTTGTCCTACTATCCCACCAACAACTATTGGTGCCAATGGTGCAACTAATGCATTACCAATTATAGGTAATACCTATATATATGGTACACCATATCCAATTCAATTTCTAAATATTCAATTAGATTTAGAATTTGATAAGTCTACGCCAGTAGAAGAGAGTATCGGTTGTTTTTGTAAAAAATGCAAAAACTTCAATGAGTACGCTTCTCCAAACCAGGACGATAAGACATTCATTTGTTACGCTTGTCGCCATAATTTATAATTCAAAGGGTTCCTAAATGGGCCTCATAGAAGATTTAGAACGAGAAGTCTCCCAGGAAGTTGATGGGATGTCTGTAGAGGTTATTCTTGCCTTAATGGATAAGTGGGAAGAAGATGCCCGTAGAGCCTGGACGCTTAATCTTATCTCCATTTCAGAGCTACTTAATCATTACGTTCGCTTAAAAATTACTTGGAGTAAAACTAAGCGCGACTTAGAATATAGATATACTCATGATAAAGCACACCTTTACAATGAGAAAAAACAACATTACACTAACCTAATATCCGAAGCACGGAGAAAATATTATGTCGCAAAACGAAGATACGAAAGTGAGCACGCATCAGACTGTTCTTGCCGAAGTTGCCGATGCATTAAAGGCATCAACTCAGGATGTTAAACAGAGGGTCAGAGGAGTTCTTGTTGAGAGAGAGATTGCCAAAAGAGTCGATCTTCTAGATAAGGGTCTTGCCAAGCTGCGTGAAGCTAAGGGCGAGGTCAATAAGATTCGTCCTCCGGTTAGCTTTACTGCCGATGGAACCAAGGTGGAAGGTACTTTTAGCAAAGCTGATTTCGAGGTTCTTAAGAAGGCTAAGGAGAAGGTTGCTAAGCTGGAGTCTGCTTTGGAGAAGGCTTTTGCTGGCGAAGAGTTTGACAAGCTCAGCGGTTTAGTTGGTGGCAAGGAAGCTCCAGTTACCGAAAGCGAGTAGTTTTCAATGGATTTCCAGGAATCGGTTGCAGAGTATCTTAAACATCACACAGCGCGGGAGATGGCAGACTATTGCGAGTGCATACCATCTTCCGTAACGCGCTGGGCTTTAGGAATATCTAAGCCGCTTCCCGGTATGCAGCGAGAAATAATTAATTATATTGATGAGCTGCGAGTAAAAGAAAGTTGGTAGCATGGTAATCTATATTGTAGTCTCATATTTAGTGGGACTTGCCCTTTTCATCGCAGATCATTTCATTGCTGACCCTAATAATTTAGAGGCTCAAGGCTTGGGGATGAGACTCTACATGCTAATGCTATCACCTCTGTTAGCTTGGTATGGTGTTTTGCATTATGTTCAACGTGCGTTCTGTGTTCTTACAGGGCGTCCAATAAGGTATTGGTTTTAATCATGAGTAATTTTTCTACCGAAGATGTTGTAAAGGCTCTTGGCAATCTAAGTGTTCTTGAGCTAATCGCTCTTACTAAAGAGCTAGAGACTAAGTGGGGAGTGGAAGCTAAGCCCCAAGCTGTTGAAGTGAAGCAGCAAGAGGCTCCCAAGGAAGTTCAGACTGAGTTCTCAGTCATTCTCCTACCCGTCTCTGCGGCTGCTAAAATGAATACTATTAAGTTAGTACGTGAGCTTCTTACTATAGGGCTTAAAGAAGCTAAGGACTTCGTAGAGCAGGCCCCAAAGGTTGTCAAGGATGGAATTGATAAGGCCGAAGCTGATGCTCTTGTTGCGCGTCTAACTGAGGTTGGCGCAGTTTGCGAAATTAGATAATTAACAATCTTTATAGGTTCTTTTTGTAACTATTTCCCAAATAGTAGTACGATCAGCAGAATGCATTTTGGCCAAGGTAGGACAAGAAATGCCTTGGCTATATTGTTCTCGAATGAGAATTATTTCCTCTTTTGTGAATTTTCTATTGTATGCTACCTGACCAATATGGCTTTGAGAAAATGTTCTTTTCGATTCTTCTGAGTGTTTAAAACCCTTTTTAGTTCCGCTGCCAGGAACTTTTTGCATGCCCTTCAATGAAGCAGATACTTTTGTGTATCTTTCTTCTTTTTGTTCAGGCGTTTCAAGCTGAAAATATTCTTGTAGTTTAGGCGTCATTACTTTACTCATGTGATTGCGCCATGCTTCAGTTTTGGGTGCGTTCATTCCGCCAAGAGTCGCGTTGTAGCCCTTACCATTACTGATGAAACTGTCGTATTGCTTAACTAACTCTGTCTCAGTTTCATTAGCATCCTCTTGTGTTTTACAAGATGCAATAACTTCGAACTCAAAATTATCTAAGCCATACTTAATCATAGCATGATGAATAATTTGAGTTGGTTTCAATTTTTGAACGGCTGCTCGATGATCGGACCACCTTTTAGAAATGTTAGTGGCTTGGCCAATATAAATTTTTCCATTAATTTTGTTTGTGATTCGGTAAAGCGACCATATTTTTTGTAGCATAAATTACTCCTACAAACTATATATCAATATTTCCGAACCATCTAACCTGAACCTCAGTAACAACGGAGCATAAAATGATTTGTATTTGCGGCCCTTGGGATGAAGAAACATATCATCCCAAAAATATCAATAAGGAGTGTGCAGTTCATGGTGATCATCCTGTCAATGAAATGAAAGGGGGATCAGCTCACCTTAGTCCCGATTGTTGTGGTGGCGGCACCTTCTATGGTCACGAATCTTTCTGCGATTGTGGTCATTTAGCATATGAGCGGGCAAGAGCCCGCAAAGATGAAGCTATTGAATTGGCTCTTCTTTGTGCCCAAGACATTGTGGACGGTTGGCCCACGCTAACTTTCAGAACTATCGGGCAGATGACCAAAAAGATTGATACATTGAAGCAAGCATTGGATGCTGTAAAGAAATAATATTAATAAAAGCAATATATTGATATATAAAGATAGGACATTATAAATGTGTGCCGGAGACCTATCTTTATGAAAAAGCGTACAAGTTTAATTTGGTTTATAAGCAAAGAAAAGCTGATTGATGTAGTAAATGATGCCACATCAATCAGTGAGATTTTATCTCATTTTGGACTTTTAAATAAGGGTGGCAACTATCGAACTTTAAAACAAAGATTGGATGAAGATGACTTAGATTATAGTCATATAAAATTAGGATTACATTCTAATAGTGGCAGAGCGTTCAAAAGAATTAAGACGTCTCTTAAAGATATTCTTATTGAGAACTCTACATTTGATAGATCTCATTTAAAATTAAGATTGCTCAAAGAAAACATCTTATTAAATGAATGCGTAATTTGTAAGCAGCCTCCACTATGGAATGGCAAACCATTATCATTGCAACTTGATCATATCAATGGAATCAGTGATGATAATCGTTTAGAGAACCTAAGAATACTTTGCCCTCACTGTCATTCGCAAACAGAGAATTTTGCAGGCAAAAATAAAAAAGATAAGAGTAAGAAAAGTCTTGGACAATTACCATCACAATTAGCATCTAATTGTAGAAATCAGCCAAGGATAAATAGCAGAAAAGTTAATCGTCCAACTAAAGAAGAATTAAATAAACTTTTATGGGAAAAGCCAACAACAGAAATTGCAAAACAATTTGGAGTTTCTGATAAGGCTATCGGTAAATGGGCAAAAAGTTATAGGTTAATTAAGCCTAGCGTGGGATATTGGCAAAAGAAAAAATCCGCATAATGATATATTAATTGTACAGGGGATTCGTATAAAAGCAATACAGAGGACTTTGAATCCTCGAACGTGGGAGCATTACCTACATCCCCTACCATGTGAAAAAATATAAGAATTGTCCTAGATGTCAAGAAGAATGGTATGAGTCGAAAGGCTGCTATGACTGTTCCAATTGTCATATGTATTACATTGAGGAGTTAGATTTGTTCTATCTAACTATTCGCGATGACTTCCACCTTATCTGGGACGTGGAAGCCAATCAATGTGTCTATGGCAACTCTCATTGTGAAGAGCGAGCCACTTTCTTGCCCCTTCTTTCTTTTGATGCCCCTCTTGAGAAAATAAAATTATATTTACTTTTTTCGTAATTCTACGCATAGCCCCATACAGGAGCAACATTATAGCCTTTGTCTTTATTGCG
>Ga0214166_1000559_pt1 | contig 18319 bp, 34 predicted proteins | sample TroBogepilimnion_27_FD_153005 | JGI IMG/M metagenome (GOLD analysis project Ga0214166, IMG submission 153005) | Freshwater microbial communities from Trout Bog Lake, WI - Practice 18AUG2009 epilimnion v3 | ecosystem: Environmental > Aquatic > Freshwater > Lake > Epilimnion/Euphotic zone ...
CTTCCAATATCTTTATTTTATAAAGAAATTGATTAACTAAGTTAAAGTCATCAAAAACATATGAATTTTTATACACGCTTTTATCTGAATGACCATCATAATTACTATGACAATTATTCAATAGAAAATATCTACAATTCTCACGTATCAAAAGAGCTTTTTTATAAAAATTACCACTATAATAAAAGCTTACTAATTTACCAACATGACTTTCGTTTAACACAAATACAGCTGGATTTGAAGCTTCAATCTTATCGGGATGACCTTTAGGTAAGAACTTTGAATATTCTTCTGGATTAGCTTCAACGCATGTATCAAGTGAACACCAAGTATCCATTGTTTTTTTATGCGCACCATTGCTAATAAGTTCACTACATCGTAGACCAGTAGCACCATCCCCTATATTAACAGTGATATCAGATTTAGCGAAATCTCTATCTGGAAATCCCCAATTAGGATTTTTATACCATTTCCCTTTGATAATCATAGATTTCTTAACCTTATCAGGATGACCATCAGGCAAGTATTCAGAATATTCTTCTGGGCTTGCCTCAACACACGTATTAGCAGCACCCCAGCTATCATTTTCTTTTTTGTATTTGCCGCCATCAATTCTTTCAGAGTAATATATCCAATTATTCTTGGTGTCTTTACGTCTAGCTTTACAAAAATCAGCTTTGGTGTTCCATTCAGTTGTATTTTTATACCATTTCCCGACTATTAAAGTTTTCGCCATTATTTATTTTTTGCAAAGATATATAAATATCTTTAATTAACCAATTTTATTTCCATTTTTTTGCTCTTGATAAGCTTTAACTCACCAGAATCTTCTTTAGGTACAAAACCAACCCAACCACCAGTAAAACTACCATAACTACCATAAGTGCCATTCGTTATGATTTTTGAAATCTTATCAACATGACCTTCTGGTAAATATCTTTCTATTACGGTTAAATCTGTTAGTAATCTGACATCATATTCACCAAGACGATTAAAATTACCAAACCCTTTATGGTAGTTACCAGAATCGCTAATATATTCAGAAACTGTTATTGCGTTAAATTCATTTATTTCATTGAATTTATAATACCATGTTCTACCATGAGCTAAACAACTATACCATTTACCACGTTGTAGTTTAATTATTTTTTCAGGATGACCATCAGGTAGATATTCAGAATATTCTTCTGGGCTTGCTTCAACACATGTATTAGCAGCACCCCAATATCCTTCCTTCTTTTCATACTCACCATAATAAATTTTTTCACTGAAATCAATGCCACTACCACTAAGTCTTATTGCTTTACAATAATCATTTCTGTGGTTCCATCCGCTATTCTTATACCATTTACCTGCGATTATATTTGTTTTTTTATCGGTATGCCCAATAGGTAAATTGTCTTGAATATCTTTGATATCGACTTCACTAAATGACTCCCAAATTTGATTATCGGTACCAGTAGTATTTTCATGTACTTCATGTTTTCCATCAGTTTTGATTGTTTCAGAATATGTAAATTGGCCATACCTTGAAATCTTAAGAAATCTAGCAGCTTTGAAGTTAATCCAACGGCTTGATACATACCATTTACCAACTACAAAGCTATGCTTAGGTTTAATCTTATCAACATGACCTTCTGGTAAATATTTTTGTATTTCTGAAAGGTCTGTCATTAATATTGCTGAATCATGATATTGTGTAACCATTGATTCTTTATCATATTGATTATGTGAAGACATATCAATGGACTCACCATACATACTACTACCTTCCATTCTCAAAAATTTAACATAAAATTGGTTAACTGAGCCTACGTTCTTATACCATTTCCCAACCTCAAATGAGAATTTCGGTAGACTCCAACCTTTGGGCATAAGTTCAACCTTGAGTCTATCAGAGACACCACTATAATGAACATCAAGTTCTACTGTTTTACCAGATTCATCTAAACACTGATACATACCATTACGGGCACCTCTACCCAAAAGGTAAATTTTACCATCATCTTTGGCATATCTGCCAGAATATGTCTGCCATGGTTCATCTACAGGTGAAGTATCTTTAAGTGATTTATCTGGATGACCATCAGGTAAATAGCCAGTATATTCACTCAAATCAGCCTTAACACACTGTTTAGGACTTGTGCTACCAGTGCCCCATTCGCCGTCTTTATTTGAATAATGACCACCATCAATTTTTTCACTGAAAAATATTGAATCACTCCCTATTCGTTTGATTTTAACAAAATCATTTGATGCCCATGCAGGGTGTCTATACCACGCTCCAACTATTATTGAATTCTTATCAGGATGACCATCAGGTAGGAAGTGCATGTAGTCTTCAGGACTTGCCTCAACACATGTTTCGACAGCTCCCCACCAATCGGTTTTCTGTATAAATTCCCCATCATGTATTTTTTCACTGAATTGTATACATTCAGAGGTTGCAGTTATTGCTTTGGCGAAATCTCTTGTAGGACGACCCCATTGACGATTTTTATACCATTTTCCAGCTTCAATTTTTGCCATTGTCTTATTTTTTGCAAAGATATATGAATATCTTTAGATTACAAAATCTATTTTTAATTTCTTACTTGATATCAACGATAAAGGCTTTTCTTCTTTATCTTTTGTTTTTGGCTTTTCAGGTTCTACAAACACAGGTAAAGGCTTTATTGAACTACCACTAAACATAGTCTTAGTTTCACCAAAATTTAGTGCAGTTAATGAAACAGTAATCCATTTATCAGGATGTCCATCAGGCAAATATTTTGATAGGGCTTCAGATGATACTTCAATAGCTGCTTTATAATCAGTTGTTCTACCAACACCACCACCTGAATTAATATATTCAGAATCCCGTAGGTTAATATGCTCACTACAGTGGAGATACCCAGAACCATTAAGTTCTTTAAATTTAAAAAAGAATTTATCCTTATCATAATATTCATACCATTTCCCAACCTCAAATTTAACAAATGGTTCTGACTTTATTTTATCAGGATGACCGTCAGGTAAGTATTTAGAATATTCTTCTGGTGAAACTTCTTTTGCAATCTTATAATCCCCAACGTATCCGCAACTACCAGAGTAATTTTTATGAACAGCATCTTCACGGTTAATAAATTGGCTACAATAAACTTTTTGACCTTCAATATTACTGAATTTGAAATAGAATTTATCATTTTCTTCATACCATTTCCCAACCTCAAATATAACAACTGGCTCTGACTTTATTTTATCAGGATGACCGTCAGGTAAGTATTTAGATATTTGTGATAATGGTACTTCAATAACTTTTGTATATTGTGTTATATTACCACAACCACTACTATTATCTATAAACATTGAATCTGATAAATTGATGTATTCACTACACCAAACAGTTCCACCAGACTCTAATTTCTTGAACTTAATATAAAATTTACCTTCATAGTACTCATACCAGTTACCTACTTTAAATTTTGTTTCAGTTTCCTTATCAAGGAAGTCCCATAAGGTTTTACTAGTTAGAATACTTTGTGTGTTATTATCTATAGACCATTTACCTTCCCATTCACTAGAATTTCCGTCACCATTTATGCCAGTTCTAATATAACAAGATTCTTTAAAATTTTCATAAGTCATTGTAAAGTTACAATGCTGTCTGAATTTTTTAGGGTCAAGCTTATCAACTAGCTTATCAAATAATTCTTTGGTTATTTCTGAGGTATACTGCAAATACCATTGTGGTACAGATTTTTGAATAATGTCAGACTTCTTGAACCAACCATTTGAAAAGCCAGATAATTCAAAATAGTCTTCTGTTACATTAATAATTCTAGTATCAGAAGAACAGTTTGTAAGATTATAATCATCGGTTTTAGAAATACCACGACCATCACGATATCTTTGGATTCTAACAGACCTTATAGGTAAGTCATGAACATTTTTACCAATGGTAAACATATCAGTACAACTTTCTCCCAATATGTCAGACTTTTTAAACCAGCCACGTCCACTAAAATTAGATAATTCAAAATATTTTTCGGTTACATTTATAATTTTTGTAACACTAGAACAATTTCTAATATTATAAGTAGAACATTCATCTCTACCATTTCCATCAGAATATCTAGGAATATATTTATTTGGAGCATTTAATGCGCTTGCATATTTACCAATAGTGAATATATCATCGGTTGAAGCTTTTATAAATCCAGATACAACCTCATTCAAAAAGCCTTCCCAACTATATTCTTTAAACTTCGTTGAACGTTGAGTTAAGCACCAATGTTTTGGACTTTCTTCCCAATGAAATAAATCCCAAGAATGTTCTACAAATGTTAGACTTGTAAACACATCATCAGTAAGGTTTCCATTAAACCAACTGATACATTCTTTATATTCCGATTCACTCTTTAATTTAATATAGAAATTTTTATCCATTTTATTTATTTTTGCAAAGATAAGTAAATATTTTTAATCCACCAAATTTAATTACAAGTATGAAAAGATATTATATCAAATACTGTAGCGTGAACTGGCTTTCCTTTGCAAAGTATATCATCAATGAATACCTTAGCATCTTCTTGGCTTTTAAATTCAGTGTTGACGATATATGTACCAGTTGTATCACCTTCTCGGTGCGTTATAAAACGCCAGATTGGTTTTTTGAATAACCATGTTAATCCTAATTTTTGTACAAAGTACTTCACTGATGATACCTTACCATAATTGTTGTAATATGTTTCACTTACTATCCTGTACTGTTCCATTTTTCTCTTTTTTATAAATTTCGTATAGTTTTTTTGTGGTCTTGGTGTAATGCTTTTCTATTTCGTAGATTTGCTTGGTCATTTTTTCTTTGGGTTAAGAATTTCAATTAATTTATCAATACAATTAGATTCAGATTCTTTATTTGAACCGAAATCACCACTAAAGAATGGTTGTATGTCAATTCCATTACCTTGTTTTATTACATAATCATAAATCCATGTATTGGGATTATCAACATTTACTCTTTGGTCTCTATAGCTTCTTAAGTTATGTTCACGTAAAAACCAATCAAACACTTGAGAAAATTGAGGTGCCGATATGATATTTTTACCATAACTACCATCGTTGTAATTGGTAGGGCTACCCAAAGAGTTAAATTGGAATTTACCCTTTAAGAACTTTGCATAAGCAGGTACATCATACCCAAGTTCTTTTAACGCAATGGCTTGTTTGTTATTCACAAACTCCATCAAGTTATGCCCTTTCCCACGTACCTTTTGTATTACTTCGGTAGGTGTTGCATCCAATATTCTTTCAGCTACTTCACTTCTCATTTTTATAGTTTTTAAGACCAGTAAGAGGCAACGCCCCATTTGATTTCCACATTATCCGCTCCAAAGGCTTCTGTTAAGACTAATATATGCTTGCTGTAGTATTTCTTAAACCATTCCAGTTGTTCAGCTATCATCGGAGCAACATTGGTTAAATCTACTACTGAGTCATCATCAACATCCAATTGTTTTGGGAACCTTTTATTTGGTAACATAACGTTAAGCCCATCAGGCATACCAAAAACATCTTCAAATAATTCTGATTTACGTATGAATTGTTTAGGTGTAATGCTATATTCTTCAACATAGTCTTCATCGATTATCTTACTGGCACACTCAAAGCAAAATTTATTTGAATCATTATTCAGTTTAGGATGCCGTTTGCATATACGTCTTACCTTAGGTATGCTTGTAGTGATAGTCCCATGAACTTGTAAGTAAGGTCCTACATATGTACTATTATCTGTACTCATATTCTTTTGATTGAAATGCAAATATACATAAAGAATTTTAAACTACCAAATTAATCTTCTTCATAGGATTTTAATATCTTCTGGTTTATCTCAGCAAACTTATCTAAAAGTACTTGATGATGGCTATGTTCACCACATTGTGGGGTTACGTATATTTGATGTGGTTCAAACCAGCCTGACATAGGATAAAGGTTATGTCTTATGGTAGTTAAATCGCAGAAGAGTTTTCCGAATTTACGAACATAAATTGCATATTTATCCAGAATGGTTTTCCTAGGCATTGTATCTTCAATGGCTAACGGAGCTTCACCTTTGGCTATACGGGCTTCATTTGTATCTTCCAATATCAATTCAGCAAGACTATCACATCTTTCATCATCATAATATCCACCCATAATAGGCATAAATAAAGCTCTAAGCTTTTTATTGGTTTCAAATTGGTCCCATAGTTGCCACATTGCTTTATCAGCCAGCCATTTTTTATCGTCTGGTATCTCTACATGGTCTGTCAAAGCACACCAATCACCGCTAAAGCGATATATGTCTTTACCATCACATTTTAACGAATAACCATCTGTATTAAACTCTTTGCCTTGAAACCCCCATTTATTCTTAGAAATCTGGGTAAAGCCAATAACCTTTAATACTTCTTTATCACCCATTGGGAAATCACCAGCCCATCCAAAGGATTTAGGCGTATATGTTGACATAAAGTCATATACTTCTCTACTGATAAACATAAATGTCCAGTTCTTGATTTCTTTGTTTTTCTTTAATTTAGCCGATATGTCGGAATCATTTTTTGTTATGGAACCTCTAGTAAAGAAATAGCAAAATTCATCAATAGTACAACCAAAGTGTTCTTCAATTAACTTGGTGTTATCATCAATTTCTATCCCCTCGATACCGCCGTAATCATCATACACCCCAAATATTGGCAAGGTAGCTGGTTCATATGGCAAATAATGCCTGTTATGTAATGCTTTTCTTAACGGTATCATTACACAAGGTTTGCCTGATGTAATTGCTATGTGACTTATACCACAATATACTGACCAACTTCCCATATTATTCTTTATTTTTTTCGATGATTGTTTGATTAAATGACTCAGAGTCTTTCGCAGTGAACGCACCACCATGTTCAGGATTGCCCATGACCATGCCATAGTCCTTATCTAGCCAGCGTTTATACAACAGCTTCTTAAGTCCTCGTTCCCATATCCACACGTATAATTCGTGCCCTATTTTTTCTTTCGTTATCATGGTAAGTATATTAAACAAAAAGCAACGAAAGCGATTGCAACACAAACGCATCCGAAGATAAACCCTATGGTATAACCAGCAGGTACAGCATTTAAATTAAATTCGTTAGGTTCTGAAGATTGTTTTATCTTAAACCCAAAAAAAATTGTTAACCCTAAAATTAAAAAGAAAAGCGTATACATAATTTTTTATTTTTACAAAGATACAAGAAGTATTTGATACTACCAAATTTATCTTTTTTTACCGAATATGTCGTAATGATGATACCTTCTGAATTGACTAATATAACATAAGATGAAACTAAATAAATCTGGGTCATTAAGAACTCCAAATTCAATTAATGTTGGTATATTTATTTCATGGATAATATTCTTCGAGTTAATAACCAAAGCCTCTCTACCGTCACTGGTTACGAAAACTGAATTTTTAACTAATATACCATTCTCTAAGTGATGGGAGTGTAATGCTAAACCATCCAAAAATTGTAATATTTTATTTTTATATTCAGTTTTAACACTATCGTAGATTAATTTGGTAGTCATATCTGGATTAGCTTCTAACCTATTTTTAGCTAGAAGAATCTTACCAAATTCACTCTTGTTAGATATTGCTAATATTTTGTTTAATCTGTTAAGGGAGTCAATTAAATATATCATACAATTAGGTGGTTCTATATAACTAACTTCACATAGCATTTCCATGTATTCCTCAGTAGTATATATCTCCTTATACTTCATCGTTTAAATATTGACCATTAACTTGTACTAAAGGAAAATCATCATAATGCCCTATGGCATAATATAGTCTTATTTCATCATCTTCTACTTTGTAAACAAACTCATGTACATGAAGTGATGTATTGTTCTCAATAGGGTCTAAGTCTATTACCTTATCAAATGCTTCCTGTGCTGTCATGCTTAAGCTTTTTAATTTTTAAATTAATTGAGGTCACTAATCTTTCCATACCGTGAAAAAATATAAGCTTGCGTAGGTTATACTTACTTGCCAGTTCAACCTTTAAAGCTTCTAATTCATCAATGGTATTTAAAGCATCAATCTTAGGACTATATTCAATAAGAATATCTTCTACCTTAGCTTTATTATTAGAATTTCTTCTAGTAAAAATCAAAATTAATATCACTGATATTATAATAAATCCTATTATTATTTGTCCCATTATAACTTTACTATTTTGTATTTCTTTTTAAGAATGCCGATAGTATATTCATCACGGGGTACAGTACCAAGCTCTATCCTTCCATTTTTTTGAGCTTCATATGAAGCTTGTATAGCCATTTCATATTCAGTAAATAACTCAGACCATAGCTTATACTCATCAACCACAAACTGCTTGAATGCTTCCATTTTTTTTGTCCAAGCAATTCTAGCAACCCCATTTGATTGATAGAATTTAACCTCTTTACCAATGTAAGTATCTGGGTCTGTAGCGTTAGGTATGTCAAACGAATTTAAACGATTGGCATCGTCTGAATGTAATGGTATAAGTTGAGTATCAATCTCAACAAACCAACTGGCATACGCATAACATAACTTCCCACTAAATAAAGTATCCATATTATAATTCTTTTATTTGTTTATTTAAATCTTTAATGATGGCTTTTACATCGTCTGAAAGCCATACTCTTGTATTGAGAAGACCAATCACGCCTTCTAGTGTTTCTTTCTTCGCTTGCTTGATTTGAGCATCAACTATTTCTTGTGTAAATATAAACATAGTGCAAATATACAAATTATTTCCAATCTACCAAATTAAAATATCAAATGTTCAATCGGGCGAGGTCTTATGCTATCTTGAACGGGATTAATTCTTAACGTATCGCCTTTGCTGTTGATGAAATAATATTGTTTCTCAACAATGCAACTAGATAGACTAAAAACCAAAACCAATACTAATTTCTTCATACTCATATAATTTTACATGGAATAAGCGCATCTTCATCGAATTGATATACAGCGCATAATCGGTGATACCCATCAGCTACTATTACTTTTCTGTTTGGTTCATCCCTAACCAAAAGAATAGGAGATAATGATTTACCTTCTTTGATTTTATCCTTATTGGATTCTACATGGTCGTTGCTTAATCCAAGCAATGGTAATCCAGAAGCTCTAAATATATCCTTGGCTTTGAAGCTTATTTTAGCTGAAATAAACTCTAAATCTCTAGCCATACTCCCAGCTTTATTAACTGTAAAAATAAGACTAAGATAGGATTCTGCTGCTGGATAATCATGTTGTTCTGGTTCATCAAGCCATTTAATCTTATCTTTACCCATGTTTAATAAGGTTTTATAAATCTATGAGTGAATTTTTGTCCTATTCCATCAATGTAATAAACGCTATCACCATTATCAATATATGCAGGGGCAATAGTTGTATATATAGTACCAACAATAACTGCATTTGCCGCATCAGTTTGACTACCATGCAATCTACCTTGCTGTATTAAATCACCGTCATTGACACATAATAGTCTAACTCTCTTTTGTACTGGAGTATCTTTCTTCTTGATATATATTGTATCATGAATAACTTGTACTGAATTTAAAGGTGCTGCAAGGTTTGCTCTTGATAAGCATAATTTACAGTCAGGATAGTGTAAAAGGTCTTTACCCCAATTAAAGGTGTAATAATCATGCCCATCGGCAGCTGTAAAAATAAAAAAGCTGTCAGCATAGTCTGCCTGATTAAACCCATACAAATGTATAGATACAGATTTTGGCTGTGCCAATATTACCTTTGATTTTGATATTGGCATTGGCGTTGGTGTTGAGTTATTACAACTAGCTAACATTAACCCTGTTAAGAGGATAAATAATAATTTCTTCATTTTATTTTAGAGGTTTTAAATAATACATAATTGATAGCCCGAAAAAGTTGTTGTTTGATGCTGAGTTGGGACCACTATTATAGTAGGTCCCAACGAATATATTATACGACCATCGCTTGTTAGGGGTATATTCAATACCAGTAGTCAATTCAGTCATGATATTTTCAGAAGCATTAAAGATATACCCAACACCTATTGTAAGTGTATTGGTGAATAATCCTTGCTGGAATACATTTAAGTTAGGTCTAACCTCAAAGTAATATGTTGTATCAATAGACTTTTGCTTGGTAACATTTAATCTACCCACATCAAATCCAAGACTAAATGCATCCCATTGTTTACCTACTTCAATTGTAGGACTAAATCTTTGTTTAAGATTCCCAGCATTTGTAAATAACGATGGTGAAAATGAGACATAAGGTTGGGAATAGCATGATATGCTAACCAATACCAAAATAATTGTTAATAATTTTTTCATTTTAATCTTTTAATAAGTTACCTAATGCTGTTTCATCAAATTCACCAGAATCTGATATATAACCTATGGCACATATAACCAGAAAAAAGAATGGAATTACCAATATGATGCTCGCAATGAGCGCAATGTACTTCTTCATTATATCTTGTATTTACTTTTTAATTGTTTTAACGTTTCACCTTTAACCAATCCTTTGGCTTCTTCTAGCTTTTTTCTAGCTTCATCAACCCTAAGCTCCAAGAAAGCTATTTTGGCATAAAGAGCATCATCTTCTGGATTAAATAGAACATATTTTTCTTCATCATATTCTGATATTTGGTCTTTTTCACCGTTAGCCTTTTCATATATAAATCGGTTATCCTTTCTTATACCAACAATCTTCATTTCATTAGGGTAGTTAGTACTATAGTTATATGATGGTGACTTTCTAACCTTGAAAGGTTCAAATGTTGAATTATCCTTGATAAATTCATCGATGAATTTTTTAATAGCTGAATAAGACTTACTACTTTTCACAGCATCATCATTTCGCCAATTTGCGGTTTCTTTAGCAGCACACTCAAATGCTTCTGTGTCTGTATTAAAGTGAATTGGAAATCTTCTGTATGTTTCTATATATGATTTCATTATGCAAATATACGTAGTTTATTTGAAACTACCAAATTAAAGTGTTAAAATTAATGCAAATACCAGCCATCCCCAACCATCTTGGTTATTTGATGCTAATACTATTATGCCGATTATAAGCGCTAACTGTATAACGTTAATCGCTTCCATTTTTCTTTTCATTATTTATATGATTTTACTTTTTTGAAATAGCTTGCCAGTTCATTTTCACACCAAGCCTTAGCAGATTCAAAATCACTATGTAAATTATGGTCATGTGGTGTATCACCAAATTTTGTTGGAAAATATAGTCTGCTGGAATATCTTATATCACCTTCAACCTCTAATCGGTTAATCCATGCATATAACACATCATCAAGATACATAGCCCTAGCCCAACGGCCATGCTTATCAGGGTCTAACGTCTGTGAATATCTGTTGGCCCATCTTAAACTATAAGGTACAAGCGTTAACGCTTCTTCCAGCATGATGTTAAATGCTGATGCGGTTCTTTCAGTATGATACCAGTGTTTAGGGTCATTTTCCCATTCTTTTTTAATCCAACTGTTTGGTCCATACCTTTTCCAACCATGTTGAAGCAATAGTTCTTCCATGCTGGTTTCCAATTTCAAAGATGAAACCTCAACCTTTCTCTTGCCAAATATTCTTTCTAAAATTTTCATTTTTTATATGTTAATATGAACGAAGATATTATATCTGTCGCTTTTATTGTTGTTGTATATTCAGATAAGGTACAAGTGTTTATCAAAATTTGAGTACCTATCGATAAATTTTTATTTATTGGTACATTTATCGTATTAAGTGACCTAAAACTAAAATTGTTATTATAACCTATAAATGGGTCCATAAAGATTGCTGGTTGAATTTGTGTTATTGTACTAAAATTAACTTTACCATTGGTCTGAAAATGCAAACGTAAAGATAATCTTAAACTTCTCTCAATTTGATTATTAAATGAACTATAATACTCTGGCATTAGACCTATTGATGTGGATAAATGATAAGCTTTTATATCAAAATATTTACCTAAACCTAATCCAATTGAACCCCTTATATTATATTTTTTTTGATATGAATTCTCAATATCCGTAAACAAATATAAGTTTACATGTTTAAACTTCTTTTCAAAAGAAGTTGTTAAATATGATTCTCTTTGTTTCGTAACCCATTGACCACCAGACATAACTTGACTATAACAAAAGTATGGTGATACATTTGCGTATAGCTTGGTTGAATCAAATTGAATTACAGATTGAGCTGACCCAAGCAATAATCCAGCGTTGCCCTGTGAGTAATTACCACCAATAGATGTTAAGGTCTTTAACTGAGCATTAGTAAATGTCGATATTAACAATAAAAAAACAAATATATATTTCATTTTGCAAATATACGGGATTATTGGTAAACAAAAAAATCTATTGCAGGATTTAATGTTTCTTTAAAGAAACCAACCTCATGCTTAGCTACCTTATCATTTGATAAATATATAACATACTTGCCTTGCTTTTCATAAACCTCATGACCTATTTCAGCCCGATTAAAGCCAACTAAACCAAAAGGCTTATTGAGTGTACCAACCAGATATTCTATAGGCTCTTCGGGGTTCTTTGGTTTCTCAGTTAATTTGTCAAATTTTTTTTGATATAACTCTTCTAATTTTTCAATACGGCCTTCAAAGGAAAATTCACCCCTCGAATCATCTCTTGGAACACCTTTTTTATCTAGGAAATTATGCAACCTATCATTTTCATCAAGTAGTTTAACGATTTCATTACCAAATTGTAAGTATGATGATTCTAATTCTGATAGTGCTTTGGTTTGCTTTAGTTCAAGCTCCTTTATACGACCTACTATTGAATAAGGTTCACCCTTATCATCAGTCCTTGGCACCTGTATATCATCAAGATACATGTGAACGCATTCAAGGTCTTCCTTTAATAGCTCTATTACATTATCTTTAATATCTAAAGCTTTAGGTTTAACCTTCCCACCAATGAATCGTCTAAGCATTATTTCAAATATCATATTGTTAAATTTAAAAAATGATAGGAATAGTTCACATTTCATTTCACCTATCTATAGGACACTTTGTAAAATAATCTTATAGTCCCTTGTTCGTTTTTACACCTGACGAACTATTACGAACCGTTATATACAGCCACGATAGCTGTTCAGGATTTTCACTAGTCCTATCGTTTCAGACTAGCTATTTTTATCAGGTACTTTGTAGTTTCTAATAAGCCATTCTTTTAATGGCATAAGCTTATTTGTCTCCCAATCTGGGACTTCTATTGTGTAGCGTTCAAATATAAGACCCCAATCAAGCTTATTTTTAGCTCTCTCAATCTCAATTTCAATGCTACTCTTAGGTTCTGGCTTATCTGTCCAACCAGTATGTGTTTTGATACCATTGGTTTCCATCAATGCTATTAGCTCACGAATATGCTTTTGACCAGCTTTGGTTATAGCCTCAGCTAACTTAGGGTCATAAGGTGTCAAAAGACAATCAAACGCTTCCTCAGGACTCATGAAGATGCTCAATTCACATTTAGGACAATGGTCCTCAAATGCTAAATCTACATCACCACCACAATGTTCACATTTGACTATAATAGGTTCTTCCCTTTCGTATTTCATACTATTTGATTAACAAATGATTGTAAAATAAATTGAAGCTTTGGTTTCTTAAGACTGATAACCCAATGATATATAACGCCACGTAAGGTGCTCCATAACTAAATGTTATAAGCAATGCTATCGTTAAAGCAATTATAATACAACCCTCTCTTAAAGCCTTACCAATATGCCAAGCATCAGTCAGGGCATCTGGGAAATTTATTGAAAATAGTCCTAGACTTAGTTTTTTATGACCTTGTTTTGGGTCACCATTGATATATTTGTTTCTCCAAGAAAATGTTGGGTTCCAGAATTGTTGATTCATATTCTGAAAAATGCTTATTGTGTAGTGGTCTTTGATTGTATCCATGAATGCGTCCAATGCACCGCTTAAGCAATAGAACAGGATAGGTAGTAATTGTATAAATAATTCCATTAGAATGTAATTTCTTTTATTGAGTCAAATGATATTAACTCAACGTTTGTTATTTGCTCTTTTTTGCCTTCTGGTTTAGCTTCCAGTGAACTAAGATTAATTGTGGCTAACGCACATTTGATGTAAGGCATAAATGCATGGTCTGAATCTCTCATTGGGAGAAATCGAACTCCAGTAATCTGTAAAGTATCATCATTCATGGTCAAACTAGGTTTATTCCATGATAAGAATCTAGTTACTTCGATGTCATTTTTTAAATGATGTCTAAGCATCTTTTTCATGTAACCATTAAAAACGCTTTTAACATTATCTAAGGTAATTACATACTTTCTTCGTTCAGCTTTTGACACTTGCATGGCCCAGCCATTTGTAACCCTGTTCGTTTCACTAATAGCATCTTCTAACGAACGCTTAATTTCATTTAAACGTTCATTAGATAATACCATTTGGATTGGTTCAGGCTTTATCGTATTACGACTTAATGGATTATAAACGTATGGTAGCCCCATAATCTTAACCTTGTGTTGCTGATTTTAAAGCTTCTGTCATTTGTTTTGCAAATGAATCAACTTCATCAATCTTATTAAAAAATTTGTTTGCAGCTTCGGAGAATTCCTTTTGCTTTTCTTCTTTTAGCTTCTTAAGCTCTTTTTCTTTTTCTTCAAGCTTAGTCGTATATTCAACATACTTAGTTAAAAGTGTTGTTAACTCAGCTTTAACACTTGCACGATTTGCTTCTGTGCGTTCCTTGGTTAGTTCTTCAACTATTTCAGTAACTACATCACCTTTAACCTTCTTTTTAGGTTTTAATAATGTATCACCGCCAAGAATTTGAGATACCTTGAGTAAGGCCTCATTAAATTTCTTTTCAATCTTGCCAGATTCTTGTTGCTGGTCTTGTACTTGTTCGTCTGCCATGTTTTAAGTTTTAATTGTTTATAATTATGAATGCAAAGATACTAAATATTATTGATTCGTGCAACTTAATATTTGCTTATTTTTTTCAAAACCCAATATAAAAGAATACTAGCTGCAATCAGGTAAATTGTTATAAAAATCATATATCTTGTATTAATTTATTCCAAATATCTTTAAAATTAGAATTTATTTCAACTCTTTCAGTTGGTTCATAGCTCTCTGCTGCTGTCATATGCCATGCACTACATACATCACAGTAATAAATCCTACTACTTTTATCTTTTCGGCTCCAATGGCCAGATTTTTTAAGTTGATTTACCCTAGTTTGAATCATACGTTTGGTTCTGAACTTTGTTTTTGTACACCTCATAAAGTTCAAGTTTATATTCCCTCATAACGTATATTAAAAGCCACACAAACTTGCTTAACAGCTGCTTTATATTTATCAAAATCATTGTAAATATCATAAAGCTCCCATAGCTTATGGTCATTGAAAAACTTGGCATATTCATCTGAGATAGGGCTAAGACTACAATGACGTTTTGAGTGGTCACTACCATTCAACGTATTGAAATCATCTTCCTCATCATTTCTCCAAGCACCAAATTGTTCTGGTCGCATTGAACAAGTAAATAACCAGTCGCCTCGTTCAATAATCCTACGAATAGGAATATGTCTTACACTCCAACCAGCATCTTGTATGAATTGTCTTCTACTATCCTTTTTACGTTTAACTCGTTTAGTAAGCCATAATTTACCCTTCTTATCCCTAATTGTAACCAAAGACCCATCTCTCGATATAATACGTTCTGTTTCCATAGTTATTTTTTACGTTTAAGAATAAAGTGTAATATCAATACAAAAACCAACCAACCAACACACCACCAAATCGGATATATGTAATACTCAGGCATTCTTTAAAGTTTAAAATGTTCATCAAATGCTACCAATTCCTTAGGATTAGAACCATCAGCCTTAAGTTCAATACCAAACCATGTTATAATAACACGTGCGTAAGGTATAACTAAGACTATTTCACTTGGTATATCATCTTCTGAGGTTTTTATTACATGACAATTTTTTGTCAGGTTGTTAGGTAATTTATCCCCACAGACAGATTCTATCTTGGCTTTTATTTCATCCTTATTCATAAGAAATAATTTAGCCAAAATAGCATTGCCAGTATCATATACAAGTTTGTGTCTAAGCACAAAATTTTCAGCCTCTATATGGGCTTCTGTTATTTCTTGTTCAATCATGTTTTTAAATTATAGAGTCCAAATCAATAATGCTACACCAGCCACAAAAAGTAACATAAATGATAAAATTATGAATGCCTCATGTTTTTCATCTCGTTCAAGGTATCTTGAGTTAACTTTTACAGCAAAATATGTTTCACCTCTAACTCCTTTAACCCAAAGATGTGTTGGGTCATCATCATACTTTAGTGTCAGGTAGTAATCATCATAATAGTTACCTTTATAACGATGCTCACCTTGATTCTTTTCAATCACGGTATACTTACGAGTGTACCAAGTATAATCATTATCCCTATTACCACCCCATATCATTACCCAAAATGAAAATATAATGACAATTAATCCTATCCAAGCTTTCATAGTTATGGTTTTAAAGTTTCAATAAATTCTATTGGCTCATTTTTAGCCCATTCCTTAACCTTTGCATAATCACAACAAATCCAATGGTCACATTTAGGATGTGGATGCTGTTGAATAAATAAATTATACCCATCCCTGCGTTCAACTGATGGATAATCAGGTATATTATGTTCATGTTGATACTCAGCCCATAGTTTTGAATGAACCTCAATATCAGCTTGATGCTTTACATTGTCGAAGTCTGGATTAGGACCATCATACTCAGGGCATTCAACAACCTTAAGTTCAATTTCTTTACCTCTTAATAGTTCTTCACCGTCAAAAGTTAATAGATTTATTGCTGCCAACCCAGTTGTACTTTCCTTTTCAACATCAAATGATGTTGCATTTATTTTAGCTATCTTACTAGATAGATTTTTTTGTATAACTGGTCTCATATGCTCCAAATCACTATAAATCTTTGGATTGCTTGAAACACTACCAAACGTACCACCATACCAACCTATCCACTTACCATCTGCGAAATACGCAAAACATATTGACTTTTTCATCTTAAAAATTGTTTAAAGTGCAAATATAGAAAACTATTTTTAAATTACCAAATTTATTTTGCATATTGGCATTTACCAACAAACATAGTTATACGACCTTTAGGTATTCCATTTGCTAATACCCTATCTAAAAATGTCATTCCAGTATTGATATGACAAGGGTCTTCAATTTTGAAGTCCTTATATTCTTTAAACCAATCAAAGTCTTCCCTGATATAATCATCAAATAAGCACAATTCAGTTTCATGACCTTGCCACTTATCAATGAAGTTAACATATTCAGACTTGATATAGCTTCTATCAGTACCCATTATTTTACCAGAGAAAGCATTTCTACTTATCGGGTATGTAGGTGTGTTGCCATCGTATTTGAAATGTGATTCAATGTAAATGCTTCGGTCAATATAATCTTCGTAAAGAGGGCATTCTATCTTTATACGGATAACCTTAGAGGTTAAACCTGCTACCAGCTTTTGAACGTAGTCGTAGCATTCTTCGTAAGTTTCAAACTCACGGATAAACGAACTCATAAATTCTGTTCGTATTGTGGTCATGTTAGGCTTTAACAGTTGGACCATTATGTTCTTAATGCCTAATGTATCAAATTCAATGTTGATACCAGCAGCACCAGTAATATGAATTTCAAACTTTCTCATAATTAATCTTCTGTATTAGGTTCTTTTAATATTTCTATTATTTCATCTATTGATGTTGTTTTTGGTATATTAATACATCGACTCCACTTATCAAATTCATTGAAATAATCGAATAAGATATTTTCACAGCCATCTGAATAACCTCTAAATGGATGATTTTTTGAACTATAACCGATTTGTTTACCAAATCCATGAGCAATCGCTATCTCACCTTCGTGTTCACCAATTAAACGGTCTGGGTTAGAGTTATAAACCTTTACCAAGAATCCAGATTCTCTTAATCTATTAGTTAATGTGTTAGAAAATTCACAAGTGTTAAAATTATTTTCATAAGCTTTAACGGTTACCCCATAATCTATTGAAATTGGATTAGACTTTGTAACTTTATAGATATAAGAAGTATTAATTTTCTTCCTAGAATAATACCAAATGGTTCCAAAATCAACAATTGTTCCAACTGGAATACCCTTGGTTTTTTTAACTCGTCTGATACAAGCTTTTAACGATAACTTATGAAATTTT
>Ga0214166_1000561_pt1 | contig 18281 bp, 2 predicted proteins | sample TroBogepilimnion_27_FD_153005 | JGI IMG/M metagenome (GOLD analysis project Ga0214166, IMG submission 153005) | Freshwater microbial communities from Trout Bog Lake, WI - Practice 18AUG2009 epilimnion v3 | ecosystem: Environmental > Aquatic > Freshwater > Lake > Epilimnion/Euphotic zone ...
TGTGTCTGTGTCTGTGTCTGTGTCTGTGTCTGTGTCTGTGTGTGTGTTGGTGTGTGTATGTGTGTCACTGCTTTTATGTTGGGCCGACCCTTATGCGAATGACAATGCGCCAGCTGATCATTAGGCACAGCAATTGCAAAATCCATATGATTTAGTGAGGTTGACATAGGGAACAGAGGTGGTGCACAAACGCGGCGATGCACATTGCGATATTCAGCCTTTGAACATGAAACATCCTCATGACGGGGAAACTTTACTTGCTTGATTTCGGACAATCTGTCACGGAGAAGATGGCAGGAAAGAGCTGGCTTGGCCAGGCGTGCTTAAGAAACTGCATGAATTGGACCGTTTGATCACTATATCATAGAGGGCCGTGGTTAAGCTATTTCGACACACACGCACAGTCTTGCTTTAATGAATTTCACATTAAAGGCAGGTGATCTGCATAAAGGATTGGCAAGAGATCCCTTTCGGGACTCACGCCAGCTTGCGCGCCTGAGCACGCAGCTATCGATTAGTGACAGCACATATATACTCGCATACACAAGCGTATACACACGCCTACGCACAACACATATAGACACTAATTTTTGCCCGTTTGCTTACACGCCATCAACTTTCCGTTCTCCACCACACGCACTCATACTATTCACACATATATACAGACACGCACACATTCGGACAGGTCGCCTCCAGCACCGTATGTTGATCTTTTGTCCTTGCCATAGTCCATCCGCAGTAGTCAACCCATATTCTTGCACTGTCGATGATCCCACCACAGTCCAGTCATGCCTCCCTTCCTGTCTTCACATCACTGCCGTGCTACCTTGTGACCATCCTTATTCAATGTGGTCAACATAGCCTTACCCTTTCCCACAGTCTTCATCTATGCCATTGAGCACCATCACCGCTCCTTCCATCGTTACGTGTACTACAGTTACTACATATCTTCACCTCCTCCCACTATTCCCTCTGATCACCATCCTTCTGTTGTACTATCTGCCCAACATTCTGTTGTTGCCATTTGCCATTACTTTCATCATTGCCATCCATCCCTGATCAGGTCACTGCCTTCGGAAGGCAGCTGTCATTCTCTTCCAACGTGTCATGACTGCTCCAAGGTCGCCATACCCATCTTGACTCTTTCTCTTCCGGTTGCCCAGTAGATCGAGCGAGCGGGAGTCAACTTTTGGACTTAATGATGTTGGACTTGGGCCAGTGGTCCGAGCTGCAAACCGCATGTTGTTCATGAAGGCCAGCGCAGCAATAGATGCTTGGACCGTGCTATCGATGACAGATTGCCGCTTCCCATGAGGCACTTCCAGAAATTCCAATGCAGTGCGCATATTGCTAGTCTGAATCAGTCCACGAGCTCCAACCACCCATGGTAGAATCTGTATTGCCCATCCACTCTCAGTATAGGAGCTGAGTGCCGTTAGAAGTGGTGCATAGACTGCCAGCTTACCTTGGTAGGCAGCCTCTAACCTTTCTAACCAAACATCGGAAGGTCGACACAGTTCCACTATAGCGATCTTCTTTCGTGATTCAGAGATTGCGATAAAGTCGGGGCGCCACCTGCCAACTGCCATATCTCCTGCCACTGCATCCGCATCGCTGATAGGCCTACCCGAGTTTTGAACTTGGATTGTGGGGACTCGACGCAGCTGCAGACCAGTTGCAAGCATTGGAGTCTCCTCATGCAGTCGCCAACCTCTGAGGAGAGATTTGCGAAGGGACACTGAGAGTTGCGAGCGGATCTGATTGTGAGCTGCTGTTCTTGCATCATGGAACCGAGGGCAGACACTAAGGAAGTGCGAGAGTGTTTCATCCTGGCCAGAGTTGCAGAATAGACACTGTCTGGATACAGCTCGCCCTATCCTATGAAGATAGGTTGCTACTGGGTAAGTCCTAGTCATGGCTTGCATCCAACATTTTATTTCAGAGCTGCTTTGCTTTGCAATCATTCGTGCTACAGTTGCGCCTTCCTCTGACCGAACCAGGTCACGAGCAAAGGTTGTGCTACGAAGCTGTACCGCCCGTCGCATGTTTACCTGAAATACCTTTTTGAGTATCGACTTGTTTGGTGCAATATCTTGTGGCAGGCTTGCTTGTTCTAGTTCTGAGGATATGAGATTGCGCACGGCTGGCTTTATCCGCAATTGTAATGTACCGTATTTTTGGGGTCCGACAAAGTAAGGTTGTCCATCTAGTGTGGCACCGGCTGCAGCTTGTTCGTCGGCCAGTTCGTTATGATAACACCCAGCATGACTCTTTATTTTAAATAGAACCAGTTCTTTTGGCCATTCGCGCAGAATCTTGAGTAGAGGAAGTAAGACATCAAAATGGATGATTTCTTTTGGTCCTGGCCAATAGTTGGCTCTTCCCCATTTAGACAGACATTGAAGCAGGCACAGGCAGTCGATAAATATCGTCAGTCGAACAGGTACGGTTATTTTTTCATGAAGTCGTTGCAGGAGACAGAGCAGAGCCACAGCTTCAGGACGAACCGACGCCAACGGCCCGCCAACAGGGATAGATATCTGCAGAGAAGGGGCAAGGGTGTTTCCCTCAGTGAGTGCACAACCTGCTCCCATCAGCTCACGGTTCCTGTCAACGCTGCCATCACAGCCGCCAAAGAATCCCTCGCCTGTAAAGCGGACAGCATCTTGTTGGCATGCTCTGTAGCTTTTCAAGTTGTGAGAAGGGCATTCTGGGTCATGATGAAAATCATATCTCCGATTGTCCCAGGAGCCTAGCCGTTCCCGTACTATTAGAGGATCAGGGGCGATACCCGACACCAAGTGTGGGCGAAGAAGCCAGAGCTGGGAGATATAGCGAGAGCTCTGGGAGTCCCATTTAGCAGCACTCCAACATTGGATATGATGAAGTACTAGACTCTTGGCTGGAATGTCAACTTCCCGCTCCGCTCGCAATTCTCGCAATTTTTTAATATCCTCTTCCGCACGTAGAGACGGTTGATCCAATCTAAGGATCCATACAATGTGACCATGTTGCGCAGCCCGTTCTAGAATAGCTGATCTTTGCTCAGGGTCAAAGCAATCCAACAATAACAGAGCTGGCTGCGGCAGCCAATCAGTCAGAGCACCTAAGCATGAGTCTGATTCCACCGGGGAGAAGAAGTGCTGGTAATGAGGATTGGACATTACTGCACGAGTCCCTACAATAAAGTCCACTGCCAGGATACCACGCAAACAGGCGAGCAAGTGACGACTCCAGGGAACATAAAAATCATCGTCTGCCTGCTGTTGCGAAGAACAAGAAATGACCACATTGTGCATGAAGAGTTCTGAAGGGACCACGTCTTGTTTGGCTGTGACCAGCAACATGCCATATTGGGCTGCGTCCATTCCGACTACAACATGCTCAGGGCCTGTAATAATGACACGAGCATTTCGCTTGCACACAGACCACCCCATCGGTGCAGGCAGGTACTGAGGGTGGTGGTTTGTGAGGTCAATTTGAACACGATCAGGAAGGGGCGGGTCAAGTTGCCACGGATGGAGAGGGAGCTGTAATCGAGGTATTCTAATAGGCCTTTTACAGTGTAGTCGACATTCAGTAGTTGAAATAAGTTGCTGCCCATCTGTGCCTCCACCGGCCATTATCCATTGGGACGGAACGGAGGGAGACGTAGACGGACTACACAGGTCAAACCAAGCCTCTATGTCAACTCTGGGCACTTTCCATGGTGGCCTCCTGCATGCCTCGCCCAACGTTTCAGCACAGGCATCTTTCATGCAATCACGCAGAAAAGCTACTGTGAACACTGCAAATTGACTGTTAAGGCTTTTTGCATCAAGATCTTGGACAATTACACATTCTGGCCTATTCATGGACGGTGCCAAGGCACGGAGAGGAACCAGACATTCGATAGCGATTTCCCTGATGCCGTCAAGAGTGACGGAAACAATGGCCCGCACCCTGCTCAATTCCTTAGCAAGGTCTTCATCTGATATTGCAGCGAGGTCTGTAGTCAGCGGGAGGAAGTCCTGTGACATTGAGTATTCCAGATTGATCAGATCGTGTGCTGCAAGGGATCTAGCAATCCCACAGATGCAAGGAGGAAGATCGATGGCAGGAGGGACATATAGACTCTTACAGTTTACTGGTGCTTCTTGGGGGCTGAAACGCGGAATACAGAGATTCTCAACTGTTCGATCAGGCACCTCGCAACTGGCAGTTACAATTGTAACTCGATCCATCCAAGCAAGGAGCGTTCGATGTTCCAACTGCGAGAGTCCACAGGAGCGGAGGCCACCCTCGCGCCACGCTAACCATTGTCCTGTTTGACCCCGAAGTTTAGGAATCGTAAGAATGCCAGATTGACCTAGTTTCTTGAGCGCATGGAGACATTCCTTTGCCTGCTCCCATTCTGCAAGCGCTTCGCCGCTGCTGAATAAGGGGGCTTGGCGATCGATTGAAGACGACGCCGTTTTATTTTGCCAGGCCCGCCACATGAGAGGCCAGAGAGCTTCTGCAATCACGGGGCCCGTATGCTCAGGCCATGGGCTAGAGACTTGCAGTCCTTGCTCATCCAGCCGAAGCAAAAGCTGGTGTGTGGGTGAGTTGGTGTCTACCGATCCGCTGATACGTAAAAGTGATTGTAGTTGAGTCAATGCGACACAGCCAAACGCGTGACACTCCTGACGCAGGCGGGAGAAGACGAATTGAGCAATTTCGCCAGGCAATGTCATGCATTGGTCGAGGGTGTCCAACCCTTCACGCACATAAATCTCGATTGCGGAAGGGCACTCACGGCCGCCATCATTATAACAGAGTACCATGGGGGAACTGTCCATGCTCCTACCTGCAGCCTTGAACCAAATTTGCTTGTAAGCTCTGATCCACGTCTCTGTGATTACTTCCAGCTCAGACTTTGTCCACGGGACCAAACCAGCACTATAACGAAAGATCGAGGTGATACCAATTGTAATGGCGAGTTCTTTCAATGGAGGAGGTAGCACTTCATCTTTTTGTAACTCGTCCAGTCTTCGTTGCATTTCTGTTGTGACATGAGCCTTTTCAGCCGCGAAGTCTCCGGTCAGGGTTGCTCGCACCCCAAGATGTTTGTGCGCCTCAGACGGGCTCAAAACTGTAAAAGGAACGCCATTAACAGTGATGCTGTCCGTGGGCATTGCTAAGCCTGTAGAATGATCAATTGCAGATATAAAGGACTTTTTCATATTGAAAAACATGCCTAACCAGAAATAAATTGGCCCTATGAGCTGCACAATGACTCGCATAGCCGGAATAGCATCAGGACCTCCAGTATGACAGTTGGTGTCGTCTGCGAACCCGCTGGAACCCGAGGGTCCGTCCAAGCCTAGTGCTGGGCATCCACGACCACTGGCTCTTACCGTTTTGTGAACCGGGTCATTTGTGAGGTCAAAAAGAGTTGGACTAGGTGGGTCTCCTTGGAAGACGCCACGACGAAGGAAACACGCTGCAGTTTCACCAAATGCATTACAGACCGACAAAAACCGGCCTTTGTATATACGCCGAAACAGTTCAACATCATCCGGATGAAAGCCGTAGGCTTCCAGAATTGCAAAGATAGCTCTATGGTTTATAGCATTGAACGCGTTTTTGATGTCGAGAAAGAGAACCACAGACTGGCTTTTATTCTCGCGCTGTTGTGCCAAAATACCATGTAGCTTGGACAATTGGCGCCGCGTGCTGCGATGCCGGCGAAAGCCCTCCTGCGCATCATCGAGCAGCTGATAGTCCTCTACTACTCGGTTAAGACTACATGTGAGGACGGTCGTGAAGATAAGGAATTTCGTACATTCGCCTGCAATCGGTCGTTGCTCCGACATCCATAATGCAGTTGGCGTCTTGGCAATGAGGCCACATATTGCTCCTTCCCATTCGTGGGCATACTCAGCTGGTTGCACGCCTGCAAGGTACGCATTGAACGCTGAGCGCAGCAGTTCGAGAAGCAGCTTGGGGCCATATTTGTAATATTCACGTGGAATGCCATCACTACCAGTACTCTTACCATTTCGCAGGCGGCTGACGATGGATTCGAGCGTATCAAAGTCTACAGGTCGACAAATGAGGGGAGCCAAATCACTCGGTATCCTGCGCATGCCTTTCCAAACGTTCCATGGGATCGGGCATGGTGGGAGGGGAGCCAAGTCTACATCATCACACACAGAGCAGCATTTAGCGCAGAAGAAACGCACAGCTCGCCTTGAGTTGCCACGCGCTTGGTTCGACGCTGAGGTCGAGATAGGCTGAACTCCCGACGCACGACAACTGACACAGATCGATTCAGTATCCATACCTTCCCCAGCCATGTGTAGCTCTTGTATCGCCAAAATATCGTCCGGGACAATGGCTATGTACGTTTGGGCCGGTTTAAGGGTACAGACTTTCGTTTTCTTGAAGGAGTGTTCTGAAGTGCACCATTTAAGAAGGAAGTCTCCCAAAGCCCGCGGCCCCCGAAACCATACTGCCAAGGCCTGGCCAATACCTTCAATTCTGGTTATGCCTGATGCTTCTGGTAACATATTGAGATAGGTAAGAAGAACCAGGTGTTGTGCAGGCGGGACAGCGAGGCGGATTCCGAGGTCTACTTGACCCGCTACCCCCCACATTCTTGGCCGTGGCTGGCGTTTACCAAGCGCAGCGCGTAGAAGCTGTTTGTCTAATGTTCCGCCATTGCGAATAAGCTTTTCTCTGGCCTGCTGTATATTCGTATATTGTGCTTTAGCGAATGCTTCCCGCACTGCCGCCCTCCGAACATCTAGTGCAACACGAGCTTTATCAAGCCATACAGATAACACATTTTTGGCACTATCTGCGAAATACCAAGCAGGCAGGCCAAGAAGCGGCGGAGGACAACAATATTTGCTTTTCATAAGTTTCGAGTTTAATCGAGTTATCGAAAGCTGCCAGCGAAGGAAACGGTGGGGACTCTGCATAATTTCAGGGACGCGCATCAGAACTTGTTTAACGAATTCACGAGCGCTCCGAAGTACGTTCATTTCCCGAAGAATCTCGCGGTGTCCCCCAAAGCAAAACGATTTACCAACCTCTCCTGGTCGACGAGTGCGGCGTGGGGCAAGCAGCTGAGCAATACGATCTGCAGTCGTTTCTGCATATTTCAACGCTTGAAATGGATCCATAGAGACCGGTCGTTCTGAATCCTTTTCATCGACCACTTCCTCAGGGCTGGTAGACGGTGCTTCGGCCACGTTTGCACGCAGGCTCGATAAGAGACCTGGGGTCTTTCCCAAACTCAGTTGCAGTAGACGATTCCATTCTGCGAGTATCTCAGGTTCACGAAACTTGCGAAGATTCACTCGACAACGTGACTTATCACACACAGTCTGTCGCTGTGGACGACATGCCCCGGCAAATCCCATGCCCGCAACGGTGTGAGGAAGGCGAAGCGAAATCATGGCGTGGTCAAAGACAGGCTGCATTCCCGCCCAGGTCACCCGCAGATCAGAGACAGGGAGATTAGCTGGGAACACCCAAGCCCGATCAAGAGTCGCTTTTCGCGGCAGGAGGCAAGCTTTCCATGTCGCTTGAGGGGAAGAGGGGAAAATTTCTCGCAGAGATGTTTGGGAAAGCCACGTTGACATTTGGAGGTCAGCGTCCCGAGTTTTGCTGTGACGCGAGTAGCCCCACCTACCTCCCTCTGGAGCTGAATTGGCATCACCTAATATGATTAGTCGCAATCCTTGATCACTGGCTTGGATCGTTATATGCTTCAAGGTTGCAAGTACCATCTCGCGGGCTTGGACCCGGTCCTTTGCTGCTATATGTTGATTAAGTCCTACCAGCCACACGCGTCGTTCGCAATCAGGATGATCAAGTTCCAGATGAAGGATGCGCCCAGGCACAGCCAACAACCACTGATCACGATCCATCTCTGGCGGGCAAGTCGCATCTATTTGCTTTATGTATCTGGCTGCGGACGCGTGCACCAGCGCTCCTGACCCCACTGGGTAACCAGCAGTATTTCCGATGTCAGATAAGAAGACCCATTCCTCATCGACTCCCGCCTGGATCTGTTGACGCAGGCGACCAATGTGGTTACGCGACGTACCAAGATCACCTAGGAACAATATATCTGGCCTGTGCTCTTCAAGAAGATCGAGAACCCTCGGTAAGGAGATGCGAAGCCGACAGTGTCCGACACTAACAAAGGCTAGGGTGAAGGGGCTGCTCCAAATCTCTGAGGGTTCGACAGGTGCTTGTGTTCTTTCACTTGCTTTTGCTACACAAGCACAAGCCTCAACTATTAGTTCATGCCCAATAGGCCTTCGTCGACCCAATGGTTGATCGAACCAAGCTGAAGGAGGTTGAACGGCCCAACGCAGCGAAGCGTCCTCCTCTGGCTGAGTGGCTACTAGGACAGGCGTTGGTTGCACTAGCTCGGTCCATCCTGGCAGTGCTCCCTTACATTCATGAGAATGATCGTTGTTATTCATGACCAACTGACTGTGAATGGACGAAAGGACCTGGGAAGGAGGCGGCTCAAAGAAAGGGGCGTTGATAGCTCTGGCCGCCCAGTCTTCCACTTCAGTACCAGATGTTTGGACGTGCCTTTCCATTACAGTGAGGTCTTGCGGCGCCGCAGGATTGAAGGAAGACACTCCCACTCGACCCCCCCACGCACCAGAAGGAGCATGCCATGCCTCAAACGTGTCGTCCACCAGTTGGTTCCTGGCGTAGATACGTAGAAGGCTTTGCTCACGAGTGCGCGGGGGGTTAGTGAGGGGAGGTGGAGCAGTTGCTAATGTCGCAGAGTTTGAAGAGCCCTGGGAGCACGCTTGTTTCGAACTGGTCGATGCACCCTCAGGGGAAGGTGCCGGGGGCGATACCTCAGTTGCAGCTGGAGAACTTGCAAGCCTGTTCTGCACGCGTCGCTCAGCCTCTACGTTTCGAGCCAGCCTGAGGGCGGTGTTGGTGCGTTTCGCTGTTCTGCACTTACGGGACGATGAACTAACTGAAGAGGTAGACGTACTGGGCGCTGGTCGCTTCATTCCATGTGGACGAGTCAAACCACTGCTGTCACCCGCGTGCAACATACTCGTAGGCAAAAGGCCATGCGGCAGATAACCCAAAAAGTCGCCTGAGCCGCAGCTCAGGCGGCGACACTCGGGATGGAAGCACCTGAAGAATACTGCACGTGTTTTGTCAAAGGCCACACAAGCACCATTGCTGTCATGCATGGGGTCAGCAGGACGCCAAACCCGCGCTACATAACATGGCCATTTCGTGTTACCTACCGCTCCCCATCGAAACGCTACTTCATGATCACTTCTGTTTAGAGGTCGAAATTCTCCATCAGGTAGTCCATGTTTTTGTAGTAGGGTATTAAGAAATGCTATAATGGCCCTCATCAAAGAATCAGTCCCTTGCGAATGTAACATCGGGCCGCGCCTCAAGCTGATTCGAGCATCGCGCTGTAGGTCACCGGGAGAGACCTGGTTGTCATTGCAACTATATAACCTAGTTTCTGGCACTATCCACGAATCTGCCTCAATACTGGTGATGCACGAGAGCAGGAAAGTATAGATGCTAGGGCCCCCTGGCAAACGCAACGGTGTCTGCGTGGCATCAGATAGTTTGTAACAAAGTCCCAGACGGAATTGACGGTTTCGAGAGTAAACAGAAGTGTCAATAAATCGCCTGCTGGTTCCATCTAATTTGGTATATCGAAGTTGTGCTGAGTCGCTGAGGATTGCAACCTCGTCCTTGAGCACAGTGTTGTTGCGCTGAAAAGTCAGCCATGGGTATACTAGATGATAACTAACCTTCCACCCGTCCTTAGTTTGCCGACTACCGTCCAGGATCAACACTCTAAGACATCGCGGACATTGCTGCAGTGCCTGCGGCCATTTGAGGCGGACTCGCTCTTCCCATTCGGCAATTACTTGTTGACATAGGACTGCCCCCTGGTCCGGCCCCATGACTCCCGGTTCTACCTCCAAATCAAAGTAAGCTTTGCATGGCTGATTCTCGCGAATAATCTCATAGAAACAGCGGGTTGGGCTTCTATTAGGCCCCATCATAACTCTATGCACAAAACTTGTTGCATCACTAAAGGCACCAAAGATTTTACCCAACTCCCAAGACTTTTTGCGATAGCTCCAGACGTCGGCTGCAATGTAAAAAGCCTTTGGGGTGATACTATCAGCACAGGCGAACATAGCTTGTTGTCGCTGCATGCCATCGATGCGTGGGTTCCAAATCGGTAACTGCGTATTGCTTCGACTAAACTTTGGATAGAGACCCAACGTGCCAGGGATCCATGGAGTCAGGCCCGATACACGCACAGTACTGGGAATTAAGGAGACACGGTACAGACGCGATGAGTCCCCAGACGCGTGTGCCGACGCAGGTAGCACGACAGGTGCCGCTAGCACATTACTCGCAGTCGCCGTGAGCGGCAGTCGAGGATCCAGGGAGGCCTCACTCGGGCCATTGGACTTGATTTCTTCCTGGTTGGAGGATTGTTCACTGACGTGTTTAGGAGGCTGTGGCTGGCACCATCTGTCAATACGAGTATTTTGTACCTGCATATGCTGAGATTTATGCTTGTTTGGAGGTATATGCTTACTCTGCGCTGAGCTCATGAACCTTCGCTTTTTCGCCATTGAGCTATGCCCACCAAGACTACGGCCCTCTAGTTGAGAGCGCTCACTAGGGTCTGGAACTTGCTTCGACTCCTCGAGTAAAGCTGAATTCTTGGCCCCCTTGGACTTTGAGGCCGTCAAAGAATGAGTGGAAAGACACGCCTTCACGGCTGGGTCAGTTTGTGCAGACACCAATACTACTGTCTGGTCTGCTGCGAGCATAGGTACATGTTGCTGCTGCAGGACCTGAATCCTCTGATCACTCTTCAATTTGGCCAATTCAGGATATTTGTCAAGGACCGTGGATACCCAATTCCACTTTTGCGAGGCCAATCCGAGCCGCCGTCCACGCTCGAGTCGCTCTGCCCTGGTCAAGGAGCAGCTAGGTCCCCAATGCATCGCGAGATCGAACTTTTGGTTAAGCAGTGTTTCGGCCTCCAAGATGGAGTCAGGCACTTGAAGTTGCTCAGGACTGGACTGGTTGGCGATTGCTGGAAAACGAACACTATTGATCTGTCGAGATTGTGCTGAATTGCCCCATTTGTCCGCATTGCAGCAATCAAGGGGAGCAGGTGGATCTGGCAGCGTCACCTCCACATCCGGTCCACTCTTGGTCGTGGGGGCTGGAGAAGTCGTAACGATTTGGCTGGGACCTTGAGCAACAAGGTTGTCGACCACTTTTGGTATCGACTGTAAAGCAATCCGAGATGAGGCCCACGACTCTGTCTGCTGACCCGATGCTGACAGTGGTGTCCTTGCATGGCCAGACACAGGCGACATTACGCCAACCTCCTCAGCTGACCCGCCAATGTCAACAACCTCGCTAACCTTACCCGGTGATTCAACGCGTTCGTTTGGCAAATCACTCACAATTTGATCACTGATCAAGTCCTCGAAAAATCCGACTGGATGTTGACCTCCAACCCTGTTAAAGTGGTTGAGAGCTGTTCTAGTCGGACCTTGCTTCTCGATGTTAAGTAGCTTGATGAAGATGACGGCTCGTTCTGAAATTAGGTTGGCCTCAGGTACGTAAAATACTTGCGGATCTCCATCAGATTCGTTTTCAACTTGAATGAAGGGGATGAGAGCTACTTTGTGTTCGAGCCAGTCAAGTAGTAGCTGCAAATATCTTTCGTCCAGGTGTGTTGAAGGGTCCAGGAACAAGAAAGCCGCCTTTCGGACTGGACAGGATGCATCCTTCTTCTCAATTGGCAGCCCATGCAGCTGCTCAAACGCTTCCATGGTTCTCTGCTGTTCCTCGGTCAGTGCGGAGTCCTCATTGAAGATATGCCGTAGACGATCTCGATTTAAAAGAGAATGGCAAGAGATGGCCGTCCGGATACCTTCGGCGCTTCTGTCGTCAGCCATGGCCGCCAGCATTTCCCAACGATCCTGGAACACACCCTGAAGGTCCGGATGATTCCTCCTTCGATTTTGAAACGTTGAGATCGATTCCGATTCTTGAATAATATCTTGAATGCCCAGTAGACCACACGACCCCTCACCGCGGACTGCCCGAACTTCGTCATCCATCTCTAAGGTACACCGCTTCCCCTTCCACAGTACGTGCAGCGTGCCACGGAGTGAAGCATATGGTCTGTTGTTGACATTGAGTCCCGGACTTGCGTTGCCGAGTTTATGATCGAGAATTCGAAAGTCAAGCCTGGTCCATGGTTCCATCGAAGACTGTATTCTACTTGGACAGATCTTCGTATTCATGGGGACGGATTGCTCCTTCTCTAGCGTTAGCTCCAGAGCACTCCGCCCCCCTTGAACTTTGGTTGATTGCATGCGAGGGGGAACCCGAGACGGAATCGATGACCGAGGCTGGGTATTGATTGCTCGCTCAAACCGTTGGAGGTTCCGTGGACATTTGCCTTCAGGGCTACAGTTGCAACAGATTCTCCGAAAGCCGGTCGGAGTCTTAGCCCCTTCTAAGCCTTGACGGAAGAAATTTCCGCCCCTTCTGATGTAATCAAAGGAGAGGAATGTTCCAGCCTCTAGTGGGCCCTTGATACGCAATTCGAGAAGGCCAAGGCCCCCAGCATCATCTGCAAACTCCGCCCAGTGGGCTTCACTGTTACTGTACTGGTGGCATTTGTGGTTCACAATCTGCATTGGGGTGGTGTGCTCTTCTTTCGACGGTACTCGCGATGCCCCGTCAAGATAAACCTCGCGACCAAGCCACGCCCCTAAGTGCAGACAATGATTGCCATCGTGGTCTTTATCCGAAATTATGCCAGAATAGTAGCACCCTGCCAGTGTTTGTCCTTTCAAAACTGGGCGGATGAGGCGAATGCCCATGCCTTTGCCTGGCTCCGGCACTTCTTCCAGATACAGAGCGGCTGTAGCACGAATTTCGGCACAACGGCGCTGACACTCGATGCTGCGGTTGGCACGAATAACCAGCTCCTTCAATGACGGCACATTTGTTCGGTACACTAGGACGTGGCCTTCCGGTACAACTAATGCGAACTCACCAGGGCGAGGTCGGCCTCTCCTTGGTGGGTTTCTCCTGGCTTGACCTGTGCTTGGATCTTGGTCAGTTTCATTACTGTGTTGTCTATCAACTCCAGCGCCTCGACATTTAACAGAAGCCTTTAGGGTTACGGTTTGGCCAGCATTCTGCATCGAAGATATATTAGTATCCTTCGAGGGGCGTTGCTTTCGTCCGTAACAACACAAGTAGAAGTTGCTTTCAATAATTCCCAGCTTTAATGCTACGAGAGAATACATGTCTTGACCCGATAATGTTCTAGGCTGCTGACCAAGCATTATTAAATGCCCTTCTGGACTATATAGGATGAGTTGGACGTGTCCGAGGTCGATTTCCATGGGGTCGCATACCCCTCTTAGTGTATCACATGGTGTGTACATAGCTGACATTATCAGACGCCCGTTCGATCTCTGATCCGACCCTGCCGAGGGCTCTGCCGGACCTGATGCAATCGGCGATCTCGTATGTTCGGTCTTCATATTCGATGCTTTCAACGATCCTGTGAAATCCGTTACCCGAACCGTCTCATTCTGTAATCGAGCATGTGGTCTGACATAGGCACGAATCCCTCTTCCAGAGACATCGCCGACAGCCCTGACTGGTGACCCGGCACAGTCTATCGCCTTGCTGATTCTCCCTTCCAGTCCGGTACAATCGACCGTCTGGTTGAATCTCTCTACTGGCTTGGCACGGTCAATGATATCGCTGGCTGTTCCTTCCACGTCAGTGCAGTCGTCGACATCGTTGACTCGGCGTTCTGACCCGCAGCATGCGATGGCATTGCTGACTCTGAGGTTTGCAACGACACAGTGGACGAAACCACTACTTCTGCTATTTAACCCGACGTGTTCGACAACATCCCTGACTCTGCGTTCTGACCCGAGACAGGTGAAGATACCATCGACTCGTATCTTCTCTAATTTAACACAATTGGCATCCTTGTTGGCTTTTTGTTCTGATCTGACCCAGTTAAGCATACTGCTGTTTCTTCCTGACCCGTCAAAGTCAATCATCGCGCTGCTTCTGTCCTTCAACCCGAAGCGAGCACCGCTGACAATACCGCAGGCTTTATGGTATACTCCGACGTAGTCAGAGGCATGGCAGACTCCGCCTTCTGACCGGTTGCCGTTGAAAACATCTTCGTCTCCACTTGCCGATCTAATACATTCGGTAAGCTCCCTTCCTTTACTTTTAGGTCCGACATGATGAACGACTTGGCTGGCTTTGTCTGCCAGACTGATCCAATGAACAGTTTCGCTGGCGCCACATTCCGACCGGACATTATCGAAAACCCCGTTGGCTCCGCTTTTTGACTTGACATATTCCATAACAACGCTAATTCTACTCTGATCTGATGATTCTGACCCATTTGATGGCACTGACTCTGCCGTCTGTTCCCACTTTATCGACATAATCAAGGACTCTGCTGGTTGATCAGGCTCGGTCAACAAAGGCTGATTGGATCTAGTCAACCCCAAAGTTGGTTCGGCCATTTTGCTCCAACCTTTAATTGTCGCGGTCACCGATAGCCATACTAACATCGGATCGCTGTCGTTTCTTTCCTGCGGTGCCGATAGCACTTGCGCACGTGTTGCCACAGTTCCCGATACTTCCATTAGTGTTGATGACACTGCTGACACGTTTAATCTCGCACCAGAGATCAATTCTCGAACTACCATTGTTCCACCGGGGTCCCACTGTGTTCTTGTCCCCCCTGGATCCCACTGTTTTCGGTATTCCTCTGAGTCGTAGCTTCCAGGTGGAAGTTCCATTGGCGAGGTCGCTCCAGTCGCCATGACCGGACTTACAAGAGACTGAAGATTTGTGTCCCGCTCTACTTTTGGCCAAATCTGGTACGTATCAACACTGTTAAACATCGGAAGTTGTAGGTCCATCGCCTCCATGGTCGTTCTAAAATACATCGCACTTGATTCACGTCCCATAATTCCTAGTTTGCCTATGGAGCCAGGGGTAAAGGGTTCGTCAGTCGACTGGCTTGCTCTGTAACAAAGACGAATGCATGCTTCTGTTGTATTGTTCAGGAGACGCGTAACCTCGTCGTACAATTCCCACAGGTCACTGTCTGCACCCCCCCCCTCAACATCCAATAATGCCTTCCGCATGTGTTGAACAAACTATCACTACTCACGACAATAAACGCCTCACTCATGATGAGGGAGGTCGCCTTTGCCTGTTTCTCTTCCGGGAGAGCTTGTAACACTGCTTCACCAGCTCGTCGGTAATTCCGCAGCTCCAGCTCTGCACTTGATAAAGCCGCCGGCTCCATCCTCATTTCCATTTCAGGCGCTAGCTTCTCCGAACATTTACTGTTCTTCGATGCTTCTCCCGCATTCGCGGCAGATTCCTTGTGATCCTTCTTTTGATCGCCATCTTCTCCGGAGTTTATATGATCATTAATTCCCTTCAAGACAACACTTCTTCGTCCCTTACTCATTTGAATGCAAATTGATAGCTGTAGAAAAGCCCAAAGAGTATCTTGCAGATCGATTTCTCGAACACGATAGAGAATCAACACAGGAATAATCCAATGTAGAATACCCAAGAAAAAAGAATAACCAACTTCAATACACACTTCTGAGAAAAGTACTTGGAGGAATCGAAGACGCAATTCAATCGAAGACACGAGCTTCTTGGTTTGAGCCGGCATCTTCCCTTTGGCCCGCCAAAAGGGGGCGAGGCGACTGCCCTTCGAGAGACTCGGATCTACCGATCGGCCGGGCCGGGGGCGGGTTACAACTCCGGGTCCCGGACCTGGTCCACTGAGTTCGCTGACTTGGAGGTCCGCGCAATCCCTCTTCCTGATTCCTGTGCAAATGTCTTGTTGCAGTAGCTTGGATGGCATTATCAGCTTGCTTGTCCTCGCATGTTTGATCAGGGACCTCGCTGGCCTTGTGCCACGGTCGGACTCAGCCGAGGCATCACCGCCGCTCCCTTGTCCGGCCCGGCCCGAGTCGGATCGAGGACAGGACCCGACATAGGTCGTACTATCAAAGCGAGTACCCACCTCTCTGCTTCCTATTCCAACACTGTAGACTCGGACGGCGCTTTCGATCTTTGGCCCGTCATAGCCGCTGTCGCCGCTAATTTTGTGTTCTGAACTGACACGGTTGACCTTAGTGTTGATTCGGCCTGCGGGTCCCACACCATCAGATACACTGTAGGTTCTGACTTCTGACCCAGCACATTCAGCGCCATCGCAGGCTATGCTTTGGCTGGATACAGGCAATGCTGATTCAGTCTCCTGGTCCAACACGGTCGATGACTTTGCTGATTCTGTCTTCTGATTCGAACCCGGCAATAGTGCCGCTAACTCCGCTACCCCGTGGGATACACTCGACAGTTCCATTGTCTTGACCTTCTGGCCCGGCCCGGGTACTGCTAACAACCTCGTTAGCTCTGCCTTTGGACCCAGTATAAATGTTGGCCTCGATGACACTGTCTTTTGACACGATCTAATTGAAAGCAACGTTAAACTTGCTTCTAGGCCCAACTTAGCCAATAGCAACACAGATTCTGCTTTCTGTTCCGACTCTATTAAACACATCGCTGGTTTTGCCTTCAGGTCCAACACCGTCAACAACCTTGCCGTGCTTGCTATTTGACTCGCGGCAGCCAAGAGTTTTGCTGACTCTGCTTTTTGCTTCGACTTAGTCAAGGACCTTGACGATGCCTGCTGATTCGGCTTTCCTTGCCATCTCACTGACTCTCCCTTCCAACCCAATTCATTCCGCGACACTGTTGTTTTTGCTTTCTGACCTGACACAGTCACCTGCACTATCCATTCCATTTTCTGACCCGCAACAGTCGAGCCCACTACTGTCCCTGCATGTAGACCCAATATGTACGACCTTACCATTGTGGCTGCTTTCTGAGGTGACCCAATCAGACACACCACGAAGTCCGTAATTGGACCCTCCACCATAAACGACCTCGATGTCTGCGTCATTTGATCAGCAGTAGATCTCGTTGATTCTGCTTTCTGGGCCGACACGGTCGAGGGCATTGTTGGTTCAGTCCTCTTATTCGACCTCGTCTGCAGCCTGATTGACTCCACCGTCTTACTCGATTCAGCCAGCAACACCATGATGTCTATCTTCTGGCCCAACACAGTCATCCATACTGGTAACTCTGCCTTATGACCCGAAGCAGTCAACACCACTGCTGATTCTACATTATTAACCAACATTGACAATATATCGGAATCCGCTTTCTGACCCAAATTTGCTGATGGTGTAACTGATTGACCGGGCCCGCTCGATATTCCGTTTACTTTACCAGTTGACTTGACATTATCAACAATATTGTTGGCCCTGTCTTCTGACCTGACACAAACAACAATATCGCTGCTTCCGCTATCAGGTTCAACGCAATCGACCCAAAGAATCAAAAGTTTTGACCAAACCAGACTTTTGATTCTGATTTTTGCACGATCATTTTCCATCACATCGCCCACCACTTTTACTGCTTTGACAGAATAGCTAACTCCCCTGTCTCTGTCTTTTGACCTTACACGGTCGATGGCACCACAGATCCTCACTGCTGGTCCAAAAGTGTTACCAAAACCTTTGGTCCTGCTGCCTGATCCGACACAGTCGATAACAGTACTGACTTTAAACCATATCTTGGTGTGGTCAACAACAGCATTGATTCCACTTTCTGACCTGATATCATCGATGATCTCTTCGATCCTGTCCTCGGACCTTGCATTGTTACCAACACCCATTCTGTCTTCTGATTCTATACTGCCTGGGACTCTGCCATTCGACCCGCCCCAGTCAATATCGTTGAAGGTTTCGGGTTCTGATCCCACACAGACGACTGCGTCACTATTTGCCCCGTCGGACCTGGCCCCGACATCGTCATCGCTGACTTCACCTGCCGACTTGACACATTTGATCTGGGCATAGACCCTGTTCTGGCCCAGCACAGTCAGCAACTTTGCCGGCTCTGTCTGCTGACCTGACGCAGTGAGCAGTGGCTTTGACTCCGCCTTTGGATCTGATCCACTCCATAATACCTCTGATTTCACATTATGATACAGCGCACTCGACGATGCCGACACAATCAGCAATAAACTTGATGACCCTGCTGATTCTGTTCTCTGGTTAGATCTAGCTGACGACAATGCATACTTATCTTGCTGACCA
>Ga0214166_1000566_pt1 | contig 18134 bp, 16 predicted proteins | sample TroBogepilimnion_27_FD_153005 | JGI IMG/M metagenome (GOLD analysis project Ga0214166, IMG submission 153005) | Freshwater microbial communities from Trout Bog Lake, WI - Practice 18AUG2009 epilimnion v3 | ecosystem: Environmental > Aquatic > Freshwater > Lake > Epilimnion/Euphotic zone ...
ATTTGGATTTTAATAAATTTCAACCAAAGACATCCGAAAAGGTTTATATTGCGGCAGATGTTAATCCAAATGATGTTTCAATTTATAAAGAAAAAGATCTTTAATTTTATTTCCATTGAAACTTAAATTTATAAAATCATATAAATTGATATGATCATAGAAGAAATATCCATTAAAAACTTTAAGTCATTTGGAAATAATGAACAGGTTTTAAAATTAAATACCGAAAAAGGAGAATTGATTTTACTTGCTGGTGCTAATGGAAATGGAAAATCCTCACTTATAAATACTTTTGAATTTTCATTATATGGTAAATGTAGAAGTAGAACCAAAAAGTGGGCAACCCTACAATCTCTTCCAAATAGAATAAATGGGGAACTTTTAACCGGTATAAAATTTAAATCCAATGGTACTGAAGTTGAAGTTAAAAGAGGATTATCTCCCAATATAATAGAATTATATGAAAATGGAATTTTAAGTGATAAATCAAAATCAAATATTGATGATACTATTCAACAATATGTTGGGATGGATATTGAGACTTTTAAATCATTTTTATCTTTAAGTATAAATGATTTTAAGAATTTTATATCACTAAGTTCGGATGAAAAAGAACTTCTTTTAGATAAATTATTTAATCTTGAAGTTATAACAATTCTTAAAGATATTTTAGTTGATATTAATAAGAATAATCAAATTAGAATGAAATCTTTTGACCAAGAAGTTTCAACTTTGGAAGATTCCATCAATTCTATTAAATCATCAATCAGTATATCACTTGAAAAGGCTAAACAAAATATTCAATTGGAAATCGATGATTTAATTAATGAAATGAATTCTAAAAAGGATGAATACAAACAACTAAAAGATAAAGTTGAAAAGATAAAATTAAAAGAGAATGAATTAAATAATGATATAGAAAATGATAAAATTCAATATAATAAAACAAAAAATGAAATTGATAATACTCAACGAGAAATTGACTTATATGATTCAGGAAAGTGTCCCACTTGTAGAACAGATTTTAACTCTGATCATTTCAATCATCTTAAATCAACGTTAATTGAAAAGAAAGAATCTCTTCAAAATATTAAAACTGAAATTGAAGACAATATAAAATCTATTAAATCTAAACAATTAAAATTAAAACAAATAAGCGATTCCACAACAACATCATTCAATGATTTGAATTATCTTCTCAAAGATTACAAATCACGTATTGATAAGTTAAAAATCAAAAAGGAAAATGATATTAACGAAGAATCTGAAAATATTCAAGAATTTAAAAATACTATTAAGGAATTAAAATCTAAAAAGGATAAAGGATTGAAGAATATTGACGAATGTAAAGAAAAACAAATTTATTATTCTGAAATAAATAAAATATTAAGCGAAGATGGTGTTAAGAAATCTATTATTTCTGGTATAGTTAAACCAATTAATAAATTCATTGATGATAATCTTAAAAGGATTGGACTTCCATTTGAAGTTAATATGGATGATTCATTTAATGTTGAAATAAAACAACTTGGTAATGTTATTGATCAAGATACTATTAGTACCGGTGAGTCAAAATTAATAAGTTTGTGTATATTGATAAGTTATTTAAGATTGATAAAAACCAAAAAGAATTTAAATGTATTATTTTTAGATGAAGTGTTTGCTTCAATTGATCTAGATAATGTTCCAAAAATTCTAATTCTATTAAAATCATTAGCAGTTGATTTTAATGTTAATATATTTGTTGTTTATCATGCTGTTTTAGATAATGAAAATTTTGATAGAATATTAAGAATGGAGAAAAATATTCACTCTCAAATTGTTGAAATTAAAAATAATATATAACAAAAATAAATTAAATTATGTTAATAGTTAAAGTCGAAGGTTCCTTAGATAAGGCACTTAAAAGTTTAAAGAAAAAGTTTGAAAAAACAAAAGTTGTAAAGCAACTTAGAGATAGAAAAGAATTTACGATATCATGAGCAGAAAGCCCAATACTTTAGTTTTGGGATGAATGCGAAATATGTTTATTTTTATTTTTTTTTTAAATAAAATAAGATTTTAAAAAATTTTTGCATATTTATAGTTAATTGGCATAAAAATAAAATATCAAAAAATATAAAAAAAATATAAAAAATGAAACAAAGATGGAAATCAAGCATAAAAGCAAAATATAATATTGGATTTCATTATATGAAAAAGCAAAGGATTTAAATATAACAATTGAAAATATGGAAAGTGTGTGTCATATATCCGAAACAACAATAAAAAAATATATTGAAGAACAAAAAAATAAATAAATAATAAAAAAACAAAATGTTAACTTATAAACGAAAACTCATATTAACCAAAAAACAAGAAGAAAGAATATCTTCTTGGATTGGAGCATGTAGAGTTGTTTATAATATGGGCTTGGAAATAAGAATTGACACATATAAAAAAACACAAAAGTCTGTTAGCAAGTTTGACTTAATGAAACAATTAACTCAAATAAAAGATGTTGATTGGATAAAAGATGTTCCAAGTCAATCTTTACAAAATACAATGGAAAGATTGGATTTTGCTTATAAAAATTTTTTTAAAAATTATAGCAAAGGAGCAGGATTTCCAAAATTTGCAAAGAAAAATAAATATAGATCAATATTGTTAAAGGAGGTTGCAATATTGAATAATAATAAAATTAAACTTCCAAAAATAGGAGAATTAAAATTATTTAAGGATGCACCGATATTAGGTATCCCGAAAACAGCAACATTAATAAAAGAACCGACAGGTTATTTTGTTTGTATTGTTTGCGATGAAATAAATAAAACCATTCAATGTAAAGACGAGAGCCAAGTCTGCGGTATTGATATGGGTGTAGCTTATTTCTGCGTAGATTCAAATGAGAATATTATTGAAAATCCATCACACTTTAAAAAATACGAAAAACAACTTCGTATTGAAAACAGAAGTCTTTCAAGAAAAAAGAAAGGTAGCAACAGATGGAAAAAACAAGCAAAAAAATTGGCAATTTTGCATCATAAAATTGCCAATATCAGAAAAGATTTTCTTCATAAAGAATCCACAAAACTCGCAACAAAATATCACACAATTTATGTTGAGGATTTAAAAATTAAAAACATGACTTCCACCTGTGAACCAAAGCAAGATGAAAATGGAAAATTTATTCCAAATGGTCAATCAGCAAAAAGCGGATTGAATAAATCTATATTGGATTGTGGTTGGGGAATGTTTAGAACAATGCTTGAATATAAAACAAATGTTATTCGAGTTAATCCAAGATATACATCTCAAACTTGTAATGAATGCGGAAATGTTGATTCAAAAAACAGAATCAATCAATCTGAATTTGTTTGTACAAATTGTGGACATATTTCAAATGCAGATAAAAACGCTGCAAAAAACATATTATTAAAAGGCGAGGGCATCGCCATCAATCGCAAAAGTGAGACATTGGTCTGTGCTTTGGTTGAAGAACCCCACATGCTTTAGCTGTGGGAGTATGTCAGGTTGAGAAGAAGTTTGGAAATAAAAATGAAGATTAATTCTAAAAATCATGAATAAAAATAAAAATTATTACTCTATATTAAACATAAGTAAAAATGCTACAGAAGCTGAAATAAAAACAGCATATAGAAAATTATCATTTCAACACCATCCTGATAAAAATCAAGGCATCGAAACACCCATATTTTTTGATATAACAGAAGCTTATAAAAATTTAATAGACTCTGAATCTAGAAAAGAATATGATATGAAAAGTAAGTTTGGAAATAACTATAATGAATATTTTGAATTATTTGATATTAATATTGAATTGGATTATGAAATTGAAAAAGATAGACTTGAAAAATTCAAAAGAAATGAAATTTTAAATATTTATATTAAAATAGATGAAACTTTTGACGGGACTGTCGAATATGAAAGATATGTTAAATGTAAAACATGTGACGGATCTGGAAAAGATCTATCATCTAAAATACATATTCGTGATAATGATGGTAAAATTCTTAAAACATTTGATTCAGAAGATGGATGTGATTTCTGTGAAGGAACTGGTAAATTCGAAGGATTTGATTGTTCATTTTGTGCAGGTAAAGGCAAAGTTGGTTTAACTCTTTGTAAAACATGTAATGGTAAAAGAAGAATTCTCGGAAAACAAAAGTTAAAAGGTATAAAATTAACAGGTGAAGAAACTAAAGTTGAAGCAATGGGACATTACTCACAAGATGAAGTTGGTAAAGTTGGATTCTTAGCATTGGTTAAGAGATAGTTCCTATCTTTAATGAAACATTATCAATAAATTGTTGAGCCGAAACCTGTTGAGCGTTATTCGAATAATCAATAGTTGGAGCAACAGCTGAATAAGGAATTTGAACACTGTAATTAATATTTTGTGGAGTAAAATATTGGAAGAATGGTATCATATCAACCTCATAATATTTCAAATTATCTATAACAAATGTTGATGAGCTAGTTCCACTTCCCCTAAAGTGCATAGATAGATTAGTTTTATTATAAAAATAATCATATTTAGTACCCACACCTGATTCCAATGGATCAACATTTTGATAAACTGGTAAATAAGTAGCTGAAACAGTTGAGCCATTTCTATTAACAACGTTAATATTATTAAATGATATCAATGGTTGATTTATTCCATTTTCCGAATATTGACCAGCAACTGAATATGTTATTAAATCATATTGAACCATTGTATATCTCAATTTTTCAACTGCATAATTTGTTCTATTTTGAATTCCAGTCGTTTGATAAAAATCTAAAATTCCACCTGGTCCAACAGATGTTACTTCTAATTCTTCACCTATTAATGGGTAGTTGCCAGTGTCAGTACTTCTTGAGAAAGTTATACCACCGTGTGTTAAACCATATGAATTTACGGAATATGTCCAACCTTGTTCAATAAATAACTGAGCATCTGCACCTGATGATCCAAAATAATTAGTGAATGTTGAAGAATCACCTATATAATCATTATAAATACTATATTTGGTTCCTAGATTATAAGTTCTATTAGTTAATGAGAAACTATCCCTGAAAGTAGAAACACTTGATAAAATATCATTAGTTGGATATCCAAATAAATTATTTTGAGAATATGGCAATCTTGAAGATTGATCAATTAAAGATTGTGGTTTTCCTATATTTATAGAGCTAGTATTATAATAATTAACATCCATCCAAGTATTATAGTTAAAAACCGCATTACTCATCATAGATTGAACAGAAGTTAATGTTGATGTATTATATGAGTTTATATTAGCATTTTGGATAACACCAGATGATATGTTTGTATATACACTACCAGTGCCACTTGGTAGAGATGTTATAATTAAATTTGTATTTAATTGATAATCATTTGGGATACTTAATATAGTTGTTGAGGTATTATAATTTGAATCTGAGAATTGAATTGTTATAGTATCTCCAACATTCAATAAGTGAGGAACAGAGAAAGATAATCCTAAAGTTGGATAAGATCCTAATTTACCTGATGGATTTATTTTATAAGTTGAATCAAAATTAACCTCGTATAGATCAGTGTAATAGTGACCACCATTAAATGTCCCATCTATCCAATGTGAGTTATACATTTCTGTTATTTTAGGAAATCCATTGAATAATCCATAATTCCAAATTCCTTTAAAATATCCATTTAAAAAAACACCAGATAACCAAATATTTTTTGTTACATAAATTCTATGGTTTGGAGAATCTATCTCAATTGATCTAAGTGGGAAATTATTAGCATATTGAACTGATATTGAATTTGATGTAGTTGAAGTAACTATGAAATAATTTTTAATTAATCTTCTAACCCCATTTATATCAATTGAAACAATATTACCTATTGAAACTTTATCACCAACTGAAAAATTACTAGCTGAATATTCTGATCCATTTATAGTTATTGTGTATAATTTAGATCTATTTGAGCTATAGAAATTACTAATACTGAAAAAAGGATAAACATCATTATCATATCTCCACCCACTATTCCAAACTCCATTTTCCCATATACCTGAGTTGAATGTTCCATTTCCGATATTCGAATTTAAATTGAATGTTGTTAATGAACTTGTGGCATTTATATTATTTCCAAATCCCGACACTGTTGAAAATGTAGCTCCTGGTAAATTTATTGATATATCATTTGATGATGTTGCCATTATAAATTGTTGGTTATTCTCATCATAATATTTACCATCAATTGATAAATTACTTATTGATAGGATAGTTGGAATTGATAAACTTGTTGATGGTATTCCACTCATATAAACATAATTTCCACCATAAACTCCATAAAAACTAACAGTTCCACTTTGTGTTATTGATGCTAATAAAGTTCCAATATTTGATGCAGTTGCTGGTAAAGCATTTGATAAATAAATATTAATACCACTATTATTATCACCACTAATCTTATCAAAATTAAATGATAAATTGAAATATGAGTAGTTTATAAAATTTGAAATATAATTATCTGTTCTATATAAAGAACTAGATAATTTATTGTTATGAGAACCACCAATTGGGTATTTAGTAATACTTGAATCATCATGCCAAATATATGTTCCAATTTGATTTAATGTATCATATGACCAACCTAATGATTCACCTGATAAATTAGTGTTATTATAAACATTTGTCCAAAATCCATATGTGTGATACCACGCCAGTCCTTGAATTTGCCAATTATTTTGAAAAATATTCAAACTTTGAATTGATGAATAAGTTCCATTTGGTCCAAATAAAGAATTTGCATTATAACTTGCATTTATCTCAGTTGATATATCATAACTTTGTATAGATGAGAAGTAAAGATACCCTGATCTATTTGATGTGTCAATTAATGTATTAGTGGTTTCACCATAGTTAAAAGTTTCATAACTTGGTACAGTTATAGAAAATGATAATCCAGTTAAACAATAGTTTAAAACTTCTGTTATATATAGATAGTTGGTTCCAGATGAAAATGTGTTTTCAGTAGAGGATATATTTTGTAAAGTATATATCGCACTTGTGGGAAGTGAGCTTTTAACGCTCAATCCTGTTCCTGATATAATCCAATCTAAACTAGATCCAAAACCACTCGATTGCCATGCCATTTCCTATATATTAATTTATTCTCATTACATATGCTAATGTATAGTAAGGAGGTCTGTTTTCATGTGCCATATTGGCATTTTGAGCGATATTACTATCAGTATTATTACCTCCACCGGTAAAATTACCACCTGTATCAGGTGCTGTGGGGTGGCTTGATCCTACACCACCACCTAAATAAGCAGGTAAAGGATGTGTATGTGCTGGTACTCCAGATTCGTCTGCGGTTAATTTATGAAATGATTCACCACCAGTATTACCAATTGTGCTATAACTACCACCATCTATTGTTCCACTTGAGTCATATCCAACTATAAATTTACCACTTAAATTTGGTGTCCCATTATACCCATTACATAAAGCCCATCCATTCCATGGACCAGATCCCAAACCATATCCATCAAAATTGGATAAAGATCCGCTATACATTGTTATCTCACCAATTCTTGTACCAGAAGTTTGTTTTAAATAAACAGGGGTATTTGATGATAATGGATATAATGGAAATGTTGTTAATCCATTTCCCATGTTGGAAACTGATGTATTCCATGTCCCAATATTTGTATTTAAAATACTCAAATATCTAACATCATGAATACTATATGATTGTTGATTTGAAAATACAATTGGATCTGCACTAACATTTAATGTTGTATCAAAATATGAATTATTAGTACTGAATGAAAATACTAAATGAGAATATCCACTTGTGTCTGACTTTCCCGGACAATATAAAACCTCATTCATATATAAAACATATCCATCTGAAATCTGATTAGTTCCATATGTTGTTAATCCAGTTAGTATATATGGGGTTGTGGGGGAATATGAATATCCATTATTTGTAACTAATGTTCTAGCCAAAGAAACAGATGCTGTTCCTATCATATCTTGGATAAAGTCTAATGATACACCGGTGAATGGTTGTTGAACTGGTGGTATCGTGTTTAGTATATTACTAGTATCTATTCTATTCATATTTAATTTATTTATTTTTATATTCTATATATTAAAATGGAGAACTGATTCCCATGAATTCTCCATATTTAGCACCCATATAACTACCAGATGTTGCTCCATATATAACATTTTGCCAACTAACTGTTATTGGAACAGGGTTTGATGCTGTTGAACTTATTATAGGAGTGGTTGAAGGTAAAGGATTGTCAAATATATTCCATATATGACAAGAAGTCGTGCCACTCCAAACCATTCCATTGGATATTATTTGATCGATATAACTATCTGTTATTGATCCACTAAATTGAAATGGTGATCCATACCAATTTCCATTTTTCCAATCACCATTATTCCAGAAAATATTATAAGCATTCATATAATATGAAGTTCCGTTATTCCATATCATACCAACACCAGTTCCACTTATAAATGTTCCATCATTCCAATTTGAGTAATAAAAATCACCACCATTGAATGTACCATTATTCCAAACAGCATTTGAATTAAAAGATGCCGTTAATGAGTTATAAGCAACATATGGATTAAATGAACCATTATTAAATTTACCTAGATTGAAATTTCCACCAATCCAAACCACATTATTCATTTGACCATTTTTATGACTAAATGTTCCATTAATCCAAAGCATATTTTCAAATGTGGCTTGCACTAAATTAAAACTTGATATAAATGATGGTTGTTGTGATTTCCTAATAGGTTGTGTGAATAACTCTCTATTGGTTATGTATTGGTCTTTAATATTTGTAACATAACCATTTAACCATAATCCATAATATGAGCTACTAAATGAATCAACAAATATGGTTGCATTTTTAGATGAAGTTCCTGATAAAACATAAGTCGCATCACCTCCACCACTACTAGACATTGTTCCACTTCCTTCAAATGATCCGGCAGCGAAAACCCCATTGTTCCAAACTTTACCTTGGAAAGTACCACCATTAAATTCACCATCCCACCAATTAGAATTTGTTAATCCATCAGCTGTTCCAAATTTACCATTATTGAATATACCATATTGCCATGGGTAATCAGATTGATTTGGAGATATTGTTAAATTAGATCCATAGTATGATATGAAATTACCATTGTTAAATGTTCCATTTAACCAAACTGCTGTGTCAGCGAAATTTCCACCGTTAAATATACCAGTTGTCCATGTTGATTCATAATTTGGATTATTACCAAAATGACCTGATTGGAAAGTTCCATTTAACCAATTTATGTTACTACCTGTTGCATAGAAATATGAATTGACAACTACTCCATTTGAGAATGTTCCGCCATAGAAATTATTATCAGATATATTAAATTTATCACTTCCAAAATTACCATTTAAAAAAGTACCATTATACCATGTTGATTTATAAATATTTCCATTTATGAAATTACCATTTAACCAAATAGAATTATAAACATTACCATTGTTGAATGTTCCATTTTGCCAAACATTTGAATTATTATTAAGATATGTGTAATATGATTGGAGATTTTGATTATTATTTAGATAAAATATACCATTATTAAATGTGCCATTTATCCAATTAGATTCTCTAAAAACACCATTAGAAAATGTTCCACTTTGCCACAATGATTGCCAAATTATACCATTATTAAAATAATCACTTCCTTCTTTAAAATATGAATTTACATATAATCCATTATTGATAATATTTGAATTATCACTGAATATAATATCCATCAACATTAGACTTTTCAATGTTGGGATATTTTGGAATAAATAATCCGAATTATTAAATATTGATGAAGTAATATTGCTATTATTAATATATGTTCTTCTAAATATACCATTATTAATGTTTGAATTTTCAATCATTAATTTATGGATATAATTATAATTATATGAACGATTTAAACTTGATGTTAATCCATCTGGTGATGGTGTTAATAAAAATTTACCACCACTATTAAATGGTATGTTTGGTAGAATATTCGTTGAAAATTCGGTTAAAGTTAAAATTCCACCATTTATATTTGTTATCCGATAAATATTCGGAAGATTATAAACTCCAGTAATACCATCATTATAATCAACACCATTTAGATAAACAATATCATTTAATTTTAAGTAATTATCATTAACTCCTTTACTTGTTGGAGTTAATACTTGTATTGAATTAACACCCGGATTTAATATATTTGGTATAAATTGAATTACATAATCATTATTATAATTAAAGTAAGCTCCACTATTCCATGTTGAATCATTGAATAATCCACCATCATAATATGAATCAACTATATATGCCTTCGATATATCAATATTTGATTGACCATAATCAACACCTTTAAAGTCAGTTAATGTTGATATATCAATTTCCAAAATAATATCAATAGATGCCATATTATTTGGATTTATGGTTGATAATGTGGCGGTTTGTGATGGTAAAGATGATTCTGTTATAATATAATTATTTTCAGCAGCACTTGTTAATTTACAAGTTATATTTCTGCCCAATTTTTGACCATATTGCCCAACAATAATGTCATCATATTCTGTATATGAATCTAATATAAATCCTCTATCAAAGAAACTTAAAACATTCTCATATTCTGTCGTGAAATAATCGGAAGCATTTACTTTTAATCCACTTATATAAAACTTATCAAGACTTTTCATTCTATGTAAATCAGCATCTGAAATATAAAATTTATAGATTTTATATTGATTCGGATCGTTATTTAAATATGATTTCCACTCATCATATCCTAATATTTTGATTAAGTTATCACTTTCATAATTTGATTTATTAAATACTGATGCATTGATATTAGAATTAATAGACTTAGATGAATTAACATAACTATTTACAATTCTACTTGAACTTATAACACCATTATTAATTGAAACACTCTCAAAATTACAAGACTGGAAATAACCACCATTAATTTGTGAATTAACCATTGATAAAGTATTATTGTAGAATGATTCAACAATAGATTGTGTTGAATAATATTGATCTAAAGTAAATGGACTAATTGTAAAATTTGAATTTACATAATTACCATTAATTGTAGTGGATGATTTTATATCAGAATCTATAACATAAGTATAACCATAACCACCATTATTTATAGTGTTTGATTTTTGAGTAACACTTCCATCTGGATTAACCTGTGTATAATAACTAGCCGATGTTGAATATAATGAATTAATAGTACCTGATAACCATTGTGTATTTAATAATGTACCATTGTTAAAATTTGAATTTGTTCCACCCCATGTAACTCTTTGATCATATGAACCAAAAATACCCTTCCCCCATGTTCCTGTGAAGTTACCACCTCTAAAATTAGATTTAGTTATAAATGGTTGCATATAAGTATAATCAATTGCCCATATTGGATAATTTTCATAAAATGAACTGGAATATTCAGATAATGGTTCTGTTATAAATGAATAAATATTAGATTCTCTCCACTCGTTACCATTTGTATCAGTGAATGTACCATTCATTATAATTATTCTTCCATTATTACTGAAATCTGTTGATAGATATCCATTTGATGATAAGTTTAACTTTTTAAAGTCATTTAAAATTGTCCATGTTTGTCCTTGCCTGTAGTAAAATCCAGCCGAATTAACACCTGAGTTTTTACCAAAAACAGATTGAGTTATACCATTATATGGACCATCCACATAAATAAAATTATTTTGTTGAAGTGAAAATTTATTTACTGGTGATCCTGAAGAATTAGTTCTTGAAATAAATTGTTGATTTGCGTAATCAAATTCTCTTTGATTTCTAATATAATATACTTTGATAAAATTATCAAAATCATCAGTATTCCAAACACTTCCTGTTAATGATTGAATATTTGAAGTATATTCTAAATTTAAAGTTATTTTACACCTATCAATTGCGATAATCTGATAACCATCACTACCTATTTGATATTTTGATGTTAAACTTTTAGTTATTAGATTACTACTATCATAATTGCCATTTATTATAAAAACCCTATCACCAACTTGAAATCCACTATCAACTTCTGTGTAAAATGAAGTATAAGCATAATCATTTATAGCAGTTTGTTCAATATAATTTACAAGTTTTGGTGACGATGAAAGTTGTGTATTTGAATTTGGATTCGATGAACTAACTACGCTACTTTTAGTTGATACACCATTATTAAATGAATAATTTAATACATTTGTGGATAATTTTAACATCCTTTTATAAATAGATTTATACTATATATAAATATATCCAAAGTTTCTATTTTAATATTGCATATTTTTTGGTATATTTACTAAAATAATAATAAAATTATGACTAAAAAGAAAATATTAATTTTTAGTGGTGCTGGAGTTTCCGCTGAATCTGGAGTTAAAACCTTTCGTGATCACAACGGATTGTGGGATGAATATGATGTTTTTGAAGTCGCATCAATGGAAGGTTGGAGACGAAATAGAGGTAAAGTTCTTGAATTTTATAATAAACGCAGAAGAGAACTACCAAATGTTCAACCAAATTTAGCTCATAAAGTAATTGCTGAATTAGAAAACTATTTTGATGTTTCAGTGGTTACTCAAAATGTTGATGATTTACACGAAAGGGCTGGTTCAACTAAAATAATTCATTTACATGGTGAATTAACAAAAGCAAGAGGATCTCTTTATAATAATAAACAATCTCCATTGGATCATGTTATTGATATTGGATATAATGATATTAATGAAGGTGATAAATGCCCAATGACAGGATCACAATTGCGTCCAAATATTGTTTGGTTTGGTGAAAATTTGAATTCCGATGATATTGAAAAATCAGAAACCTCAGCATATGAATGTGATGTTTGTGTAGTTGTTGGAACTTCTATGAAAGTAAGTCCCGCAAATACTATACCATTCTTTTCAAAAGTTCAAACATTAATTTACTATGTTGATCCAGGTGAAATGGATTTTTTTGTTCCTGATTTTAGAAAACCATACTTCAAACATATAAAAGAGGTTGCATCAATTGGTATGGAAAAAGTTAAAAATGATTTAATGGGAAAATTTCTATGAGTGATTTCAAAGTTAATGATGTTGTGAAAAATGTTTATCTTACTGAAGTTTATTATACTGAAAATGGAAAATATTTAATATCAATAAAGGAACTTGATGGAGATGGCTGGTGGCACCCAATATTAAATAATAGATTTAGCCCATATTGGTTTGAATTACAAGTTGATAAAACTAGAGATTATAAATTAAACCAGATATTAAATGAAAACCTATAAAGGTGATATTAATAAACTTCCACCAAATGGTGTATTTGTTTTTGGATCTAATACCCAAGGAAGACATGGTAAAGGTAGTGCCAAAACTGCGGTGGATAAATTTGGAGCAATTTATGGTCAATCAAAAGGATTACAAGGTAAATCATATGCTATAATTACAAAAGATCTAACCAAATATAAACACCCAAGTATTTCAAAAGAATATATTGAAGAACAAATAAAGGAATTATATAATTTTGCTATTAATAACCCACAATTGGATTTTTATATTCCATATAAAGGAAATGGTAGTAATTTGAATTCTTATTCATCAAAAGAAATGGCAGAAATGTTTAATTGTGAAAGTATTCCTAGTAATATTGTTTTTGAAGAGGAATTTTACAAATTAATTGTGGAATCGTTTTTTTTCTAAATTGGTAAATAAAAAATCCTCTCAATTGAGAGGATTTTTTATTTTTAAAATTTATTATACTCGTCTATCATATTTCTTAAATCTTCAAATGTTCGTCTAGTTATAGGCAACGAGTTATCATTTATTTTGATACATGGTATTAAGGAATAATTACCAGCTGATGTTTCCCATGTTGATCCCCAAAATAATGTAACAATTCTATCATCAGTTAGTAGGATTTTATATCTTTTGGCGTTGGTATAATATGATTTCGAATCCTCTAACTTGACTTTCTTAATCTCTCCTTTTTCGATCATATTTTTAATTTCTAAAAATTCTGGTTTTTTTTCATTTTCAATAGATTTAGAATAAATCTCTCGTTCCATAGCTTGAAAATCTTTTTCGTCTTCTTCTCTATTTTTAGCCTTTGCTGCCTTTGCTGCATCAGCCTTACGATCTAAACCAATGAGATCTAAAACTCCTTCATTAAATTTTTTTAAGTGTTTCATAATTTTTATTTTTTTTTTTATAATCTATATATTCGTAAAAAAAAATGACTTTTTGTAAAGTTAGAATATAATATATAACTAAAAATATAAAATTTTATGAATTTACAAGAATTATTAAACAAATGGAATATTAAATGTGATGTTAATATATTATTATCTATGTGGAATGAATCTCATAGATATTATCATTCTTTGAATCATCTTAATGATTTGATTGAGCAAATCAATGAAAATAAATCAAAATATAGTGAAAAGGAATATGAGAAATTATTAATTGCTTCTTTATTTCATGATATTGTTTATGATCCAATGAAAAATGATAATGAAGAAAAGAGTGCTGATTTTTTCATTGAATGTTGTGTTGATAAAACTAGTCCTGATATTTTAGAAATTAAACAAATGATTTTAGATACAAAAACACATGAATCAAACACTTTATTATCGGAATCATTTAATAATTTTGATATGAATATTGTTGAAAGAGATTTCAATCAATTATTGGAGTGGGAAAAGGGAATCCATTCTGAGTATGAGTCTTATGGTGAGATGTATAAATTTGGAAGATTACAATTTTTGGAATCATTGTTGGATAAATATCCAAATAATACAGAGAATTTATTGAAGTTAATTGAGTATGTGAAGGAAAATTATTAAAATGTTATGAAATTTTTGAATTATTTTGAATTATTTTTAGAATCAATATATGAAGATAAATGAATTTGTAAATGAAGATAATATTATCCTAATAAAAAAGATAAATGAGTTAATTTATTTTGACGAAAAGTGGATGTTTCCTGAATATAATTTGAATGGATATTTGGAGAGAACTATGGGTAGGAAAATTCCAAAAGAATTTAATGAACTCGCTCAATTAATAGTTAAGAAATTCAATGATGAAAATATCCCAGTTGATTGCGACTTTGATGTTGAATATGATAGGATATAAATCTATAACTAAATTATGAATGTTTATAATGATAAATGGACTAAGGAAAAATTCCTAGAATATAGGAAATTAAAAAGAAGTGGATATACTCATTCTATGTTGAAAGAACATTTTGGCGATGATATATATGAATCAGGTATGTATAATAGAAATGGATCCACTTTACCAAATATTCTAAAATATCATAACTTTGTAAATGAAATAAAGATTAATCCAGAAGAAACATATTATGGTATATCACCAGAACTTTCTAGTTTTTTCAAAGAAAAAACGGATTATGTTTTAACATTTCATTCTAACAACATATCATATGTTATATGTTTAATTTTTTTCAAGATAAACAACATAGATACCTATAATTTAGTTTTTACAACTTATGATCAATGGGTAAATTACCGATCTAAATTTTCAGAATTTATCAAAAGTGGTAAAATATCCACTGAAGAATTTCAAATATTAAATGATATAATAAGCAAAACAACTAACCTAAATGATGTTTATCCAATTTTTAGAAAAATATCTTGGATTCTTTTAGACTTTTATTCTAAAACCTTAAAAGGTGGTGTTTTATCAATAGGTGATACTGATAATGAACAGAAAATAAAATTCTATAGAAATATAATAAAAGACTCATTTACAAATGTAAAGGAAAGTGAAGTTAAATTCAATGGTGAGAATTATTATTTATATGAAATCCCCTCAATTTGAGGGGATTTATTTTATTTTTTAAATTCAGTTTTATCATTGGAGATGTAAAAATCATCAAAGTTATAATATTTATCATAAACTTTTTTAATGTCTTTCAAAGTAACTTTATCTAAAATATCATTAACACTCCAACCGTTTGGTGAAATCCATTGATTAACATTTTTATATCTTAGTATTTCATCTTTTTGTTTTCTAACTTTATAAAAATCTCTAACCAATTCAAATCTTTCTTTTGTTAGATATTTATTTGGATTTTCTATAACACCTTTAATTTCTTTGATAACTTTATCAACATTTTTATTAGATGTTAGTGTTGATATGGATGTTAATCCTTGTTTATTCATTCTAGATTGATAACAATTTATAAAATAAACCAAACCTTCTTTCTCTCTAACCTCTTGATAAAGTGGGGATTTTAATCCAAGTGATAACATTGCATTAATGAAATGAACCTCAGCAAAATCACTTTCAATCGTTGGTGATAAAATGATCAAAGATGTTTTATCTTTAAAATCATTATTTAATTCCAATTCAACTTTGTTATTCCCGAATTCAATTTTTCTGTCCAATTTTCTTTTAACAAAGTCGATATTATTATTTCTATATTCTTTGTTTTTAGACACGTTAATAATTTTTGATGGGTTAGCATATTGAAGTTCCCAAAAGTTGATTATATCCAAAAATTTTAACTTTTCTAAGTCTTTTAATGAACCAATTGGTCCATAATCATTGAATAACTTTCTAGAAAGATTTAATTCGTGTGCTTCATCCTGAGAATTGAAACTGTCGTGATATTCTTCAATAACGATTTTTCTTTCATTTTCAAATTGTTCTTTTGTTATTTTGAATTCAGATAAAAGATCAACGAATTTATATTTCCATTTTTCAACTTTTTCGTCTAATCCTGTCATATAAAAAACGATTTCGTTGTCCGATGTGTAAGCATTCCATTCTATTCCATCTCTATCAAAATCTTCTTGTAAGTGGTCAAATGACTTACAGACTAAGTGTTCCATTAAATGACTCAACCCAAGCCAACCTGGCTTCTCTAAATTTGTTGATCCTTCATAGATTATATAAAATCCGGATAGTTCATTTTCTGATTTAAGATTTATTATCATTTTCTAAGTATTTTTTACTATATATAAAAATATTTGTTATTTGGTTAAAATATTTGTATATTTGTATATTGAAACATAAAACTATGATAAAAATAGGATTAACGGGTAGTAGATACTCTGGAAAAGATAGAATTTGTAAATTATTCAAACAAATTAGCATTCCTGTTTTCAATGCTGATGTTGTTCTTAAATTTTTATTAAATAATAATAAGGAAGTTATTTCTAAAATTCGTAAAGATATTGGAAATTGTGTTTTTAATTCGATTGATGAAACTAATAATAGTTTCGATTTGAAAACCATTTCCCATATGGGAGCATTTGATAAGATTGTCAATGAAACTGAATTTGAATTATTTAAAGCATATGCTAAATTTCAATTAAAAAATAAACAATCAATTTATACAATATTCCACTCTTCAATTCTCTTTGAAAGAGGGTGGTATAAAAATATGGATTTTAATATTAATGTTTTCGCACCAAATAATGATAGGTTGGAAAGATGTAAAAATTCAACTAATCTAACATTTTTACAAATGTATGATAAACTTAATTGTGAGATGGATCCTATTGAGAAAAATAATTTATCAACATATATCATTCACAATTATAATTATGATCATCCAGAAATATTACGAATGAAAGGAGATATTTTAAAACAAGTTGAAATTATAGATCAAAAAATAATCAATAGATATCTAATTGATGAAAGTGAAAAAAATAGAAAAGTTGTAGTGATAAACCTCTAAGAAATGAAAATTAAAATAAAGTTATTACAAATTCCTAGCACTTCGAAATTACATTTCGTTAAAGTAATTTATAAATATAATAATGTGGGATTTAGTCTAATAGATGCTAAAAATTTAGCAGATGATATGTTTAAACATTTGAATTTGTGGTTTGATTTTGATTTAAAGGATGGTAAATATCAAGATTTCGAAAAAGAGTTGAATGAAAATGGAATTAAAGTGATGTTATCACATGGTTTAGAATTTCAGAGAAATAAAAAGATTTTAGATTTGGGGGTTGCCACAAAAGAAGATTATGTTGATTTTATATCAGAGAATATTTCAAGTTTAGATCTTGATTATAAACAAATTTTT
>Ga0214166_1000570_pt1 | contig 18080 bp, 27 predicted proteins | sample TroBogepilimnion_27_FD_153005 | JGI IMG/M metagenome (GOLD analysis project Ga0214166, IMG submission 153005) | Freshwater microbial communities from Trout Bog Lake, WI - Practice 18AUG2009 epilimnion v3 | ecosystem: Environmental > Aquatic > Freshwater > Lake > Epilimnion/Euphotic zone ...
TCTGACATATTGGCTACGCTTGCAGCTAGGACATTGCTTAGATAGCTAGGCAGGCCCTTACGCATGATTTGATGCAAAGCTTCACCGGAAGATACGCGCAAACCAAAGGCTGGAGATAGCAGTGCCAATGGTGCAAAGATAGCGTTTGTGTAGTGTGTGAAAAAGTCATCTACCGGGTTATACAAAGCTCCGTAGGCTTTAGCACTACGCATGACTTGACGAATGTCTTTAAGGTCAAGCATGGAACCTTTATAGCGCTGACCCTCGACGATAGCCAATTCTTTAGGCGTATCGCTATACTCGGGCTTCATTTCGGTTGAGCCAATAAGGCGTCCGTCGTTGACGGCATAAACACCTTTGTCAAAGGCGCTTCCACGAGAAGCGCTCTCAAGTTGGCCAAATACTGAGGCAGCTTGAGCCTTGGCTACGCCAAAGTTTTTAAGTACTTCCTGCTGAAGGACGTGCATCTGGTCAATGCGCGCACCGTCATCAGTAGCTGTAATCATCTTAGTCGCATGCTCAAGAGCTACGCGGTATGGCATGGAGTAGTAAGTGAAATCCATTGCTGTTTTAGATGCATTTGGGTCAGCTGGGTCAAATTCCTTGGAAGACAAAGCGTTAGCTTTTGTATCAAAAGACAAAGCACGCTCTCCGGTAAATGTGCGAACCTTGCCGGCAAGGGCGTTCATCATTGCTCCGCTGCCAGGCTTAGAAAATAGCGCAGGCTTATTGAGCTTGAAAAGTTGTTCTTGAGTTTCTACGCCGGTATTTGGGTCAACCTTGGTAACAGTCTTAGGATTCATTGCCTGGTTGCCTGTTTCATCAAGCACGGGAGAACCATCTGGGTTGACAGCAGGTTCCATAACAGCACTCTTGCGAGGCAAGAGAAGGTTAACCTGGTCATTGTAGTTGCTTGCATTCTTGCTCATGCGAATGCGGTCAATACCATACTTCTGGCTAAGCATCTTGCCGTATGTCAAGGATGGTAGGCGCAATTCACCAACAGCAGTATTGGCGCTATCTGCCAATTCCTTGGAGTACAAAGCTTGTTTAATAGTCTGCACTGCTTCATCTCGAGTAGTAGCAGTTGAAAGGGCTTTGCTCAATGCTGCTGACCAGCCCATAGGGATACCATAATTGGTATGAATGTAACCAGCTGCAATGGTTGGGTCATTCTTTGCTTTATCAACCATGTCATCAATAGCGCGCACTTTGGCGGCCATGAGCGGATTAGCAAGCACCTGGTCTACTTGGTCGGCTGTGATAATCCGTGATGAGTTAGAGAGAAGAAAGTTAGAAACAGCGCCACCTGAAGAAGCAAATGGAAGCGTTGCGTGAGCAATAGGCTTTCCTGTTACATCGTCAAGCTTTGTTACAGGTTGGCCCTTTGCATTAAGAACAAGGTTGCCAGCTTCGTCAGTTTGCTTAACAACAGCAATGTTATCTCCACGCTTGATAGCTCCTGCCATCTTGCTGCCAGCAGCAACGGGGTCGCCCTCAAAGTCAAATGAAGCATCCGCAATACCTGAAACAACTTGGCCAAAGCCAGTATTTGTATTGCGTAGCGTGCCGAGTCCAGGAATAGCACCTAGTCCATGCGCTAAATCGCGTCCAAATGACACCAAATAATTTGGGTCATTGGACTTGTTAAATGAATCCTGAAAGTTAGGCACGACGCGGCCAAGAATGTTACGGCTTAAAGCACCACCAATGTCAGCACCAAGAGCAATACCCGCTGGTCCGCCAAGTGCGCCAATAGCGCCACCGGCAAGAACGCCAGCTGTACCAAGCAACATGCCGCCAACGCCATGGTCAACATAAAGGCTATGGACAAACTTGTAGTCTTTTTGAATTTCCTGCAAAGGCTTGCCAGCCCATGACATTGCAGTACCAAAAGCCTTGCCAACTACAGGAATATCAGATACACCCTTAGCGATGTCGCTAGGAATGTTCTTGATAAAGCCTAAAAAGCCGCCACCTGAAGAAGGTGCGGTTGGTGTGGCTGGAGCTACCTGAGTGTCACTCATTGATTAAGCCCCTTTTCCGCAGCGATTTCCGCTGCGTTCTTGATAAGGGCTGCAGAAACGTCTTTTGCATCTTTGAAAATATTAGAAAACCATACGCTTGAATTGTATGTGGCAATATGGTCATCGATTGCCTTGGCATAATTAACCATATGCGAGGTTGCAGCAAGTGTATTCATAGTATCTGGGTTGCCAGACAATACGCCAGCAGCTGCAAGCTGTGGGTTGTGCTTAACAAAAACTTGATTGCCCTGAACCATTGCGTTGGCAATGTCAACATTCGTTGTAGGGGCTGGTGTTGGTACAGGAAGTGGCTCTGCCATGGTTACTTCCCTAATGCACTAGCGAGTTGTTGCAGCTCCGGGGAAGCGTCTGGATGAGACGCGAGTGCTTGAATAAGATTCTTCGCTGATTGCCCAGCTTGAGCTGCCTGTCCAGGCATGATTCCCAGTGCTTCTGGACCTGCTCCTGCACCCATAGGTGAGCCAGTAGTCACTGGTTCTGAAGGACGCTGTGTTGGAGCGTTGAGAGGTGTGAGTTGCTGCATAGCGCCTTGCGCTGCGGCAGGGCTTCCGCCTTGCTGAGCTGCGGCTGCTACTTGCGATGGTGTAGCTACAGGAGTCTTAGGCGCTTGCGACATAGGCGCAGATGCCTGCATATCCATGAGCTGAGATGCGTCACCATAATTAGGCATACCTGAGATATACCGTTGTGCTTGCTTTGATGCTGGTCCGCCATCGGTGCGTTGGCTCATAGCCCCTGGGCCTGAAATCAGTGCTGGCTTTTGTGCCTGTGGCATGATTTATTCTCCCTCTTGTAAAGTCTCGATGGTGCGGGCGGCATACTCGTGGAATGATTCTTTGTCATCCACGAAACTTGCTTGATGCTCTAGCATGTGGGTGAGTGTGTCGAACCCAGCTGCTATATCAACTAAAATTGCTGCAGTAGTATCTGCAAGCAGGGCAAAGAAATCCCACTTGGTTACCCGTGTAGGAATCCTGCCCTGCTCATTAGACATGTGTTACTTCATTGGCTTTCCGGCAGTGGTACCTGAACCACGTGTGCCTGAAGGCTGCTTGGTAAGAGTCAATGAAGACTTGCCGGTGCCTGCTGGTCCGGACTTCTTCTGGATAGCTGTCTTCTGTGTAACAGCCTGTGACGAACCGTGTCCGCCTTGGTTCTTTGGTGAAGGAACCTTTGTAGTCAATGATGACTTCATTGTTGCCATGTTTTTCTCCTATAGGGATGAGTTGTCTCGTCAGTAACGTTAGGCTGGCGAGCGTCTGGAAACTGACGCAGCTAACTGCGGCGCTCCAGAAGATGAAATTCCTGCAAGCAGGTTCTGTAGTGCAGACCCACCTTGCGGTGCGCCTTGTGGTGCAGCTCCTTGCGGAGCAGTAGGCTCCCCAGCAGGAGCCTGACCTGGGGCCTGTGCCTCACCAGCGGCTGCAACTGCCGGGGAAACTTGTTGGGCAAATGCCTCAGCAACAACATCTTCGATATTGTCACCCTTCTGGCGGCCCTTAATTGCTAGCGCAATTGCGTTAATAATCTTGGATGGGTCCTGTCCTTGAGCAGCCAAGGATGGGATTGCTTGTGCCATAGATGCAACAGCGGCAAGGAGAGAGTCACGAAGATTCTCAATCTCTACTGCTTCTTCTTCCATGGAGACGTTCATCTCCCATGGCATCTGACGACGCAAGAAGTCACGTGAGATAAGTTTATCACCACGAGCTTGTAGGCCGAAGATTAAAGCGCGGTTAGGGTCAAGGCCAGCCATCATGCCGTAGGTGACATCGCACCAGTAATCGCCTTGAATGTCTTTCTTAGGAACATAAGTAATCTCGTAAGGTGCGCCAGCATTTACGCCGCGTACTTCCTTCTCGACATCACCAAAGAGTGTCTCGTCCATGAGGAAGCAGATACGCATAACATGGCGGAACGACTCAGCGAATACAGCCTGTGCTGTCTTAACTTGAGTATCGAATCCACCCATAAGCGCTTCGACGCCACGGCCTGTAACGATAGAACCTGACTGCTGACCGAGACGGCCTTGTGGGTAGCGTGAGCCAACCCGAAGCTCTTGGTCAAGAAGTTCTGACTCTTGGAAGATTCCGTTAGGAATGTCGAGGCCGACACGACGAATCTTCTCTGGGTTAGCAGAGCGGATGGTTGCGTCTGGGCCAATCTCAAGGACGTTAACATCGGAAGGCAAAGCGAATGGAGCCTGTACAGACTTCTGTGCTGCTTCCAGCTGCAAGGTAGCAAAGCGTGAGCGGGCTACCTGTACCCACATGATGTCGTCAAATTGTCCGCGTTGATGCTCGTCTGAGTCAATACCAGGACGAACAGCGATGACGACAGGAATCTCGTCAATGAAATTCTTTACGCGGTCAAGGAGAAGATTGCTACGCTCTGGGATGAAGAGGATGGTTTCGTTCTTATCCACATAGCGGAATACCTCAAGGAGGCGCTCAGAGTTACGAGCCTCGTAAGGTCCACGGATAACAGACTCATGCTCTGGGAAATCGTTGCATAGCTCGCGTACAGTCTTCTGGTAGCGACGGGTATAGGACGTCAGCTTGCCAAAGCGGTCCCACTCTGGGTATGCACCAATTGGGTTGTCCAAGCGAATCATTGGACGATTATTTTCAAAGTCAGGCTCGATGATGAAAGGCAGCATACCGTAGGTCAAGTAGCGGTCAGCGCCTGTGTACATCTGGGTCTGCAAGTTACAGGAGTCACGATAGCCAGCGGCAATCATGGTGCGCTTGTCAGCGCGCTTCTTAGCGCGGTCTGAGATAGCGTCAGTTGAGTCGCAGTTAAAAGCAGGAAGTGGAGCGATAACTTCGGCTACGTCGCGGGCAGCGATGTCGATGAAGTTAGCCACCATTGGCTTGGGATAGTCAGATGAGAATAGGTCAGGGAATACCTGTTGGATATTTCCTTGACGAATGGAAAGCAAATCTGCCCAGCGGGCATCACGAAGATGGTAGTGGTCGCGCAGCTTGCGGACCTTAATACCTAACTCATCTATATCCAGTGCCATACCAGGTTCCTCCATTAGATGCCATTTGCTCTTGCAGCTTGGCGTACTCTTCTAAGTCCACAACTCGGCGTCTAGCGAGCTGTCCTTTTGTTGCGAATGGGTTCTTCACAAAAGAACCACCGTATGCGCCGGACTGATTGAGATAGTCGCGCATCTGCGTCTCTGCAAACCAGAGAGCCATTGGTCCGTCCTGCTTAGCCTTGGTGCCGGCAGACCAGGTAATCAATTGCTCGATAAGAGCCTTGATATGTTCGTTATCGGCACGGGGCAATTCCAATAAGTTAGAACCTCTAATGTGTTTGCCTTGGTTGTCCAACGTGCCGAAAAGCTGTGCCATGGATGCGACGCCATACTCGGCGTCCATCTTGTTCGCACCAGTGTAGTGCTGCACGAGGCGGATGCCTCGGGTGGCAAGAAACTTGTTAATCTGTTCGTCTTGGGTGAGGAAGAGCTGAAAGGCGTTCTTCTCAATAACCCAGACTTTAGGCTTGTACTTCTCAGTCCAGCTGAAAATCAAGTCACGAATCTGCTGAGGTGTAGGGGCCGGCATGCGTGATGCTTCCAGCAAGTAACGCTTCTGGGTGGTTCTATCTCCAGCTAGCACGACGGAGAATGTATCTCCTGACATAGCTGGGTCCATGGAGCAGACAATGTACTGGTCGTTAAGCTGAGCGGGCTGGCCCGGTGCGCCTGGGATAAGCGGACCTACGGGGCGCATTCCGCTGACAGAACCGCGTACATTCTCGGGTGTAAAGATAGCGGTAGACTCAACATCTTGCTGCTGGTACACCATAGCCCAAGTCTTTGGGTCAAGGACACCACGACGCTTCTTGAGGTTGTTACCATCCCAGCGCGGATACAATCCATCTGCATCTGGTTCTGTCTCATCGCCTGCCCATGGGCGGTCTGACTTAGGCCAGAGCGTTACCCAATCTTTGGCTTCGTCTGCAAACTCTAGGACAGCTGGCATAGCTAGGTACGTCCAGGGCGATTCCCCTTCAGGGTATCGGTCTGGGTTACGCATCTCTCGGTACAAGTCAACTGGGTCAACGCGTGTACCTACAACCAGAATCTTGCCGGTAGGTCCCACACGAGTCAGGACTTCCTGCTGAATCCAACGAATCTGCTTCTCGTACTCATTAGCATTTGAGAGAGTCACACAGTCGTCAAGAATAATCAAGTCGGCACGGGCACCGTAAATCTGCCCGCCGATACCCAAGGCCTGAAGGGTTGGGTCTTTTTCACCTGAGTCGCGTTCAATGTAAATTGCGTCTTGGGTCCACTTCTCAGCTGTGGCTTTGAAGCCTTCCACTGGAGCGTACCGCCTCTGAAGTTCTGCCCACTGGGGCGCAGTCAGTCTTTGCTTGACGGCGTAAAGGAATTCCTTGGCCATCTGCTGGGTCTTAGAGACAAGCTTGATTCTTACATTTGGGTCTGTGACAATTCTGTAGGTCACATAATCAATACTGACCGTCATTGACTTGGCATGCTCTGGAGGCATGTTACACAGGACGTAGTTCTTGAAGCCCTTTTCGTAAATCATGTTTGGGTGAAGCCAGGCTGGCTGGCCTTCTTCCAGAAGGGAGACTATGTTGCGCTGGTGCGGGAAGGTCTGGCTGGAGAGGTACTTGGTCCGGAAGTCCTCAAAGCTGATATTGGCATCTTCCTCAGCTACCTTGCCGGCACGACGCTTGATAACTCGGGCGAGGTCAATCGCCTCTTTGAATTGAGGGTCGCTAGCGCGGTAATACTCATATGACTTGACAGACTTGCCGACTGCGCGGCAAGCGTCTTCTACAGTCACGCCTTCTTCAATCAGCGCGAGAAGGCGCTTCTTGGCGTCCGGGGCGGACAAGGTAGCACCTGGGGCTAGCTTGTACGCACTGCGGTCAGTCACCTCGCTGAGTTTCTTTGCCATTGGGTAAAAATCCTTTTGTGGGCGCAACCTATGGTTGCAGCTGGGTGTATTTTAGGGGCGCCCCCTAGGCGCCAAAAAAAGCTTTTTTGCTTAATGGGAGCCTGCTGTGCTTACGGCTCCCTAACCCGTTAAGAGCCAGCCTCAGAGGGCTGGCTAGTAATACCCACCGTTCGTCTCAGCGGCATCTTCGCTGTGAGGCTCAGCTGCCTAGAGCCGAACGGGTAGACGTGTTTTATTTTATCCCCTATATATATTAAGGCGGGATAAAACACGCTTATCCCGCTTTTGTAGGGGTGATTTATGTCACACACTCTATAGTCAGTATTTTATACTGGTTTTAGCGTAAAAATATTTTCTGATGGGTAGGGGTGAATCTCATTATTTGAGACAAATAGGGGTGCGCCGCCGGCCTATATTTAGAAAAAATATTGTGGTGGATAGTAATAGTAATAGTCACCCATAGTTAAAAACCCTCGGGTTGAGCGCCAGCGAAATGACGTCGGATTCGTTTCCGATTCCCATAAAGGCATTACCGACCGCGAGTTCCGGCGCGCTTCCGACCCGTTGTGGGGTGGTCGGTGGTGGTTATTGGTATGTTACCGTGTGGTAACAACGCAGTCGGGCGTGTTGCGATAGGGTGGTGGGGGGACTGTCTCACAGCCTCGAACCGGTGCCGGTGCCTGCAATTGGTGCCAGGAATAGGGAACCGAATCGGCGCCTAATCCGTCTAACCTAATGAGTAGGCAAGGTGCCGGACTCGTGAAAGGTTGAGACAATGGACATTGAGAAGCTAATAGCAGGCCTAAAGCCTGCCGAACTAACCGCCGATGAGTTAGAAACATGGCACGGTTTCATAGATAAATTGACACGCCGTGAGAGTTGACATATCCCGATTAGTGGTCAATAATTACGCCATCGGCTAATTCTGGCCGTGTTATTGAATAGGACTAAACTAATGACAACTAGCACACTTACAGCTCAAAAGGTTGAAATTTCAGCCGCGATACTTTATGACCTACTATCCGGCGCGGCCGTGGCTGCTGATAGCAGCAAGAACGCGACAAGTCAACTAGGCGCCGTGTATCTCATGGCAGAAGATAACAAGTTGAAGGCTGCAGCCTCGGACCGTTACCGCCTAGCAGCCGGCACCGTTGAATTAGAAGCCGGCGAACTGTCCGCGAGCTGCTTAACCTTGCATGACGTGAAGCGCGTCCTGGCCATGCTCAAGCCATATCTTAAAATTAGCGGCGGCACGGCTAAGGTTGAGAAGGATGGCCACACGCTTACTTTTAGCGTCGGCGGCGATTCTTCCATCGTGGCTCATTCGCTTGATTATGGGTTTCTCCCATATGAGAACATGATAAACGATAATTTCGCGCCGGTGTCTAGCCTGGCTCTCAATATCTCGCTTCTAGCGTCGCTAGATAAGATTCCGCATGACGCCACCAAGCCGGTGACCATGGGTTTCACAGCCGACAATAAGCCAATACAATTCCGGATGGCTCACGATTCGATTAATTGGCAAGTGTTACTGATGCCTATGCGCACTAAGTAACGCGTAGTGGCGGACGGTGCGCCATAGGGCTAACCTATGGCGTATCGCCTGCAACTAGGCAGGACATAGAAGGGACTAAAAGAATGACTACAACAACACACAAGACGACTAAGCAGCTAGAAGCCGAACAAGCACGCGAGACGCTATTGACGCACTATTTAACCGAAGGTAGCCGCGTTTATACCATCCTTCGCCACGTCTCGGCCTCCGGCATGAGCCGCGATATCTCGCTTGTGGTGGCTCATGGTAACGATATAACGGACGTTACTTATTACGCCGCACAAGCTCTCGGCGACAAGCTCGTTGAACGTAACGGAAACCGCGCCATCCGTCAAAATGGCTGCGGAATGGATATGGGGTTTAACCTTGTCTACAACCTATCAGCCGTGCTATTTCGCGGCGCTGAGCGTGCGGAATATGTCCTAAAACAGGCGTGGCTATAGTGAGCAGCCGAACTTATCTCGTGACCCGCTTCATGGTCCGCGCTGTCTTTTGGACCGCGCTACTGTGGGGCATATGGCAAGTAGTGACTCATCTATGGTGGACCGGTTCCGGCTTCACGTGGACCAATAACCCATTCGGGAACTAATGCGCGCCTACTGTCCACCGGTTCGCCGGTGGATAGTGGGAGAGTCTTAACTCTCACAACTGCTACAGAATGGGGCTAGACTAATGAAATGGCATATTAAGCGCGGCAGGGAATACGTAACCGTTCAAGGTACGGCACGTGCGCACCTTTATTATTGGGTACGCCATAACGGGAAAGGTAACTTTACGGCCGGATATTATGGCTTCGGCCGTGATATTGAATACACGAGCAACGGAAGGCCCATCCGGTTTAGCACTGTCCACGCCGCGAAAGCCTATTGCAAGGCTAAGGATAATTCAGCGGTTATTATCACGGCGGTGACAGCATGAGCGACGGTAAGTTGAGAATAAGAGAATGCACAGCGCCGGAATGCTTCAACCATGCCAGGGACGGAGGAAAGTTCTGTTTATTCCACATGACAAGTGACAGCACAACGCCACCGGCGAGCGAGCCGGTCTGTGGGGATTGTCTCTATCCACTAGCAGAAGGCTGTTTATGCGCTAGCAAGTAACCGCAAGTAACCCCTACCGGCGACGGTGGGGGTTATTCTGCTATTTAGGCACCATTACCGCCCGCGTTTCTGTCCTACGCCTGCAACACGTAACCGCTGAGAGAGTTGACACGGACGGTTAAAAGAGTATATTACGACCCACGAGGCGCACAAGCCTCCATTACCGACCACGATACCGTTAGGGGAGCGCACAACATGACCGATTCAGAACGACTAACCAAGATGATTGACGGCATACATGAAGCCATGGGAGACTCATACCGCGCCGGACACCGCGACGCCACCGCTGAGATACTCGGGGAAGCGATTCACGCCCTACAACTACGAGGCAACTGCGATGTAGCTATCGCCGTACTGAAGGGACTCATGGAATGATTATCATAATTATTTCCGCCCTCGCCGCCGTTGGGGGAGCGTTGCTAGAGAACGCACTCAACAAGTTTGAGAACCGCGAGTGATATTTAACGCCGATATGCCCGCCTCGTGTCAGGGCATGAACGGAGATATGTGGTACCCCGAAGCTATCCGCGTGAACGTCGGCTCTACGCCTTCACCACGCGCCCAGGCCACCATTGACGATTCGATAACAGCGCTTGCTATCTGCTCGACCTGTCCGGCACGCGAGGCGTGCCTTCAAGTCTCGATAGATAATGCCGAAGAGTACGGAATATGGGGTGGCACATTCCCTTATGAGCGCCACATTGTTTCATCATTTCGAGAGGTTACCGACCATGGATTCATATGGCAGGCAAAGATTCGCAAGTTTGCAGAACAGAAAGGCTTAACATGTCCCTCACTTCCACAGCCCACACCAGGCTACGAAAAACCAGACGGCTCCATTTTTACCTTGCATCACTCGCAACCGTGGGGCTAGTCTGGATTAGCATGCCCTACGCACCGGTCAAAGAACGCACTGCAAGCCCTAAGAGCTACGCTAAGCGCCTCTATATGCAACAAGGTGGCAACGCCTCACAGTGGGCTTGTCTGGACCGTCTATGGACAATGGAGAGCAACTGGCGAGTCAATGCCGTAGGCGATAAGACAACACAAGGCCGAGCTATCGGCATCGCTCAGGCTCTGCCGGCGAATAAGATGGCTCAGATGGGATTAGACTACAAGTCTAACTATCAGACTCAGATTCGTTGGGGTCTGCTCTATATCAAACTGCATTGGAACAACAACGCGTGCATAGCACTACGCCACGAGGTACGAAAGGGCTGGTACTGATGGACGATTTAATCTATCCGATTATTGACCCAGCTGATGAGGCATGGAAAGACTATGCCAACTGTGCCGGCACGGATACGGAAGCATTCTTTACCAGTGGCGATAATAAGGGAGACGATAGAGATACCACCATGCTCCGCCGTATCTGCGGTGGTTGCACTGTTGTCAATGAATGTCTAAGCTATGCTATCAAATACAATCAGCTTGGCTGGTGGGGCAACACGACAGAGACGGAACGCAAGCGCCTCAAGAAAGGACGGATATGACCTACGATTATATGGCTGAGGAATGGTATGGCAAATGCGGTGCCTGTGGCACTGAACTATTCGCACCTACCAAAGGCGCATACTTGCTGCAATACTCCATACATACACACTCAAACGACTGCATAGGGGGTTGGTAATGACTCACGAAGAATTGATGGCAGAGATAGAAAGACTTGAAGAACTTGTTGCACAAGTCTCTGCTCACACTGATGTGTACCCAGCTCTTCGTGCAGTAGTGGAATTGCATAAGCCTACATACTGGCAAAACCCAACCGTTCCTGAATGGAACGGTGCAAATTGCACGCATTGTTTAGAAGATAGGGGAGATTATCTGCCACCAATAGAAGCAAATTATCCTTGCCCCACTATCCAAGCCATTGAGAAGGAGTTAGCATGATAGATAATGATTATCAAACAGAGCTAGATGTATTTTGCCTGTGGTGCGAGAAAGAATTTAAGGACGTTATGGTATGGGTAGGCAAGGAATACAATAGTTGGGACTGCCCTAATTGCGGAAGGCACCAACTCGATGACAACTGAGCCGATAGTATTCGTGGCCATTCTGGCCAAGCAGAAGGAGAAGATGTTACCGGCGTGGCTGGACTCGCTGTCCAAGTGGGACTATCCCAAAGACCGGATGATTCTCTTTATTCGTAGCAACAACAACACCGACGGCACCGAGCAGATACTGCGCGATTGGTGCAACGAGAACGCCAAGTGGTATCGCCATGTGGTCGAAGACTACCGCGATGTAGAAGCACCAGTGCAGGAGTACGGCGTACACGAATGGAATCCCACACGTTTTAAGGTACTTGGAGATATACGAGAGACGAGCATTAACGCAGCATGGCAGGCAGATGCAGACTTCTATTGGGTAGTGGATGTAGATAACTTCGTCGCACCTCATACCCTACGCACCATGGTCAGCCACAACCTGCCGGTGGTAGCACCGCTACTGATGTGCGCTGATACTGAACAGCCTGCCTACTCGAACTACCATTTGTTAGCCAATGTGCGTGGCTACTTCCTCGATGACATGCGCTATTACCAAGTGCTCAAGCGTGAGATAACAGGACTCATCATATGTGACGTGGTTCACTGCACCTATCTCATACGCAAGGATGTCTTCGAGCATGTCCGCTATATGGATGGCACCGATGACTACAAGTACGTTATCTTTAGCCGCGCCTTGCGCAAGCTGGGCATACCGCAATACCTAGACAACACGCAAGTCTACGGCTGTCTTTCCCTACGGGAACGAGTTGATGAATGCGTCAAGACAATGGAGATAATCAATGCCAACTCTTGATGAGATTCTCGCCAAGAAAACTCTCAACGGCGGATGGACTAAAGAAGATTTAGAGTCATGGGGAATTGCTTGGCCGCCACAAAAGGGATGGATGAAGGAATTACTAAAGGAGAATACCAATGGCCGTCAAACCAACTGAGCTACGCAAGGTTATCGCCATGCTAGAAGGCGAGGCGCCTGACGTTGAGACACTAGCCAAGGATGTATTCGAGGCGGTGGAAGATATGCTTAACCTTCGCAACCGCTATGTGGTATTCGTTGTCCACCCTAGCCTCAACCTCGTCCAAGCTGTCGGCCCATACGATACAGTTGAGAAGGCGAAGAAGGATTATGTTAAGCGAGTGGGAATATATGACCGACAGACACGCATCCAGCTTGCTTTACTTAAACATCCTGATATGATACAGTCTGACTAATAGATGTGGTGGCTGGTTACTAGTCCTTTCACAGCCGCCATCGCTCCCGCAAGGTAGAAGCGACAAGAATGCCCGCCGGATAAATCTCCGACGGGCTTCTTGCTTTGTGTCTTCCCCTTACACAAACCTATAGTTTATGCAATGCTCCGTTAGTATCTTTGTAGTAACCATATGCACCAGGCACAAGATAGAACGGCATCGGTGGTACACCCAGAAACGAGTATGGTTGTTTGCCATTAACGTCATAGAACGATGGCAGAGTAAAGTCTGGCAATATTGCGGTGGAATTAATAGGCATAGGCCCAACGGTTAATCCAACAGTATGGTCGCACACTTCCATCAGCCAGTTGCGTCCCTTGCTGTCTGTCTTTGTCATGTTAATCTCTGGGTCAATCAGCATCTCTGCCAACTCGTGAGCCATGACGGTAATTAAGCCAGGCAAATAACTAGGCTTGGTTAATTGCTTGCCAAGAAACGTGATTGGTTTGACGTAACGACCCAGAGCAGGGCGCTGTGCGCCGTATGGTTGAGCCAATATGTAACCAATGGGATAACCGTTCAGCACTTCATGGTAGCCCAGCGCAGTCTTAGCCATGGCAGGATTAGGAAACTTATCTACGATGCACAGGTTCCAGTCATCGACACGGCTCTTGCCTAACACGACAGGACGAGCAGGCAATCCCCATGTTGCACACACTCTAGCGGCAAAGGCGTTGAGTGCTACAGCAATATCTAATGCGTCAGTATGTGTAACTGTAGTGGATTCATTAACAAGCGTGATTGTCATTTTATCTTCCTGCGTTATCAATGGAGTAGAAACCACCAGCGTTAAACTTCACAGGCGGCGCTGTATATACACGATTCATTATCTCACCACAGCAGACAGGGTTGTCTGCCTCGGCATGGATACTACGCTCTACCTCTTGCTGTCCACCGCAGGTGATGCAACGGTAATCATACTTAGGCACTGTCGCCCCCTATCGGACATTTATCCACGCAATTCCAGACCAGCTCCATGTACGCTTTACCTTCCACCCTGCGGATTTCGGTATAGCAGTCAACATCGTGCATGTACTTAGTCATTGTCGCTCTCCTGAATGTGACGGTATGCAGATTTAATATCACGAATGCCGTGCATTTTGAAATATAGGGAGACTCGTAAGTTGCTATAAAGTTTGCGCATCCTGCGCCATGGCATAACACCGTAACGATGCGCCTGCACAAGCCAGCCCTCTCTACCTTCTGGGACTATGAGATTCATTCTTCACCCTTTGCAAATGGATTAGCTCCGCCAAGAAAGTTATTTAACCGGCGCAGTGCTCCATCCACCTTACGATGTGCGGTGGTGTCGCTGACCTGTAGTATCTCAGCAATCTCGGTAAAGGTTAGTCCCTCAAAGAATTTCATTTCCAACACCAGCTTATCCTGCGGGTCAATCTTGGATAAGGCACGGCGTATATCCATCAACTGAATGACATAGTTGCCACCCTCGGCAGGGTTACCGCCGCCGGATACCTTGGGCTTACTGCCATCGGTGGTATTAACAATAGGCGCCTTGATAGGAAAAGCTAATGGCAACATCTCCGACAGACTAATGGCGTCGTAGTATTGCTCATCGCGTATCTCATAGCCTAGCTTCTGCGCCTTAGCGCGCCGGCAATACTTATCTGCAAGGCGAGTCAGCGTCTTGCCTAGCTTACGCACACCCATCTTGTATTCATCCGACTCAAGCGGATGGTCAAGCCATTCTTTAATCTTATCCTGACGTTTAAGTGTCCACACCATTAGCTCTTGCGTCACGTCAGAGACGTCAAAGTATGTGTGGTAATGACGATGTACCTTGCGAGCTACTGTTAAAGCTATCTCACGCGACTCATCGAGCCAGCGTTCTGCTACCAACTCCACACCTTTTTGTCTACGGTGAATGACTTGTTGATAATCGGAACCAAGTGTGGCGTTACATTCTTACCATCCACATGCAAAATAGCAAAGCCTTGCTGCCACGTGAACAGACCAGCCTTGATATACTTTGCGTGCTTCAGGTTCATAAGATGGCCAACCTCCAAACCCCAAACAGTTTTTCCTTTACCAGCCCAACTCTGCGTCCAATGGGTAAGTCCCATTCGGTGCGTATGTCCGCAGACAACACTGACGCCTGCCCTCTTTGCAAGTCCAAGAGCAGTTGCTCCAGCAGTAGGCTGGATATTGCCTTCATCTCCGTGGACAAGTATCCAATTAGGCGCAAGTTCGTAGGGCTGATGGTGATATGTAATTCCAAGTTCATCAAGTTTGAGGAACTTCTCAATCTCCAACTCAGGTAAGCCGAGCAATCCTGGGGCTTTAGATTTAAGCTTGTTATACAATCTGTCACTGTGATTTGACCGACTGATATGCTTGATGTTAAGTGACTCAAGTAATCTAACAGTGATGTCTCTGTGCTTTGCGATGTCATAGTTCCACTCTCCGCCGTAGCCTTCTTCCCAACGACTGATTTGCGGGAAGTCAATCTCATCGCCAACCGATACAACTTCGTCTGGCTTGTATGCTTTAATAAACTTTGCTAGTGTGTCGGTTGCACCGACGTCATGGTATGGCGCCTGCAAGTCAGACACAACTACAATAGTTTTCATTCCTTTGGCCACAGGCCTCTCTGAATCATCAAGCCGATGACTCCGTAGTTAGCTAAGTCTTTGAATGAATCCTCAATTGGCTCATGCTGTGGCTTAATCTGTTGCTTCTTGACAAGGTTCTTGAGTCGCTCAAACTTGTCACCGATGCGTACTAGCAGGCCGTTAATAGGGCCACCGTGTGCGTTGTTAATATTGCCAGGGCCGTAGTCCAACTGCTTGGTGATAAGCAAGTTGCCAATCTCATCCATTACATCCCAGACGTCGGCGCAGAATTTCTTGTGGGAGGCAGGGTAATTGTAATCTGCTTGGTCTGTAAGTCTACGTTCTGAATTAAAAAGCCGTTCTGTATCAACATCGTTATAGCTAAATTGATGTCCTCTTGACTCACTCATATCCCTATCCTTCCATTTGCCCTTGGTATATATAATTCTTTGTTTCTTCATCTAGCTGATAAAAGTATATCAGGTCAGTACCATTCTCCATGTGTTGTACCAACTCGATAGTATCTAGCGCCCAGAATACAGGCGGCACATGCGCCCCATCCTTTGGGCCATAAATAAACGTTGGGTCAGCGGCCACGTTGCACCGACATAATGTCATCAACAGTAATCAGGAATCCCTTGCTTGGGTTTGGTTCCTTCTCATTGCTGATGGGTCTGCCGTAACGGTTAATTGCTTCTTTCAAATCATCTGTGGTGGCAATGATAACCAGCTGTTCAAGCACGAATGCCCAGCGGTCTGCCTTAGTCTTCATCAAGCCTGACTCAACCCAGTTGTGCGTAGCTCGTGAGTAGAATGCAGTCTCAATGTAGATGTTACCGGTCTGCACCCAGCGCCTATCGCGCTTTACTTCTACGGTCAGCCCGCCAGTGAGGATGTCATTGACGAGCTGCTCGCCCTCGTGCCCATACGAAAAGTCTAAGTCAAAGTCTGACATCTCCGGTGTCATTTGTTCTCCTGCACCACGGTAATCGTTATCTTGCCACCGGTAGCGGTGTCATATTTGCTGGCTGTTTGAATAGCTTTTGTGACTATCTTCTTGGCTTTGGCCAAGTCATCAACCATGACGCCATTGGTCAGGGCATCCATGGCACCGAGAGCAAACTGCTCGCCACTGCCTGCTACATATAGGTTGTTATTGGTACGCTCCCACGAGTAGTCCTCGTCGATGCGGTACACCTCACCCTTGATAACGACAATCCAGATGTTGTCATTCTCTACAGCTGAGTCACCCTTATTAACTTCATACCCAGCCTCGTTAAAAGTACGGCGTATTGCAGGGATAAGCTGGCGAGTGACATACTTGTCAATGTCCTTGGTGTTAATCACTGGTGGTACGAAGTCATGTTGCAACAGGTTAATACCTCGTACCGCACCAGCACCGGCAAAAACTAGATTGCTATTCTTAAATACTTTACCGCCTGGTATGTTGATGGCAAAGCCATCCTCGCCGGAGGATTGCGAATCAGCCCCGACTACTACCCAGTCAGGGCCTTGAATCGCTGCGATGGTTGTCACGCCGCTATCCTCTCGGTAAACCAATCCTTGCCAAGCTGTAAGTATACATCATTGGTGTCCATATTGTCGGGAAGGTGGACTATTTCCGCTTTGTCCAAGTCTTCTTTGATTCGCTTGGCCAGCTCTTGGCCAGGGTTTCTTCCATCTTCTTTGACGTCATTGTCCGCAAATATAAGGATGCGAGAATACGATTCAAAGAGTTTAGGAAACCACGGTTTCCACTGGCTGACTCCAGCAACTCCAACCGCAGGTATTCCCACGATGCCCGATGCCACGATAGTGTCAATCTCACCCTCGCAAATGGCAATCGTATCGCTAGGCTTATGCAAATCAAGTACGTTATATAGCCCAATCTTTTGACCGGTAGGCCAAAGGTACTTTGGAGTTGATTCATCTACGCTCCTGAACTTAATACCTACAACACCAGCTGGTGTGAGGTAGGGGATGGACAATCTATTGACGGCATGCTCATGTCCGGCACTAGGCTCCACGACGCTTCCAAGAAGGAACGTATGCGCGACTTCCTGTGTTATGCCTCGTGCCGCTAGGTAAGAGGCTGCCTGTGGCGTTAGACTGGTGGCGTATTTGTTTGCTGCGTCCGTGAGCAATGCTCTCTGCTTTTCGTTTAGCATCTTTGAAATCTAGCCCTTCTTTAGCTTGCACTAATGTGTATACATCTCCGAGTACCTGACAGACCAGGCAATTGTATGCCTGATTGTCGAGGTTATATGCTGCGCTAGCCATGGTGTCATCATGGATAACGCACTTGCATGGTATCCAGCCATGTCTGTCCAGCACATTGACGCCGTAATGTTCTAATACGGCGGCAAGGTCAGGCTTCGATACCACCAGTTACCTTCAACCACTGGTTTAAGTCTTGGATAACCCACGACTGGTCTAGCCCCGCCATGCGGCGCTTGACGATGACATAGGCTGGTGGCGTAACATCTAAGTTACGCGCCTTGGCATAGTTAAATGCCTCGGTAGTAGCTTCACGCCAGAACTGTGGCAAGTCCATCTTGGCTGTTGCCTTTAGCTCAAAGATATACGGCGCACCTGCAACGATGC
>Ga0214166_1000577_pt1 | contig 17990 bp, 17 predicted proteins | sample TroBogepilimnion_27_FD_153005 | JGI IMG/M metagenome (GOLD analysis project Ga0214166, IMG submission 153005) | Freshwater microbial communities from Trout Bog Lake, WI - Practice 18AUG2009 epilimnion v3 | ecosystem: Environmental > Aquatic > Freshwater > Lake > Epilimnion/Euphotic zone ...
AGCATGTCCCCTAAGCAGAAGAAGATTGCTTCAGCTGCTGCCCCAAAAGATAAGATCACCGGAGCTGACTTCAAGGCTCTTAAGAAGAAGGGTAAGTAATTATGTGCAAATCATGTGGTTGTGGCTGCTCTAAGCCAAATTGTAAGGGCGCCTGCAAGAAAGCCGATAAGAAGCAAGATGCCAAGCTTATGAAGGGCATGACCCCTAAGCAGAAGTCAGCTTTTGAGAAGGCAGATAAGAAGATGGATAAGAAGAAGCCATCTGCTAAGGCCGATATGAAGATGGACAAGGCATTAGCCAAGAAGGTAAAGAAGGATAAGTAAAAGTAATTAAGACTTAAGGGCGCCTACGGGCGCCCTTTCGTTTATCCTTATAGTAATCCCGTGCGGGATTAGATTCACCCTTGCGAAGTACACTGCCTCCTAAAGGAGATTACCATGTCCGGTAAAAAGATTGATACAGCTTCTAGCACCGAGTTTGCTAAAGCCATTATCAGCAATATACCTGAGGCTCGGGAAGACTTACTAAAGCAAATTGGTGATGTCTACTATGAGGCGCAGGTATTTAAGAGTGTACTCAAGAAAAAGTAACCTAGACGCCATAGCGCGTGATATATCTGACTCATTAGCCCCTGTTTTTACAGAAGATCTTCGTGAGTTAGCCACTTTATCTGGATGGCCAGCTAACGTAATTAACGGCATGACCGTAGTGTCAAAAGAAGATACCACTTTAGCTATTGAATACTCAGAGGACCTTAAAGAAGAGATTGACGACCTGGAGTACGGTCCAGAGTTTGGCATTGCAAATACCTCTATCCGGGCGTTTCTCTACAGATGCAATACAAAGCTTGAACACGCGATGTACACAGCGGTCCCTCCTATGATTTATGAGGTGTTCTAATGGGTAATGGCTTTATTGTTGCTGAAGATCTTGCAATTAAAACTCTTCTCAGCGGTATCACTGTGTCCGATGATAAGAACGCAGCACGCCCAGTTAAAGTGTGGTTTGGGTACCCAGACCTTGAAATTCGTGACCAGACCTTCCCTTTTATTACAATAGATTTGATAGACATCCTACAAGCTCAAGAGCGGCAAACCGCTGGAATACTTGTAGATAGCGATCATCAAGGAACTGTTGCCGTTCAAACTGGCTATGGGTATTCGTACAACATACCTGTTGCCTACGATCTTGTGTATCAGATCACAACTTACTCCCGTAATCCGCGCCATGACCGCGCGATTATTTACCAGCTACTTAATAAGTTTCCATCAAAGTACGGCTACCTAACAGTACCTAATACTTTAGGGACGGAGAACAGTGTGCGTTCTATGTTCCTTGATGGATTTGTAAAAAGAGATGCGGTTGCTAGTGAAACTGGTAATCGTCGTCTTTTAAGAAATGTATTAACAGTAAGAGTTGTAAGCGAAATGACTCCTGCTCAAGTCGCTGCCACACCTCTTGTTGAATACGTTCAAATTAACTCTACTACATCGTCCATCCCGTCTGCCCTAACACCCGTACCACAAAACGTTAATCCGTAAAAAACTAAGGAGATATATTAATAATGGCAACTTATAATCGACCTGGGGTGTACGTTCAAGAGACGTTAAACCCTATTCAAACAGTAGCTGGTTCTTCTACCAATACTATTGCAGCTTTTCTTGGAGCCAATGACCGCGGTCCTTTAACTCCAACACTAGTAACTTCATGGGGGCAATACACAACCCTATTTGGAACTTGGAATAGCACCTCAGTAACATCAAACCCAAATAACCTTCCACTTGCTCTTTATATGTTCTTTGCAAATGGTGGCCAGTCTGCTTATGTTACCCGCGTCTTTAATGGGACTGTTAGCTCATCTACAGCTACCCGTTCATTTAACGATGGAACTTCAGGCACACCTCAGGCAACATTAAAGGTAAGTGCAGTTAGTCCTGGTAGCTGGGGCAGCAGCATTAACGTAAGCATGACCTCATCTACTAGCGGTGCTTCTACTGCTACTGTAACTGCCGCGTCTGCTACAGGTGGCGTAGTAACATACACAGCTAATAACGCTTTTTCAGTTGGTCAAGCAGTAACAATTTCTGGACTTTCTACTAGCGCGTTTAACTTAACAAACGTAATTATTGCTTCTGCATCTCCAACTCAGTTTACCGTCTCTAACGCTGCAACAGGAACATCTGTAACTGGCGCATCTGCAACAGCAACAGCTCAAAGTAACTACTTTGACTTAACTGTTTACTATAACGGAACCTCCGCAGCCAACATTGTTGAACAATGGCCAGCTATTTCAATGACAGCTTCTGATCCTCGTTACGCGCCTACAGTGGTTAACGCAGCATCTAACTACATTGTTTTGGCTGATCTAGGAGCGACTTCAACAGGTATTACACGTAACCCTAGCGGAGCTGGTCTTGCTTCAGCACCTATTCTAAGCGTGTCTTTAAGTGGTGGAAGCGATGGAACTTCAGCTGCCCCTGCTTTAGGAACAGCTTCTCTCTATTCAACCGCTTTGAGCTTGTATGACACTATCCCACAATCTCTTACCTTGAATATCCCAGGAGCCACAGACACAGCAACCGTTAATGCAGCGATCTCATATGCTACAGGTTCTACTCGTCTAAATGACGTGTTTGTTATTATTGATGCTTACCCAGCTCAAACTGGACAAGCAACACTAAGCGATAACTACACATCTACTACTTCAGCGCAGCTAACACAAGCAGCTACTTATCAAACAACCTCACAAGCAGCTGTTTATTACCCAGCACTTACAATTGCTGATCCAACAGTTACAGTCGGATCTGCAAAGGGACAAACTCTAGTTGTAGGCGCAGGCGCTGCAATGGCTGGAATCTACGGAGCTACAGACGCCTCACGCGGAGTCTTTAAAGCACCTGCTGGTCTACAAACCCGTATTTCGGGCGCGGTAGCAGTTCCTCCTCTAAGCAATGCTAACCTAGACAGCTTGAATAGCTCAGTACCACCTGTTAATGCTATTAAGTATGTTGCGGGTTCAGGAATTGTTGTAATGGGCTCCCGTACATTGAAGTCTGGTTATGTAGATCGTTATGTACCAGTACGTCGTTCGCTAACCTACATTGAGAAGTCGCTTCGTGATCTTACTCAGTTTGCTATCTTTGAGCCAAATGATCAAAATCTATGGTCGTTGATCACATCAACTGTCACAGGTTTCTTGACTAATTTCTGGTCTCAAGGCGGACTTACAGGAGCAACACCAGAAGCTGCATTCTTTGTAATCTGCGATAGCACAATTAATACCCCAACAACAATTGACAATGGATATGTAAACATCCAAGTTGGTGTTGCCCTCCAGCGCCCAGCTGAATTTGTTGTTCTAAACATCGGCCAGTACAGCGGTGGTACCACCGTTACTGTTTCCTAAGGAGGAAAGTAAATAATGGCAACTAACCTAAGTACCTACAACTCAAGTCTGGCCACAGATCCTTTACGCACGTTTAGGTTCAGGGCAGTCTTCACACCCGCTGGTAATGATGGTGTTTTTGATCAACGCATCAAAAGTGCTACAAACCAAACAGCGATGCCTATAAAGGGCGTCTCTACCGGATGGGTTGGCGGTTTCTCAACAATCTCTGGGTTGAATATCACAACTCAGAACATTACCTACCGTGAAGGCGGGTTCAACACTACTGTCCATCAGATCCCTGGTATGACAACCTTCCAGCCAATTACCTTTACTCGCGGAGCAATCTTCGGTAATGATCAGGCAATTACATGGATGCGCGGCCTCTTTGCCGCTGCTGCTGGCACCGGACTTAACCCAGGTGGGGCAGGAGCTACAGGAGCAGGTTTCCGTGTGAATATTGCGATCTATGTTAACAACCATCCAAATACAGATGTAGCTAATGACTACCCTCAGATGGTATTTAATGTATACAACGCTTGGATCACAAACCTTAGCTACTCAGACCTCGATGCTACAAATGGAGCATTGATGTTTGAAACAATGCAGCTAGTACATGAGGGCCTTAGCGTTAGCTTTACAGATGCTAAAGGTAACCCAGTTAAGACATCAGGTACATCTGCAGTATCTACCACTGGTAGTGGAGCTGCCGGAGGCCGCACTAACTACTCAGTAAGCTAAGGTACACTTAACGATCTAATCTATTTAGGAGAATAAAACGTGGCAGAAGTAATTACCAATCAAGACCTAGTTAATAAGTATGCAGAACAGGTCATGAAGGAGCCCGAGGAGACAGTAACTACTCGGGTTCCTTTAGGGCCAGAAGTATCTCTTCCAGGCGGTTTTATTGAAAACAATAGCTTGGTAACAACAGTTGAAGTAAGAGAGTTAAATGGAGTAGATGAGGAAGCAATTGCTAAAGCTTCTACTACAGGAAAGGCTCTTAATGTATTACTACAACGTGGACTAGTAAAAGTAGGAAACCGTGAGGCGACAAAAGAAGATCTAGATCAGATGCTATCTGGTGATAGAGATGCCGCACTTATAGGTATCCGAAAGGTTACTTTTGGAGAAACGGTTGAGTTTAAAGTTACCTGCCAAGGGTGCTTAACAGAACAGATTGTTTCAGTAAACCTTACTGATGACATCCCAGTTCATAAGTTAGAGAACCCAGTAAATGACCGCACTTGGTCAGTAGAAACTAAAAAAGGATACGTAACAGTAACTCTACCTACTGGAAGTACCCAGCGTAAGCTGCTAGAGAACGCAGATAAAACTTCTGCTGAGATTAACACTCTGCTATTGACTGACTGCGTTTTGTCGGTAAATGGGGAACCCTCTGTAGGAGCTTACACTGTTCTATCTTTAGGTATCGGTGATCGCTCAAAACTTGTGGAAGAAATTTTGGCTAGAAACCCAGGCCCACGCCTTGGGGAGGTGTCAAAGACCTGCAAGGCATGTGGTGAAGCTATAGCTATCCCACTAAGTCTTGTAGATTTGTTTCGCATATAACGACAAAGACTACGAGAATTTGTTAGACCAGTACGAGTTCTTAACAAGAACTTTTACTGCATGGACTCTGGCGGACATTAAAAACATGTCCTTTAGAGAGAGGCAAAACTGGATTGAAAGAGCAAGAAGGAATAGGAGGTATTAACCGTGGATGACAGCAAAGTCAAACTTGGGCTCGGCGGCGGTGGCGGTAATATCTCCTTATCTATAACCAATATTAAACAGGACATCATAGGCCTTAGTAACACAATTACTAACACCCTACAGCCTGCTGTAGATAAGCTTGTTCGCTCTTTAAACTCTGTAAAGATACCTCAGCTACTAGACGCTAAAGGCAATCCTATTAGCAGCGGAGGCTCTTCTACTGGAAATGTAGTCGCTTCTAATGGAAAAGCCGCCTCTACCGGAACTGGTGTTCAAGACGGGGGCGGTTTTAAAAACCAAATTGCTTCTGTAAATAACGCGTTTCAAAAATATGTATCGGCGTCTAGCGCAATTAACTCTGGCCTAGAAGCAAGCGGTTTAATGCCAGGAGTACCTACCGCAGTAATGCAAGATCTTCTTACTGTGCGTTCCGCGTTTTACGGTCAAGGCGGGTACGGGGGAACTCTTCAACAGCAATCAGCAAATGTAAAAGCTTTGCAAAAATCTTTGGCTCATAACGGTCTTGCTACAGATGCTATGGATACTACCAGGGCTTTGGCTGTGGCAAATGACACAGGGCTTAGTGGAGCTGCTAACTTCAGTGACGTTATGCAAGGTGCGGCTCAGGCCTCTCGTTTTACTCCAGGAATAGGTATTGCTGGAGCCACACAAGCAATTGGAACATCTCTTAACGCCCCTGCTACAGTAAATATGGCGCGCGTAATAGGTATTAACCTTCGTAGCCCTAATGGGTCTTTGTTGCCTATGGACCAAGTAGTAGACCAAATCTGGACCTTTTTAAAGAGGCAAAACGGCGGCAAGAGTATGGACAAGAGATCCATTCAAATCTCTTTAATGCCGGGTAACGGTATATACAATATGTTAAGTGGTCTTTTTAATGGCGACCCAACTATGATCCAAATGACAGCCAACATGCTGTTGGCAAAAGCTCAATTTGGTGGTGCTGAATTAAGCTCTCTTACAACAAAGCAATTAGTCGGTGCAGGTATTCAATCTCAAACAGCTGCTGATATTGGCAGACAAACGGCTAACCAAACAAATCTTACAGTTGATCAGGCCGGTCAAATATCTGGTGGATATGATGCCAGCACCAAAATGAACAACGCTGTGGATAAATTTGCAACGTATGTAGACAGGCTCACTGGAGCAGTTGGTGCTGGAAACGCATTTAACCAAGGAATTCTTGGTGGTCCAATTACGGCTATAGGCTCTACTATTAGTAAACTCCTTAGTATCTTTGGTTTAGCTAATGGCGGTCCGGCTGTAAGCACTGGACCTATAGGCGATGGTAAGACCCCTTATATTGTCGGCGAAGTCGGCCCAGAGCTATTTATTCCTAAGACAGATGGAACTATCGTTCCTAACCACGCTCTAGGTTTGAACCGTAAAAGCGGTGGCACTGTAGCTGCTGGAGGAGCCTCTGGGTTTACTCAAGAAGACTTTGCTAAAGCTGTTATTACTGGTCTTGGCGGGACTCCTACCTCTCAAGCCATTCAAGATCTTGTTTTTTGGGAGGGTAAAGAGGGAGGTAACTGGAGCAACACAGCTAAGTTTAATCCTCTTAATACTTCTTATCAGACTGCAGGCTCTACTAACTACAACACAGGTAAAGCTGGAAGTGGAGTGCAGGCGTATACCTCATGGCAACAGGGTATCAACGCAACTATTGCTACTTTAACTGGAGCAAATGCTGGCGCTAGAGGCTACACAGATATTACAAAGGCTCTTACTGGAGGTGGAACATCTACCTCTAACTTCTTAAAGCTTATGCAAGCCTCCTCTTGGGATGCTGGACATTATGGTGGGGCTGGTGGGGCCTCTTCAAGCTCAGTCGCACCTACCTCTGGAACATCTAGTGGAGCAACAACTGTCGCCGATTTAGCAATGGCTGCGGCGCGCTCTCAAGGAGGTGGCGGAGTTAATTACGGCGGTCTTACCTTCCAGTTTAATGGGATTACGGATACTTCAGCGATCGTTTCTCAAGTTAAAACGCTTATTAATAACCCTACTGGAACTATAGGAAAGAGCTAATATGGGAACTAGCCTTGTATCTGGTATAGGGGCTTCTATAACACCGACCCCTAAAGTAAAGTTTAACGCTGGCCCGGTGGTAACAGACCCAAATTCTATTAATGCGTTAACTAACGTTACTGACTATTTTAATGCGGCTAAAGGGTATGCAATGCCAACATGCCAGGTGACGCCTACCCCAAATTTAACACCTGACAAAGCAAAGTTTAATTTGCCACCCCACCTATGGAGCCGACCTATTACTCCTCAGACAGTAATGTCTGGAGGGGGTAGCGGGTTCACACCCCCAGGAAAAAATTGGACTACCGATACAGGCTATCGTCTTACCCGCATGTGGGGCTATCAAACAAATAGCAGTGTTGGGTTAACCTCTACGGATCCGGCAACACCTGCTGACCCTTATGCTGGCGGTTTAACTCTATCTAATCCAAATCTGCATTGGGTAGGTGGGGCAAGAGGAGGAACACTAGTTCCTAACTCCCCTTCGCCTACTACAAGCGCTAATAACGCTGCAACATCTTACGACTATGACTGGGGATTCCAGTTTTTATGGAACCCTACCTCTATTCAAACTGGGCAACAGCTTAATAGCAATGTAACACCGTCTCCAGCAGATGCTTATGCGGGCCTTGCTGGACTATTTAATGCTATAGAAAGCGTGTCTTTTACAATTGTTTTAGATCGTGTAAACGACTTTGCCTGTGCTGCGGGCCTTAAAATTTTAAACCAACAGGGCACCTCTTCTACAACAGGATCATACATAGGGTTTACTCCTAATAATCTTTCTAAATCAGCTTTAAAAGATTTAACTCAATACTATAAAGACGGTGCGGTAAGTATTGCACGCCCAGATAATCCTGAGCTATTTACAGATCAAATTCAGAATCTTCTTAAGCTAGGAACCATGGCGGATCTTGAGTATTTTTATAGAATGATCAATGGGTCTGGTGCCGTTGCAGGAGGAGGTTTATCTGCAACTTACTGGACTAATGCCTTGGGTAAAAAGACAGCTGATGTGGCCTTTTTGCGCCCAACCCCTGTCGCAATTCAATTTGGGCCAAGCATCCATAACCTTTCTTATGTGGGTTATATAAACAGCTTGTCTGTTAATCACACGATATTTACTCAAGACATGGTGCCTTTACATACAGAAGTTACAGTAAGCATGACCGGATTCTCAAAGACAACACTTGTGTCTGGAGGCATTTGATGGCTATTTATAAAGGCTCTAGGTATGAATATGCAACTGTTGATTATGTATCAACTAAGCTTAATGGTCCATCCCACCCAATTGTGTTTAATACTATTCAGCCGTTTACCCTTATAAACTATAAAACATACACAGTTGTAGAAGGAGATCGCTTAGATAGCATCTCTAATAAGTTCTATTCTAACTCGGGCTTTTGGTGGTATATCGTCATGGCCAATCCAAGTTTGACCGATTTTACCAACATAGCCCCTGGAACAATCCTAAGGATACCTAATGTTTAATTACATATACGTATCTTTTCCTAATAGCTCTATTGCGCCTCAACGAGTTCTGCAAGCCACTTTACAACAAAATAGATATGAGCATGAAATAGCTTCTATTAAATTTAGGGACTGGGGAGTGGCTTATGAAGCTATTGAAACTGGATCACCTATTACTTTTACCTTAGGCTCGGGTAAAAAGACCAGAACATTTTATGGCTATGTTCACCATGTAAATGTTGATAGAACCCCCGGTAGTAACATCACTGAAGTTGTTGCTTTAAGCGCATCAATGGTCATGAAGAATGAAGATCAGCATGTCTATAAAGGGCTGTCCGCAGACGGGATCATCCAGCAGATAGCAAATAAACATAACTTTGTAGCTTTTACTATCCCTCATCCACGTATCTATCCTCAAGTAGTACAAGCTGGGCACACTGACTGGGAACTATGCGTTCGTTTAGCTAAGCAATGTGGTTACTCTTTACGCACCCAAAATACAGAACTTTACTTTCAGCCAATGCTCTATGAGTACACAACACATAGATCTGAGGCTAGTACATTTGTAATGAATATGCCTGATAACCCTAATGGATCTACTTTGTACTCATTTACTCCTACTATCTCAGAGACTCTTGAGTACGATGGGGATAAAAAAGGCGCAGTTGCTGTAGGTGGAGTTGACCAATCAAGTGTCCAAGCCATGTCGTTGACCCAGCAGATAAAAGCTAAAAATACAAAGGCAAAGTCCAAACCAGAGTTCTTTAATAGATTTGCTACCCATGTGGTTGCAACAGATGCTGCTGTAGCTTCTTATGAAGCAACGGCTGCTGAAAATAGAAACCTGTTTCCTTATAGGGGCACAGCGGAAGTTATTGGCGATGCCACTTTACGCCCAGATTTGCCTGTGTACTTAAAGGGGGTTGGCTCTCAGTACTCTGGCTATTGGACCATTCTTGGAACAGAGCACAAAGTTGTAGAAGAAAACCGCAACGTTCAGAAGTACACAACTATACTCCACTTAGGAACCGACTCTTTAGGTCAAGCGGTTCAATGGACAGACGGGCAAATAATTACAACACCCGGTGGAGCTGGGGTTCGATCTATTATCCCTGGCGTTCGTCAAACAGCTACTTTACCTGTAACTAAATTAAAAACAAGTTCGCCTAATAACGGCCCACAGTCTTCTAATAGCTTTGGAGTTGCAACTAATAGATCTAAAACAACTAACAGCTCTCCTGTCTGGATAACCGGAACGCTATCATTAGACCCTATAACCCAGCCTACAAGCAGCAAGAGCACAGTGATTAATCGGCAATTAAATAAGGTTATTAGGAGCGTTGTATGACTTACGATAAAAGATTTTACGGAATCTATGAGGGGATATGTACTAACAACCAAGACCCGGACGGCAAAAATAAAATCAAGCTTCAGGTACCTCAGATATTGGGGACGGCAGAAACTGATTGGGCTAAGCCCTGCACACCTGTAACGGATATAACTACGCATTTAAACCACACAGATACATATACAACCAGCTCTGTAAACGATGGTGGAACGGGTTCATCGTCCCATTCTCATACCGTTACATTAAACTCTGCTCATAGCCCGCATAATGCCGTGCCTAATATTGGGCAAAAAGTTTGGGTGATGTTTATTGCTGGGGACCCAAATTACCCAGTATGGTTAGGAGTTGAGGTATGAGCGTTACACCTAAGGCTATTTCTCTTCCATTTAGTTTTGACGTCAATGGGGCCGTGGCCACATCAACAGATGAAAAAAAGATAGTCCAAGACCGCGTAGTTTTGACTCTTATGACCTTACTAGGTGAGAGGGTGATGCGCCCCACATACGGAACTAGCGCCAGGGCTCTCGTATTTGAAAACATGTCAGCTGTTCCAGCGGCCGTTGAGCAGTATGTTCAACTTGGGTTCTCTGAGTGGCTTCCTTATCTAAACCTAATTAGCGTTGATACCGGGTTAGATGTGGACAGCAACTCAATGGTAATAACTGTAACTTATAACTATGGCCCATCAACTACCCCAGTAACTGTGTCAATACGCACTGCTATACTTGACAGGACTGGAAATATCATCACGGAGGTCCCAAGTGTCTACTAATTACGTGCCGTCTATTGACTACACCTCTAGGGACTACTCATCAATCCTAACGGATATGACCAACCTTATCCCTAATATTGCCCCTTACTGGACAAACAGAGACCCTGCTGATTTTGGCATTGCCCTCTTAGAGCTCTTTGCGTATATGGGTGACATCCTTAACTACTACATTGACGTATCAGCTAATGAAGCCCTTATCAATACCGCAACTCAACGATCTACGGTACTTCAGATTGCTAACCTTATTGGTTACACCCCAACTAATGCAACAGCTTCTACGGTTACCGTTAAGTTTACTAACTCTAATAACTCATCTGTAAACTCAGTAGGAGTTATAAACGGAGTTGTAACTGTTCCAGCGCTTACTCAAATTGCTACTTCAGCAGTGGCCAACTCTACAACCTCTCAAATTATTTTTGAAACCAACAGCGCTATCACTATTCAGCCTGGCACAACGGCTACCGTAGCCGCTACTCAAGGCTACACAGTAACTAACGAGCAAGTCACTACATCTTCTACAGGCGCGCCGTATCAAGTCTATGCCTTATCTACTCCATCAGTTATTAGCATCTCAAGCGTAACTATTAATGGAGTTGCTTACCAAAAAGTAAGTTATCTCATTGACTACGCCGGAGATGCGGCCGTATATTCTGTAACAACTGACGCTAATAACATTACCTATATCCAGTTTGGAGATAACATCTCTGGACGTATCCCTCCCGCAGGTTCGCCTATCTATGTAACATACCGCGTTGGCGGTGGCGCTATTGGAAACGTGGCCACTGGAACAATTAAGTACATTACATCTTGGCCAAGTCTGTCACAGATACCTGTAGGTATTAGTGTAGTAAACGACTCAACACCCGCTACAGGCGGTGCTGACGCAGAATCTACAGACTCTATTAGAGTTAATGCGCCTCTAAGTATTAGATCAGTTAACCGAGCAGTATCTTTATCTGACTATGCTAACTTAGCAGTGCAGGTTAACGGAGTAGCCAAAGCTAGTGCAAACGCAAACGTGTATTCTGCAGTCACTCTTTATGTATGTCCTTCTGGAGACCCAGGGGTGGGGTCAGATAACTACACTCCTAGTTCTGTTTTTAATGCAGTAACTTCTAACATAAATCTGTATCTTGTAGATAAAGCTCCGGCTAATACTACAGTTGTATACCAACCTCCTACATATGTAGGGGCATACCTAATGGTGAGCATTACTGTAAGTCCTCAGTACACTCAATCCTCTGTGGTTTCTAACGTAACAACCGCTATCAATAACCTGTTTTATATTGATAACGTCGTGTTTAACGACACTATTGCTGTATCAGACGTGTACAACGCTATTGCATCTGTCGAAGGAATCAGCAATCAGCAGATCCAAATGCTGGTTCGCGCTGACGCGTCTCAAGCATATGCGGTAACAAATGTGGCACTAACCTCTAATGTGGCTACCCTTACGGTTGGAACTCACAGCCTGGCTGTAGGTCAAACAGTGTTAGTTGCTGGAGTCGCAGGTACTGGGCTAACTATCTTTAATGGCACCTTTGTAGTAACAGCCGTAGGCTCTACAACATTTTCATACTCACTAATTTCAACTAACGTGTCTTCTACCCCAATAACTGGCCCTATCGCTGCGGCCCTTACAGTAGGAAACATTGTTTGCGCCGTCAATGAGATCCCTACTATCAGTGAACTATCTGCTGCGGGTGCGCTTTTGTTAACTTCTACCAGCTTGTCTACCTTCTTAACTAACATTCAGAGTAATACATCTAAAGGCACCGGTACTGTATTTATCAATGCTAGCGGAGGAATTACTAACTAACTATGTCACGTTACGGTTATGACTACTACGCTGAATCTTACTACGGAGCTAATAATCCGTTAAAGTTAAGTGTTCTTCCTTTTACAGCTACTCCGGGTGCGGTTGTTCCTGTTGGTGCTACCAGCTCTTATAGTAACTATGGAACAATTACACTTCAGTGGTCTAACCCTAGCGGTCTTTGGTCAAACTTAGTGCTAGTTAGAAATGCTTATGGATTCCCTGTTAACGCCTATGATGGGACACAAGTTTATAGTGCGTATAACGATGGTAAAGCAGCGGTATCTTTTATTGATACAGGGCTCGCTCAAGGAGCTTTCTATTATTACTCTATTTACCTATTTAATACAGTCCAATACACATGGACTAACGCAGGAAACGTCATCGGCCTTTCAGTAAAAGACTTTAGTAACTCAAAAAAACTTTACTCGTATCTTCCAGATATTTATAAAATATCTAATCCTTACACGCCAACAACGGACTGGGACAACCCTCTACTTCAACAGTTTTTAAATAACTTTGCCTTTCAACTGGACTGGGATCAAACCCTAACCCAGTCGCTCATTAATCGGTACGACGTTACGGCAGTTAGTGGGCAGTTAATCCCATCAATGCTCAATCAGTTTGGACAAAATTATGAGTCTGCTATTGGACTTCAACAAAACAGAATCCTTCTTAGAGACAGTGTTATCCTTACAAAACAAAGAGGCTCTAAACAAGGTTTGATTGGTTACTTAGAGGACTTTACTGGATGGGCAATACCTAGCCCTGTACCTGAAAGTACTTTTGTTTTAGGGTCAAATAATCAATACGTTCCAGTAGCCCCAACTACCACTCAAGCACCAAACCCATCTTTAACTGGGCTTAAAACTGGTGTTAATTTAATGTTAGATTACAACGATTCATCCTTTGAAGAAAGCTTTGGTCACTGGGGATCTATTGACGGCACAGCTGATTATGACCAAATAGACACCTTTAATATAGCTAGCGTGTCGCTTACCTCAAACGTAGTGACTCTAAACTTACAAAACACAAATGTTACTTACACTATCACCAGCGCATCTATCACAAACAATATAGCTACTTTAACAACTTCTTTTAATCATAATATTTTGCCCGGAGTTGATATTACAGTGGCAAATGTAGGATTAGCTTACAACGGGCAACAAACAGTTTTATCCGTAACTTCAAACACTATTTCATTCTCAGTAGCTACTGCTACAGCCGCTACAACAACTGTTACTGGCTCTGTGGTTCAGTTTGTTCACATATATGACGTAGGCAACTCTATTACCATTTCTAATTTACCGTACCCAATTTTAAATACAGGATCTACTCCTGTTCAAATCACAGCTCTTACAGCTACAACATTAAGCTTTGCGCTTACTGCGCCAAATATCCCGTTAAGCACAGGATATAACGCACCCCTTGGAGTCTACGGAACACTTGCTCCATACCCTACACCGGCTGTTTTTGATGCCAATGGTGTTCTTAATGGGTCTTCTACAACGCTATGGCCAAATAAATCATCAGGCATTTTTTCGATGTACAACACCTCAGCAACTGCCCAAACTATAAGCGCTTACTGTGGAGATTCTGCCCCAGTAACTCAAGGCATCCCTGTTACAGGTAACAGTTACTATACATGGAGTTTTTACGCAGCCAATGGCTATGCTGGAACTGCAAGGAATGTAACCCCTATTATTAAATGGTTTACCCGCACAGGCGCTTACATAAGTTCTTCTTCTGGTACAGCGGTGTCAGACAATACTGCAACTTTCTCCTCAAGCTATAGGCCTTATGTAACCGCTCAAGCACCCTCAAATGCTTATTACGCGTGCCCAGGTGTTTCCATAGCCTCAGCAGGCGGAAGCGCTACAAACGAACACCATTTTGTTGACGCATGCCAATTTGAATTAACCTCTTTGGGCGCAACACCTAGCGTGTTTGATGAGGCTAGAAACCTACACATTACATTTAAAGCCACTCGCATTAATGAGCTGCTTAATCCACACTTTGCTTCTACATCTAACTGGTACGCAACTAATGCCTCAACAGCGTTGGTCTCATCTGCCGCACCTTCTTTGCCCCTACTACCTGAGCCTAACCAAACAAGATATGTAATAACTAACACATCTATCGCTTCTGGCGTAGTGACTGTAACCGTTAGTGAGCCTCATACATTGCAGGTTGGAAGCACTGTTTATATCTCATCGGTGTCTGGAACAGGGGTAACAGCAGCTAACTACTTAGGCTATAGAACAATCACAGGCGTAGTACTACCAACAAATGGAACCACTTACACAGGATTTACGTTCTCTGTATCCAGCAGTATTAACCAAGCATCGGTTCTTTCGTCTGGAACAGCCTATACAGCAGGACACGAGCTACAGGTAACTGCGTCAGGCACTTCAGCGTCAATCTCTTCTTGGGATGGGTCTACCACCTCACAGCAGACTGCTATCTATTACCCAAATAACTCTTACACATGGAGCGTATACGCACAAGCCATCACAGATACTGAATCTCTTACGGCTTCTATAACTTGGTATGATATCACGCACACCGTTATTAGTACAGCCACAGGAACAGCTGTCTCAGCCCCGGTAGGATCATGGGTTCGGCCTTACGTTACAGCCACAGCTCCGTCTAATGCGGCGTACGCAACAGCAAAGATTGCTTGGACAACAACTTCAGGTAATAAAGTCTACTTTGATATGGCTTTGTTTGAGAAGTCAGGCTTGCTTCAAACATACTTTGATGGCTCTGGCGGCCCTGGGTTCAATAACGACTTTTATTGGGAGGGCGGTAACCTAAATGCTGGACGCAGCCACTTCTACAAGAACTTCTATAATACTAGAGCGCGCCTAGTTGAAGGGGTAGTTCAGGGAGCCTTACTGTCAGGACAGACTGCTGCCGTATACTTTGCACAACCACAGACTTGATGTGCTAGCGTAAGCCCCCTAAGTCAGGGGGTCCTATGGACAAATACTATGTAATAGTTGCCGGTGACGGACAGACCAGCCGCGCAAATGTAGAAGCACTAATTGAAGACTATGTATACGGACACGGACAAGATGTTACTTTTGTTCTCCCGTATGAAAAGCGCCCAAGTCAAGGACAGATCTTTGCCGCGCAACTAGCTAAAGACAAGAGCAAAGACATACTGCTCTTCTGTAGAGAAGACGCCAATTATGAGGGCATACCTTCATCATCAGTAAGCCACTCTGATCGACCGTTTGATACAGCCTGCGCCAAACTAAAGGGCACCAACATAGTCGCCTTTGTCCTTGTAGATGATGAAGACCAGGGCACCAATAACATCTTAAGCATCTTTGCTGAGTATAAAGTGGCGGCCTTTGACCTAACCGAAGGTCTTATGCCGATTAAGTTCAACCCCGCATCTATTGAGGAAACCTCTGTCGTCATCCCCCAAGAAGAGGCTATTACCGAGCCAGAGGTAGAAGAAGAAGAGTGGGAAGATGACGAGGAAGACCTTGAGGATGACGAGCTGGCTGAGGATCTATACCTAGGCATCCAGTCTCTGGCCAAACTCATTGCCAGGGAGGTTGCAGCCGAGCTCCTGAAGGCCACAGAAACGCCTAGGAAGGGCCTTAAGAAGTGATTTCAGCCCGTGCCCTAGGGGTCTACATGTATTTACAGACTACAGAGGCGACGATAAGCGCTGAGAGCCTTTCTAAAGTTTTTTCCGAAGGTCGAGAGGCCATAGGCAAGGCTTTGACTGAGCTCAAGGGATACAACATGATCTCCTCTACCAAGGAGCGGATTGGCAACAGAATCATCACCGTAAACCGCCTTGTGGCACCGGATCTCTGGGCCCCAGAAACCCGTCGTCTGATACTGCAGAATAAGCTGTATAGCAATTTAATACTAAATAATAATACATTTATAAATAACAAAATAGGGTTTGGCGAAGCCAAACAAGGAGAAGAAGCGATGAGTGATGAGTGGTATTCATTAGGTCAAATAGAGCAAGACCCCGAAGAGATGGCCGAGCTCAAGCGCCGAGATAAAGAACGCCGTGACCGCGAGTACCGCGAGGCTCGCAATGCCCGGGCTGAGAAGAAGATGTCCTCTCACATCAACCGCTCTCCTGAGGACTGGTCTATTGATAACGCTGTCTTTGAGTTTGCTAGTCGCATGGTCAGGTGGGACATAACACCGTGGGAGGGTTCACGCGCAGTATTTAAGACGGCATATGCAAAGGCACGAAGAGAGTACGGAACTACTGGCGTTATAGAAGCCAAGATGATGGAGATCTTCTTTGGTCAGTTAGACCACGAGAAGAAGGTTAAGGACTCTGATATGGTCTGGCGGTTGTTCCTCAAGAACTTTGGTAGCCTGCACATAGCCGCTCAGCAAAGTACAAGCGCCCCAGAAGAAGTAACCAAAGCTAAAGATGTATCTAAGCAACAGTTGGAGAGGTTTTAGTGTTCAAACTTGACGACTTAAAGATACGACGTAAAGCCTGGGTTAAAGCCGCAAATATAAATCCAAATCGTCTTGGTTGGTTACTAGATGACTGCACTGTCATACATGCAGATGACCGTAAGAAGATTGATGTTTGGATGGATGCTTTAGAGCGCGGAGACATTATTCGTTCTGCTGGTAACTCTAGGTGCGGTAAAGGATTACTGCTTTGGGGAGAGCCTGGGCACGGTAAGACCACACTAGCGCTCTCTATTATCCAAGAGATAATGACTCGTTTTCCTATTGAAGCCTTTGATGTTAAAGAGGGTCGTGTACTTATTCGTCCTTGTTACTTTATTACTTTTAACGACATACTCAACCTTAAAGGTGAGTTAATGGATGAAGCTGACGATGAGACTCAGATTTTATATCAAGGTATATTGGGTGACTGCCCAAATGACTCTTACAATATACGCGTACTGATTATTGATGACCTTGGTAAAGAGCACGCTTCTTTATCTGGTTGGCAGAAAAGTATGTTGCATCATGTGTTGCGCACACGCTTTAACAATGGATTGCCTACTATTGTTACTACAAACATTTCGTTAGACAATTGGGGCTACGTATACGGTGATGCTACCGAGAGTTTTGCTCACGAGTCGTTCCTGTACTTACCTATTGAAACATCGGATCTAAGAAAGTGAGTAGAGCAATGACCACCAAGCTTATTCAGGTGTTTTTGAGTCAGACTCAAACACCTGGGCCAGGTATTTATGAAGTATCTGGAGATGAGCAAGGTAACCTGTTCTGTACCTGCCCCGGTTTTAGAGGCCGCAGTACTTGCAAGCACTCACGCTTTGTTAAGTCTCGCATTGATAGCAACAACGGAACTTACCCATTAGAGATCTCAAGCCGCGCCACTGAAGAGGACGCCGCTAAAGCCAAGAAGTCAAGCAAAGACTTCAGAGAGTTTGTTATCAAGTACGGAAGGATTGAGGTC
>Ga0214166_1000580_pt1 | contig 17932 bp, 23 predicted proteins | sample TroBogepilimnion_27_FD_153005 | JGI IMG/M metagenome (GOLD analysis project Ga0214166, IMG submission 153005) | Freshwater microbial communities from Trout Bog Lake, WI - Practice 18AUG2009 epilimnion v3 | ecosystem: Environmental > Aquatic > Freshwater > Lake > Epilimnion/Euphotic zone ...
TACTGCTACTCCCATGAATGTCAATGCTCTCACAAGCACCGATACACAGCATTACAACGCAACGCCCATGTATCGTGACCCTATTCTTGGTAATAACCCATTTCCTGCCGCCGTTCCACTATTTCCTAACGCGATTAACCCACTTCGCGCCGATGGTCGCCCTGATCCTCGCCGGTATGAATTTCTTGTCGCCCAGAACATCAACCTTTTTGAAAACCGCCTTGTACCGTTTAAGACTTTGCGCGTAGCGGCTGACCAAATTGACATCCTTCGCCGTTGTATTGAGGTTCGCAAAGCTAAACTCGTAGGACTTGATTGGGACATTGTTCTCTCAGATTCCGCTAGTGAAAGAATCATTGCTGAAGCGGGTGGAAATCACTTGCGCGCTATGGCAGATGCTAGAGAAAAGTTTGCCCCTGAAATCGCTCGCCTTCGCGCCTTTTGGGAAACCCCAGACCCTCATAATGGTTTGACCTTCTCTGATTGGCTAGGCATGGCTATTGAGGAGATGGATGTTCTCGATGCGCTTGCTATTTGGCCTCAAACAAAAGTCAATGGCGAAATTCGTGGACTTCAAATCCTTGACGGCTCAACTATTAAGCCTCTTTTGGATGATCGCGGTATGCGCCCTGACCCTTCAGTTGGCCCCGCCTTCCAACAGATTCTTTTTGGATTCCCTCGCTCAGAGTTCCACGCTCCCGTAGATGATGAGGAAGCCGATGGAGTCTTTTCTAGTGATGAACTTGCTTATCTTGTAAGAAACCGCCGCGCTAATTCAATTTGGGGTTATTCGCCGGTTGAACGCGCCTTGCCTATGGCAGATATTTACCTTCGCCGCCAACAATGGATTAAGGCTGAATTTACCGATGGTGTAATGCCTAAGTCTTGGATGGAATTGCCAGAGTCGGCAACAATGACCCCTGAGCAAATCCGCGCTTATGAGGCTATCTATAACGATGAACTTTCAGGACAGACTGAGCAAAGAAATCGTATGCGCCTTCTCGTACCAGGTGGACAACTCAAGTTTGAAGAAGGCTATTCAGAAAAGTTTTCTGACCGCCTAGATGATTACCTCATCACTTCCATTACCGGACATTTCGGCGTTCTACCTACTGAACTTGGATATTCTGCTAAATCTGGTTTGGGTGGAAGCGGTCATCAACAGGGCGAAAAGGAAGCCGCTGAAGCGATCGGTATTATTCCTACGGCTAAATGGCTCTCGCAACAACTCTCAGCCCTTTCCTATCGCTGGTTGGGTATGCCTAGAGAGCTAGAATTTAAGTTAGCCCCTAGTGACCAAACCGATGACGAAAGCAAAGCAAAGCGCGATGATATTCGCCTTCGCAACGGTGGAAATAGTTTGAATGAGGATCGCGCCTCACGCGGTATGCCATTACTTGATACCCCTGAAGCCGATATGCCTATTCTTGTCGCTGGACAATCTATTTATCTTTACGGCCCAGATGGATTAACTCCCGCTGGAACTGCTTTAGATGATGAAGGTCATGTTGAGGAAACTCCTGAAACACCCGAAACTCCTGAAGCACCTACCGAACCTGCTCAAGAGGAAGTTAAGAAATTTATCCGTTGGGTAAATCGTGGCACACCTTCACGCGCCTTTAACTTTGAGTACCTAGAGAAGTCTTACGCCGAAACCCTTAACAAGTTTATTGAGGCTAAAGATATTGACGGCGCTCGCTGGTACGCCGAACGCTACTTGGGGTTGTAATGGAATGGCATGGCACAAGTATTCGCCTCGCCGCAAAACACGCTGACCAAATCCGTAAGGGATTCAAAAGTGCTTTTAACGCTGACAACATTGTTGCCGATTTCTTTGCCGCGCATTTAGGGCAAACAGAACTTACAACTCAACAAGCCCGCGACTGGACTAACACCCATATAACACTCGATAAAACGGCTCTAAACGCCTCTCTAAAGCCTTTATACGCCGATGGATGGGTATTGGGTGAGGCAGTAGCGCAAACGCTTCTTATCAAGCAAATTGATAAATCAATCACCATTAGCCCAACTATTGCGCCGGTAGTTGATTGGTCAAGTTGGACACCTGGCAACAAAGCCGCATCCGCTTTAATCAAGCCGAAAGGTGGCTTGCAAAATCTATTAGACCGCCGAGGTTTAATTATTGATGGTGTAAGCAATACCAAATTAGATAGAATTGGAACAGTTTTAGGTAAAGCCTTAGAATTAGGTATTACACCTAAAGAAGTTTCCATCATGGTTGATGCCGTTATTAACGATGCTCAACAGGCGCTCATTATTGCCCAAACCGAAATGAGTCGCGCTATGACAGTCGCCTCACGCAATCTTTATGAAACTTCAGGAGTCGAGCAGGTTGAATGGCTTGTAGCTGAAGGCTGTGACGATTGCAAAGAAAATGCCGATGCTTCCCCTATCGGAATTAACGAAACTTTCCCAACAGGCGACACGGAACCACCTGCTCACCCAAATTGTATGTGCGATCTCGCACCTTATGTAGTAGATACCTCAACACTAGGAGAATAAATGGCACTCATTCAAACCAATAACACGGTGGGAACATCTGCACAGGTTGTTTTTACTGTCCCAGTTGGCAACCGTCAAAATGTCCCTGTCTATATTGACAACCTAGACACCGCACCTATCTGGATTGGTGATTCTGGTATCACAACCTCTGGCGCAACTCAAGGGATTAAGATTGCTGCTGGTGGTTCACGCCAACTTTGGTGCAACGCCGAAGATCAAATTTACGCAATCTCAGCCGCCGGAACTGGCGCTGGTTTAGTAGTAGTTACAGCATCGGCCTAAGGAGCAAACATGGAGCGCGATTTTACTACTGCTTACGCCACCATTCTCAAGTATGACGAGAATGAAGATGGAACCCTCATGGTCTATGGCAACGCCACAGATGATTCACTAGACCTTGACCAACAGATTTGCGACCCTGCCTGGCTTGAAAAGGCTATGCCGGATTGGTTCACCTCAGGTGGAAATGTTCGTGAGATGCATGGCCCTAACGCGGCAGGAGTGGCTAAAGAATATGAAAATAAAAACGGCAAGCATATTATTGGCGTTCATGTTGTTGATCCTCTGGCTGTTAAGAAAGTCAAGACATCGGTTTATCGCGGATTCTCAGTAGGTATCAAAGCCCCTCGCGTTGTACGCGATAACAAGGCGGCTAATGGTCGCATTATTGATGGGTCAATCATTGAAGTTTCTCTAGTAGATCGCCCTGCTAATCCAAACGCTAAGTTGATTTTGGCTAAGTCGGTTGAAGGAGAAAGTTCACTTGTTCGGGTTGAGGAAATGCACGAATACAAAGCACCTCTCCCTAGCGAGATGTTCAAGAATATAAAGACCGAGAAAGGGTCAAAGATGGAAACAATTAAGCAAATCACGGAATTGGCTAAGTCTTTGACAACCGACACCGTGAAGTTTGACCAAGCATCATTCGATGCCGCCCGCCGTGCGATTGCGGCTCTCATCGTTGCCGAGGCTAGTGAAATGGCTGAAGGTTCAGATGAAACCTATTCCCTATCCCAACTCATTGAAGTCGCTAACCATCTTGTAGCTTGGTATCAAGGCGAAGTTCAAGAAGGAGAAGCAGAACCTATGTCAGATATTGAAATGGCTGTAGAGCCAGATGTTCAGAAAGACCCAGATACAACAATGGGTTGCGATTGCGCCGGATGCAAGGGTTGCGCCGATAAAGGCGGTTGTGATTCTAAAATGTGTTCGATGCACATGAGCGCACACGATGATTCAATGAAGTCTGCTCATAAGTGCCTTGAGTGCGGTTGCACAACTTATGACGATAATCATGGTCGCACCGATGTTTCAACAGCCGAAATCGTTGATCTTGGAACTAAGTCTGCTGAAGCAGATGAAGTTACCGAGGCAATCAAGGAAACAATTACTCCCGCCGAGGAGACCGAAGTTTCTGAAACTCCCGTTTCAGATGACGACAGCCTAAAGGCTCTTGTCGCAGAAGCCGTAAAGAGTGCTATGGAACAGTTTAAAGCAGAGAAAGCAGAATTGGTCGCTGAAAAGGATTCAGCAATCGAAAAGGCTTTGAGTCTTGAAACCGAATTAGCAACGGCGTTGGAAAAGACAGTTGTCGGTGGCCCAAAGCGCACCGCAACAAAACTATCAATGGAATCTCAGAATGAACACATCGTTAAGGCTTTGCAACTCAAGGCTAAGGCAGATGCTTCAACTGATCCAATTCTCGCTCAAGGCTACATGGAACTCGCAAATGATGAGTTCCGTCTTGCTAAGGGCGCAACACTCTAAACGAAAAGGAAATAAATTAAATGGCAACAGCCCAAGAAATGTTTGGCGATTCTTCGCCAAAAGACTTGGCAGTTAAGTCAGAGGCTTTCGATACAGCCCTCAAGGGTGCTATCTCAACTCCTAATACTGACCCTCTGTTCAAGCAAAAGGTAGATGCAGGACTTCCACAGTCTTTCACAAAGGCTGCTGGCGCACAGGAGCAAATTGCTTCACTTCTCGCCAACAAGTCACTCTCTGCCGATGCAGTAGCATCACTTAATAACGCTCTCGCACAGACAACAGCGGATATTGCTAAGGACATTAGCCTTACATCTCCTCTGAACTCATCTTTTGCAGCCTTCGATCTTGAAGCACCTGCAAAGTACCTCGTACCAGTTCCAACACCATTGCGTAACAAGCTACCTCGCACTAAGGGTGTCGGTACTGCTCACCGCATCAAGAAAATCACAGGATTCTCTAACGCCATCACCGGCACAGCGAACATCCACCCAGGTATCACAGAAACCACGCAGAATAACTTTGCTGTTAATGGTTCTGCACAACCTCTATACCTCAATCGTGGCCCTAAGATTTCTTACACCGCTTCAGATGCGATCTTTGCTTATTCCTCATTTGGTTTGAGCGATGATGTAACATTCGATGCACAATACTCAGGTCTTGGATACCAAGATTTGATTGCTACCTCTGCTCGCACACTCCTTTACAGCTCAATGCTCGCTGAGGAGCGTATGTTGCTCATGGGTCGCGGAACAGTTGCAAATGGATTCTCTGGCGCTCTTACTGCCCCAACAATCACATTGACAGCCCGTACCGCTGCAACAGGTGAAACACCTCTTGCTAATGCTACCTACTATGTCTATGCAACTGCAGATGCAGGTTCATTCGGTGAATCTGTTTCTTCAACAGTCGTATCACAGGCATCATCAACTCAGGTTATTGATGTCAAGGTTTCAACACCAATCTCAGGCGCTCTTGGATACAAGGTCTATGCAGGAACCACAACTGGAAACGCTAACGCTTTCTATCAAGGTCGCTCTGCTACAACAACCTACACACTTCAAGGCACAGTTGCTACAACTGGCGCAACTGCTCCAACTGCTGATACCTCTGCTTACACCGCAGGATATGACGGAATTTTGTCTTATGTTCTCGGTTCACAGTCAGGTTACAACAACAACATCAACGCAACATTCTCAACAAGCAATCCTGGCGTAGAGTTCCAGACTGCTTTCGCAGCAATGTACGCTAACAACCTCGCTAACCCAGATGAGATTTTCTTGAACGGTGCAGACCGCAAGCAACTCTCAGACTCAATCAAGAATGGTTCAACTGCTAACTACCGTTTGAACCTTGCTCAGAATGATGTCGGCGATTATGTTGGTGGCGCAGTTATTGGCGCACTTCACAACGAAGTAACCGGCAAGCTCGTTGATCTCACAGTTCACCCTTACCTTCCACAAGGCGTTGCTCCAATCCTTTCTTATGTTCTCCCATTCGAGAACTCAGAAGTCAGCAACCTCTGGGCGGCTGTGAATGTTCAGGATTACACATACCTGAACTGGCCAAAGATTCAACTTCAGAACGAAGCATCAACCTACTGGCGTGGAACATTCGTTTCCTACGGCCCATCATGGTCAGGTGCAGTTTCAGGAATCAAGGCTGCTTAATAAGTAGTAATTGGGGGAGTGGCTCTATTCGGGGTCACTCCCCTATCTAAAGGAGGCAAATATGACAAAGATGATTCCACCAAAAGGCATGACAAGCGTTTCGATTGATACGCCTAATGGTAAGAAAAGTAAGTTTGTGGGCAAGGATGGATTACTAGACATCAAAGACCCAAAACTTGTAAGAAAATTAAAAGATGAAGGCTTAGGAATCGCCAGCACATCGGGCGTTATTCAAAGAATGTCGGCAGTCGGCTATGACTGCAAAAAGTGTGGATTCGGTTCGTTTTTCAAACAATGCTCAAAGTGTGGAGAGATAAATGGCTAATGGCTTCGGTAATACAACTCACCAATTCTCCACTCCTTACCTGACCCTTGCCGAATACAAAAACGCCCCTACTGCTATTGATTTAGATAACCTAGTTTGGAACTCACAAGACCCAGATGTTCAAGATGCGGAGTTAAGCAATGTCATTGCTAGAGCAAGCTCTTGGATTGATACCTACTGCAACCAAGTTCTCGCTGCCACAACCGAAACTGAAAATATGCGGGCGCGTATCTCTCAAGACGGAACAATCCGAGTTCATCCACGCTATAACCCCATTATTGCCCTTGTTGGCTTTAGTTACGGCAACCCATCAACCCAAATGAACCCCGTTGATCCATCACTTGCATGGATTGAGGATTATCAAATTATTATCCCTGCCGGAAACCTCGGTTTCAATTACACCTATCAAGGCCCTCTACAATTTGGGCTTCCCGCTACACCTCGCTCTGAAATGTTTATTAACCTTCAGTATGTCGCAGGTTACGCCAATACAACTATTATAAGCGCCACTCAAGGCGCAACAAGCCTTACAGTTGCAGACCCAACTGGTATCACCGCAGGGCTTACTCTCAAGATTTATGACGGTTTTGATTCAGAATTTATCACAGTTGCCAGCACCTACACTTTTGGCTCAACAACAATTCCTCTTACTAGCGCACTTGCCTATTCTCACGCTTCAGGAGTTTCCATCTCTGCCTTGCCTCCAGCGATTAAGGAAGCGGCTATTTTGGTGACTACCTCAATGCTCAAGGTTCGCGGAGATAACTCAATGGTCATGAGCGTTGCCTCACGCGCAGGAGAAGCAGTAGATGGCGCTCAGAAAATTGGCACAGAACTTAAAATTGCTATGGACTTACTTGTTCCTTATCGCAGGATTCGCTAATGCTCAAAGGTCGCGCCGCCGTTCGTTCGACAATAGCCACCTTTATAGGTCAGCCAAATGTGCAGGGTATCAATCAAGTTTTCACCTCATTTCCTAAGCGCATTGATTTTCAGAAAAACTCGTTACCTTCTCAACTCTCTAGGTGTGCCGCAGTTATTCATATTGAGGCAGAGCGCGAAAACCGTTTAGCAATCGGTGGCGCAACTAACGGAATTAAGCAGGTGGATTACACCGTTGTCATTCAGCTTTTTCATCACTCCTCAGAGCGCAACGCCGAGGATGCTATGGCTGACTTTGATAATACGGTTGAAAACCTCAAAGAGAAATTGCGCTCAGACCACCAATTCGGCGATCCATCGGGAGTTTTGGTATGGCAGGGCGCGGAGCCAAAGATAGACATTACTTTTGGCGAACCCGCTTCAATGGATGGAACCTCAATCGAAACTTGGGCATCTGTTCGCTTTGATGTAACCCAAATGATTCAAGCATAAGGAGCAAAATGAAATTTCAATACAACGGTGCAGACGAGCGCACCTTTCCTTCAATCGCAATAACAGTTCAGCCCGGCGACACCTTTGATGCTCCTGATGATTTCAGCGCAACGAATGTTTCTCCAGTTACAAAATCAACCAAGCCAACAGTAGGAGAGTGAAATGGCATTAGCACAACCATCCGTCAAAAGTTACCTCGGAGTGGCTTTAGAAACCACAAAAGGAACTGCAGTCGCCGCAACAAACTTCGTTCCCATTACACTCAACACTTTCAAGCCTGTTGATGTTATTGACCCACTTTATGATGCGGGTATTCGTGGCTCAATGGTTGAGAATTACAACTACATTCAAGGTCGCAAACACACAACCGTAGATTTCGGCGGCCCGGTATTCGCTGACACCATCGGCTATTGGGTTGCAGGTATTCTTGGAGATGTAACCGTTACCGGTGCTTCAGCTCCTTATACCCACGCTATTGCGTTGAAAAACGCCGTAGGAACAACGGGCGATGCTCAACCTAAGTCTTTGACAATTACAGATTTCTATTCCGCAGGAACCCGTTATTACCCTGGTTGCCAGATTACAGATTTTGGCTTGACCTTTAACGCCGATGGAATGTTGGAATACACCGTTAAGGCAATGGGCTTTCCTTCCACCACAACCACCGCGCCAGCCCCTTCATTCTCAACTGTTCTACCTACTCAGGTTTGGACAGGAACAGTAACAATCGGTGGATCGGCAGTCGGATACACCCGTTCAGGAACCCTTGACCTCTCTCGCAAATCAGAGGCTATTTGGGGAGTTTCTGCTACTCAATCTCCTTACCAAGTATTCCTCGGCGGTCTTACGACTAAAGGCAAATTCACATTCGTCATGCAAGACGATACAGAATTGACCCGTTACATCACCAACACCCAACCAGCAATCACTTTCAACTTCTCAACAGGTTCAGGTTCAACCGCTACTCAGGTTCAATTCACTCTTTCAAAGGGTGCTTATGTAACCGGCGCGATTGAGCGTAATGCTGATTATGTTGAAGTTACCGTTGATATTGAAGGTCTTGGAAATACCACCGATGTAGGCGCAACTGCAGGTTACTCACCTGTTAAGTTCACTCTACAAAATGCGCTTCCTTCTGGCACATTCCAGTAAGGATAAGATGTGTAAGGGGGAGCCGCCTTCCCTCCCCCTTGCACCCTATTCATCGAAGGCACAGTTGGAAGGAAAACTATGGAAAAGACAATTACTCTCCCCAAGTCGGGCGCGACAGTTACATTCCGCGATCCAGATACAATCTTGCAAAAAGACCGCGAAAAGATGTGGTCATTTATTGACACCGACAGCACCAATAACATCGTTAGATCAAACTCTGCCCTTAAAGGTTTAATGGCAGTCATGGTTAAATCATGGACACTTGATTTGATTATTCCTAGCGTTGTCCCCGATTCTCTTGGCGAGCTAAATAGCGCAGATTACGATGCTATTGCTATGGCGGTTTCTCCCTGGGTTGGAATTATGACCCCAGACTTTACAAGCGAGGAAACCGATAGCCCAAAAGACAACTCGCAAGACTTGAATGGGAATTAACACATCCCGATTCTGAACGCTCGCCGGATGCTAAATACCCAGACCTTGAGTATATGTATTACATCTGTGCTAAAGAATTTGGTTGGACAATAGAGGAAACCCGTTCTCAACCAGTTAAGTATCTTGATTGGATTCTAGCCATTCACGGAATGGTAAAGGGGATTGAAAGTGATAACGAGTAACATCAAGCAAACAATGAGGGAATGGGAAAAAACCACCGATTCCCTCGATGCCCATGCTATCGCCGCCCGCGATGAAATGATGAAAGAACTTATTGGATTATCCAAAAAAGAAATTAAGGGCGAGCGTTATTATTTTCCATCTAAAAGTGGAAAAACTCGTTATTACGCAAAGGCAACGCCAGGTGAGCCTCCAATGAACCGCACAGGTAATTTACGGCGATCCATTACGGGCGTTAAGGGTAAAGAAGGATTTGGCACTTACACCGCTATTGTTGGCCCTGGCATGAAATACGCAAGACACCTAGAACTTGGTGGCCCGAAATGGAAAGAGGGCGTTAAGTTCCCATTCATGGAACCAGCATGGAGAAAGTTTCAATCAATCGGCATGGAAATTATTAAAAAGCACTTTAACTTAGGGAGAATATAAATGGCGGGCGTATTTGACATATTCTTTGAAGTTAAAGCCAATGCCTCTGAAGCGATTGCCTCTTTTGGTACTGTCAATAAAGAGCTTGCCAAAATGCAAAAGAATGGCGAAATTGCTAGTACCGGTATGCTCAAAATGGAGAAGGCTTCCAAGTTGGCGGGTATCGCTCTTGTAGGTATAGGTGGAGCATTTGCCGCCGTTGCTGGCGTAAGCATTAAAGCCGCTATCGAGGTTCAAGGCGCACAAGCCAAACTCAAAACCGCCGTTCAAGATACTGGCGTAAGTTTCGCCAACTTCATTCCTTATATGAATGATTCTGTTGATTCAATGGCAAAACTTAATTTTACGGCTGGCGACACAATGACAGCGCTCGCTCAAATGACCGCCGCTACTCGTAATCCGCAAACTGCAATTTCTATGCTCGGTGCTACTGCCGATCTAGCCGCCTTCCAACATGAAACCCTTGCTCAAGCCGCAGATACAGTTTCTCGCGCTGCTATGGGTCAGGCTCGCGGTCTTGGTGATTTGGGTGTTGCATTAGGCAAGACAATTCCTAAAGGCGCAACAGTCGCTCAAATTATGCAAGCGATTGCGGATAGAACTCATGGAGCCGCTAAAGCCGCCGCCGAAGCCGATCCCTGGAAACAACTTACGGTTCAATTTGGCTTAATGGAGGAAAAGTTAGGTACTGCTCTTTTGCCCGCTTTTAAAAAATTAAGTGATTGGGTTATTAATACCGGAATTCCTGCACTTGAAAAAATGGGCAAATGGATTGGCGATAATAAAGGATTATTTACAGGATTTGTTGCAACTCTTGGCGTTATTTGGGCGGCTCCAAAAATTGCCGCAGTTATTAATTCAATTTCTTTAATTACAAAAGCCTATACCGCTTTGCGTGATGTTCTGATGGCTACCGCTTTGTTTTCATCTATTACATCCGGAGGAGTTACTGCCGTTGCTGGCTTAGCCGCGTTTGCTGGTGTAGCCGCGTATGGTGTTTATGCAAACTATAAAAATATTCAAAATGAAAATAACGGCGTTCCTAATGCTCCTTATATTCCTGGGACAACAAGCGGAACTCCTAAAGCTGGAATCTTGGGCGTTCCCGTTTTGCCAATGTTAAAAAATCAAAAAACAGGGCTCAATAGCGGAATTGATATTTCTAAAGTTATTGCTAGTAATGCTGCTAAAAAGAAAGCCACAGCCAAAAAACCTAGCATTAAACAACAGATGAAAGGCACAACAGATTTAGGTACTGGCGTTAATGTTAATGTTTGGGTAGATGGTGCGAAATCCGCTGCTAAAGTTGCTACACAGGGCGCACCATTAACAGGAGGTCATAGTAAATGACACTAAGTAACTATCAATTTTCTTTTCTTGGATTAACTTTTGGCGCAGGAACTCCCTACATCGTTGAAAATGTAGATGGTTTAATTGGTAGCGCGGCTGTAAGAAATCAAGATGATGACCGAGGCTACATTGACGGCATGGTGTCTGGGCGCGATTTCTATAGTGGTCGCACCGTAACTTTTGACATTCTTATTGTCGGCGACTCATCTAACAACGCTCAGTATTACTACAAGCAACTTCAAACCGCGCTTACCCCGCAGACTCTTGGCTATTATCCTGACCCTGCTCTCTCGCTTCAACCTCAAGGCACTTTAGGGTTATTTCAATTTCAGCTAGTAGCAGACTCCTACACGGGAGATTCATCCGTTACAGGTTTGCGCCGTATGTGGGGGCGTGTTCGTTTGGTAACTACCACCATTGACCCTGACTATGCCTATGGTTACATTTCTACACAAGTTGAGTTTTTCTTTCCCGATCCTCGTTATTATGACGACACCGCCAAAACCGCAACAGGAACTACTGCTGTGGCTGTTTCTAATAACGGTTGGGCTACAACCTGCCCACTTATTACTATCGCAACTCCATCGGCAAGCGGTTCTATTACTGACAATGTATTTGGTTATGTAATGGCGTTTTCTAATGTCAATACTGCTCAATCGCTTAATATTGATGTGTTGCGCCGGACTATTACTCAAGGTGGAACTAGCACGGTAGCGGGTACTCCTGCTCGCAATACCCTTACAACCGTGAACCATTGGCTTGATGTGCCGGGGTCTTTCAACACCAACTTAACAAGTACCATTGGTTCCATGACTATTACTTATAGAAATGCGTATCTATGACTTATACGCCAGATTATCGGTATGTCACAACTCAGCTCTATAAGTCTGGCTCTACTGCCAACCCTGTAATTGCCGAACTTCCATTTACACGCGTTAATTTCACAACCCAACTTTCAACCGTTGGAACCTTTACGGGCGAATTACTGCTTTCGGGTATTGACCCAAATACTATGAATATTGATGCCGGAACCACACCCGGCAAGACTGCTCTCTATGTATTCAAGGGCAATATTCCTATTTGGTCTGGCGTAATTTGGAACCGCGAATGGGATTCCGCTACTCAAATGCTGAAAATTACGGCGCAGGAAATGATTTCCTACTATCAGCACCGCCGTATTTCAGGATTTACCACCTCAAGTTATTACAACGCTAACGCGGGTGGAACGGGTATTGGCGGTTTGGTTTATACAAACCTTGATCCAATTACCATCCTTAACGATATTTTTAACGGCGCTACGGCTAAGGCTAACGGCAATATTGGGGTCAGCCTTTCGCCATCTAATCCTTCAACTTCAGGCGGTTCTGTCACTCGCACCTATTTTGATTTTGAGTTAAAAAGCGTATATCAAGCATGGAAAGACCTAGCCACAGACTCAACCTTTTTTGATTTTATTACAACTCCTTACATAAGCGCAGGAGCAATAGGAACCTATCTGCAACTTGGTTCGCCTATTATCGGAACCGCATACAGCGCCACAACTACAACTTCAACCAATTTGCAATTTCCTGGCAATATCATTTCTTACAATTTTGTCGAGGATGGTTCTAGGGTTGCTAATTATCTTTATGGCGTAGGTTACGGCGCAAATCAAAACCGCCTTATCGCTAAGTATTACGACAATACAAAAATTGTTACATCGGGAACCACTTGGCCCATTCTTGAGGAAAATATTGGCTTTGTTGATGTGGTGAACCAAACCCTTCTTAATGGAATTACTAGCGGAAAACTCGCTGCTATTTCTTATCCACCTACAACTATTCAAGTAGTCATCCCGAGCTACATAGACCCCGTTTATGGCTCTTACAATCTTGGCGATCAAGTTAAGTTAATGATTACAGATGACCGCTTTCCAACTGCCACATCTAGCGCAGGACTTAGCGGTATTTATCGCATTATCGGAATTGATGTCGAACCTGGCGAAACTGGGCCAGATAGAATTACCCTCACACTTAACTTACCTCTAGCGACTACTTTAACGGCGGGATAAAATGGGCGCAATTAACATTCCGGTCAATTTGCAAGAGATGTTTCAAACTATTAATGATCGTCTTAATAGGCTTGAACTTGGATACAACGGCCCACAGGCTACGGCAGATTCGGCAAATACAAGCGCTACGGCTGCTAATGCTGCGGCGGCTTTGGCAAATACTAACGCCACTACCGCTATCGCTTTGGCTGGTACTAAAAATACAGTTTTTTATTCGGGTACCGCGCCTACGGCTAATGCTGTAAATGACCAATGGATTGATACCGCATTAGGTAACAAACTTTTTCTTTGGAACGGCACAAGTTGGATTTCTGCTCAAGATGCCGCAATCGCCGCCGCGCAAACTAGCGCAGATGGAAAAAACCATACCTATTACGCCACAACCGCGCCCACCACTCCCTATGTCGGAACCGCTTTTGTAGTTGGAGATCTTTGGTTTAATACTGCCTCTGGTAATGCTATTTCAACTTGGAACGGAACCAGTTGGGTAGCTTCCACATTAGGCGATAACGCATTGGCTTCGCTTTCAGCAAGCAAACTTACGGCGGGAACCATTGATGCGAGCATTATCAATGTATCTAATATCAATGCTGGAAATATAACCACAGGAGTTTTATCCGCTAGCCGAATAGCTACAGGCTCCCTTAATGGTTCGGTTATTACCTCTGGAACTATTACGGCTACTCAAATCGCCGCTGGAACTATTACGGCAACTCAAATTTCATCATCTTATGTTTATGCCGGAACTATTAGTGCAAATAATATAACCGCAGGAACCTTATCGGCTACTGTTGCTCTTTCTGCTACTTCGGGAACTATTGGCGGTTTTACTATTTCTGGAAGTTCATTGGCAAATGGTTCAACCGTTATATCATCTAGCGGAACGATTACATCCTCGGGTTTAATAACTTCTTTTGGGGGGTATCAAGGAAGTGGTGGTTTTTATGTAGATACATTAGGCAATATTCAATCTTATACTGTTCAAACTGCTGTTGGTGGGTTTATTAGTGCGGGTGGACATTTATTAAATCCCGGATATGCCACTACTACATCCTCGGCAAATGTCTATATGAACTCAGGTACAGGGCTTATTGCTTTGGTAACTTCATCTCAACGCTACAAGGTAGAAATTGAAGCAGAGGATATTCCCGTTCAATCAATTTTATCTCTTACGCCTAAATCATGGGTAGATAAAGTTCAATACGAAGGTAATGGAAACTCTAGTCAAGGACTTAATCGTATTCTTGGAGTTATTGCCGAGGATGTTGCTGAAATTCCCGTTCTTTCTGATTTTCTTATGAATAAAAATGAACAGGGTCAGCCTGATTCGGTAAACTATGACCGCATTGCCGTAGCATTGCTTCCCCTGCTAAAAGACCATGAAGCGCGACTTAACAAGTTAGAAGGCAAATAATGTTAGAACAGCAAATTGAAATTAATGAAGTTCTAAAATCACTACGCGAGGAAATTGGAATGAAAGCGCAAGAAATTGCTATTTTGAAAGCCACAATCCTCAAACTCACAGAACAACCAAAAAAGCCAAAAACAACAACGGCAGATCGCCAAGATGTTAATGGCCCAAAAGGAATCTAAACCATAACCGAAAGGCGCAACTGTGCTAAAATCTACTAGCGACATACTGGTAAACCAGGCTAACTTCTCAGGAGCAATCTATTATTACACGGCGGTTGCCGCTATGATTTTAGGCGGTTTTGGCTGGCTTATTAAACATTTTCACGAAATGGATGCTAGAACGCGCAGAATTGAATACGCCTTATACAACGATGGAAAGACTGGTTTGATTAATAAAGTTGATTCGCTTATTGAAAACCAACAAACCATTAAGACGGATGTGGAAGTCTTAAAATCTAAAATTGAATTATGAATTGGAACAAGACACGATTCATAGCAAGAGCATGGTTTGAATCGTTTATTGGTTTTGAAATTGTCTTACACGCTAAAGATTTAATTAAAAGAGATGTGCTTATTCAGGCATCAATAGCCGCGCTTTTCCCCATCATACTTCGATGGATTGACCCTAAAGACGATTTCCCAGATGGAGCCTAAATGAATAAAAAGAAATACATCCATCCCGACACCGGCGATGTTTTAACTTTTAGTGAAAATGTATCGTGGAAAATTCAAGGCTTAATCCGTAACTGGTGGTTTGTTATGGGTTGGACAATTCTTACAGTTACTTGGTGGATTCGCCCACATTGGTTTGGGGATGACTCGGCTTATGTCAAGTGGATGAACCTTGCCTCATGGCTTGCCGTGACCGTTGAATTGGTTATTGGTATAGCTCTTATCGGGCAGACCAAACGCGATGCTCAAATCATTCGCCACATTCTCAAACTTGAAAAAGCAGAGATTGAACACCTGCAAGACATTATTGAGGATTTGAATGACTGAGGCACATTCTCAAAATTTAACGCTTCATCTTGTAACTAATGTCCCTTCCCACGAACCACGCGAAACCGATCCTCACTATCATTTATTCAATGAGGCTAAGGCTCGCATTAAAAGGCAGGGTTTATGGAAGTGCATTATTAATGATGATTTGTGTTCTGGAACTCCCGAACTCCATCATTCATTTATCGAGTTTTCACAAATAGAAAACACAGACCCCAATAAAGTAGCTCAGGCATTTGGCTTACATTTTGAGAACGATGAGGATTTTCAGGAATGGATTGAATCGCCAGGAAATCTTGAAGTTTTATGCTCGGCACATCACAGGACTAGGTTTGGGATTCACGAAATTCCGGCTCCCCTTTGGGATGCGCTAAGATTTAGAAAGGCAGGATCGCTACCTGCCGCCGAACACATTTCGGTTCAACCTAAGGGAGAAAAACAATGACAACAAAAATCAATCTAAAAATCACCGCAAAGGAAAAGGCACTTGTAGAGCATTACGCATACGGTATTGCCGCTGCTGCTTTTGCTGCACATGAAATTTATCCTCATGCCTCGCTCAAGGATTTGGCTGCTAAGGCTCTAGTTGGTGGATTGCTTGCCCCAATTTTGGCTCGCGTGAACCCTAAGTCACTTGTGAACCAAATTGATGCAGTAACCGGCGCACCTGCAACTCTCACCGCGCCTATTGTTGATGCGGCTATTGCCAATGCTCAAAAAATTGTAACTGCCGAAACAACCAAGTAAAATAAGATTGCATCGCCGTAGGCTTCGTCTTATGGCTTGAAACCCCTGACTTCGGTTGGGGGTTTCTGTTTATTTAGGAGGGGAAATGTCCACCGCGCTTGATGTCTTAAATGTAGCCCGTTCTCAAATTGGTTTCCATGCAGGGGCGCAAGATGAAAACCCTTATGGCGATTGGTACGGGATTAAAAACGCGCCTTATTGCGCTATGGGTGTAAGTTGGTGTTTTGCTCAGGTCGGATTGTCATACCTTGTTGCCGCGCAAACTCCTAAAGGCTTTGCCTATAACCCCGCCGCGTTGCCCTGGTTCCAACGGCAAGGATTGGTTGTCAATAAATACTCCGCGCAACCTGGCGACTTGGTATTTTTTGACTGGAACTCAGACGGCGTTGTAGATCATGTCGAGATTATTGAAAACGCCTCACCCGATGGAATTACCACTATTGGCTTTAATACCGGCAACCCCAATGATTCGGTACATGAAAGCGGATGTTGGCGCGTTCATCGCCCTTATCTCTTTATTGCCGCAATTGTTAGACCTAAATACCCAATACCCCTAAAACCCGTTTCTAAAGGGATTACAAGCAAGAAGGCTACGGCCGTAGTCGGGGGAACGGGAACAGTAATTGCGGGCGCGACAGGGGCATTTCACGGCGGTTTATTGACCACTACGCCAACGGCTACAACCCCCGCTAAAACTGTGTTTGTAGCTCCACCTTTCCCCATTTCTAAGACCGCTTTCAATCTGGGTCAAAAGAATGATGCCGTAATGACGGTGGAAAAGGCTTTGCTCAAGGCTGGCCTACTCCCCGCCCAATATGTCACGGGGATTATGAATACCCAGACCCAAACCGCGCTGACAAAATACGAGGCTAAACAGGGCATTAAGGCTACGGGCGTTCCGCAGATTATTTACGATGAACTCAAAGGCACACTATGAAATTAAAAGACCATTTCAAGTTTCATATATTTGATGCTAAACAATTAGCAATCGCCATGACCGGCGCGTTCTCAACTTGGGCGGCTACGGGCTTTCAGCATGACCTACCGCATCTTGGTTATATCTTGATTGGGTTTGTTTCAGGTGGCTTGGTGTCCCATAACTCTATGGCTGATCCAAGTATCACCCCCGAATCCCACATCGCTACCCCATACCTTGCCAACATTGATGATGGGGGAGTTACCAAACCGATAGCCGATGCCCCAAAAACTGAAGGCGCGAATGTTAAGCAAATAATCAAGATAAACAGCAATTTGGTTAAATAATGTGCTAAGTTTCGCGTGTTGGTAAATTGCCAATGTTCGGAAAAAACTAAATATTGCTCGCTGGCGTGAGTGCTATCAATCCAGCAAAACACCCCCGTCAATAAAAGGCGGGGGCTTTTTTTATTGGTAAGATTTAGGCAAAGGGGGCAAAATGGATTTAATTTCAGCATTAAAGGAATTAGAAAAAACATCGGTTGGAACTGGATTTGCCTGCTCAGTTGATACCGCGCTAAAGGCTATGAACAAAGATGAGCAAGA
>Ga0214166_1000582_pt1 | contig 17911 bp, 19 predicted proteins | sample TroBogepilimnion_27_FD_153005 | JGI IMG/M metagenome (GOLD analysis project Ga0214166, IMG submission 153005) | Freshwater microbial communities from Trout Bog Lake, WI - Practice 18AUG2009 epilimnion v3 | ecosystem: Environmental > Aquatic > Freshwater > Lake > Epilimnion/Euphotic zone ...
CGTATTCATCAGTACCAAACTTACCTTCCCAAGCGGCCGCAAAGCTCTTGCCTTTGGCTATTTGTAGTTCGATATATTCTTCAGTCATTGTTTGACGTAGCTGACCAACAATAGTTTCTGGACCCATGTTAAGTGCTCTAATTGCACTAGGATATAGACTATTAATATCTAATGACCCGACCCAGTCTTGAATACCTTCTTTAGGATATGCAACATAAGCACCGGCAGCACCTTCATTGTCTTCACGTTCACTCATCTTAGTACGATTAGGAACTTGGAAACCTCTACGATGTGCTTCGTTAATAATAGCTTGTTCTGTTACAGCTACAGCACCCATTGTGGTCTGTAGCAATACTGTGTTTTCATGTGCCAACGTATTGGTCAAGTCCATGAACTTTAACTTCTTATCTAGGTCGTCGAGTAGTTTGCAGTCATTGATGTTATATTCAACAAATGTCTTAAAGTCGTTGTTGTATAACTGGTCAAGTGTACCTTCGTATTGTGTTTTACGTTTGCCTAATTCATATTCGGCAATAGCATCCAGTCGATAACTGTGACGTTCTTCGTATGTGTATTTGCGATACAGCTCGAGATAGTCTAAGTGTACACGACCAATATAATCATATGTTGTACTAGTACGACCATATTTTTCGTATTCACGTTTCTTTGGCAGTTGATCAAATAAACAGAAACGTCTAGTATCTTCTTTTGATAATGCTTTTGTAACACGATTTGTAGTGTAAGGAATATCAAAGCCTTCTGAATTCCAGCCACTTAATATATCTGCATCTTGTATGAGATCCAAAAACATGTTTAGTAAATCGGCTTCATTGTCAAACAAGTATGTATTAGGAAAGTCTTTGACCATTTCCTTAGCTTCTGCCATCTTTAGTTTTTTAGGAGGAATAGCCAAACATACCATAGTTTCCAACCATTGTAGGTAAACAGCAATCGCAGTAATTGGCATAAACGCATCGTCTGGACTTGCATAACCACGCTCTGGATCAAAGTCTACCTCAATATCGAAAAATGCTACATTTAGTTTAGGAGCATCTTGATTTAGATAGTTTTCGCTTAGTGTTACAAAGATTGGATTAATGTCTGATTCGAACATTTCTTTGCCACTGTTAATGGCTTGTTCTTTGCGTAGTTCTTTTGTGTTTTTACAAACGATACGTGTGAGTGGATCACCGTAAATTGACGTAAATTTCCCTCTTGGGTCTTTTACATAGAATGTGTGCTTAACTGGTATATCGCGAAATTCGCGATCACCTTTTTTATTGCGTTCAACTACTCGAACGATATCGTTCTCGCGGTCAAACCATGCGTCTATATAAGACATAAATTTTTTTCTCCATGCAATTTAGGGCTTGCAAATACCTTTCTGCGATTTATGGCTCGCGAACCTTTCTATTATACTATCTTTAGATACGTTTTGTAATATCCAAAATTGCTTCAATTTCTTCCCAATCTTCGTTATAAGCCTGCCAATCGCCTTTGTGTGCGATTTTAATTGCTTTGTTAATAACGCTTGGTTTTACTTGTAATTCTTCTGCAACTGCTTTAACAGTTTCTTTTAAGCCTTCTTGTAAATCTTCAATTTCACGAAGTACTGTAGAGCCTTCGCTAATTAATCTTTCTAATTTTGCCTTTTCTTCTGCACCATACGAACGACCGCTCATGTAAATCTCCTAATGTATATGCCTATTATATATTACTTATCGTGTAAATGCAACACTTAGAGGTGGAAATGGCAGAAATAAATCTGCCATTTTAATTAACCGCGAGCGATTTGTAACCAACGAGTTAATTCTGCACTAGAGTCTTCGTTTTTGACACCGGGAATCTGTGATTTACCATCTAAATCTGGTGGTCCTTTTTTAGGAACTACTCCAGTAGTACCGGATGGACTACCAGCACCTCCAGCGCCTGTTGTAGTAGATGCTGTTGGTGTTTCTGATCCAGGTTTAACTGTTTGAGCTGCCTGTTGATCTGCTGTAGTTTGAGCTGGATTAACTTTATCGGCTTTGTCTATTACAGCTTGTGCATGAGATGTTGCTTGTTGCCAAATAGGGCTGTTTTGCGCTTCTTGATCGTCATCGCCATGTTTTGCCATCAATGCTTTGATTTGTTTTTCTAAATCTGCAATTTTTGGATCTACAGCACCTGCATTTGGAGTTACTGCATCTGTTGCATCGGCTGGTGAACCACCGCCACCGCCACCACCGACACCACCGCCACCATTGCCTGTATTAGTTGTATCTGGAGTATTGCCACTGTTACCACCCAATGCGGCCGCACCGCCTACACCTAATGCTGTAGCGGCTGCCGCTGACTTAATTGGATTTTTAGCAATAGTTGCCGCAGTTTTTAATCCTGCTTTCTTAGCACCGGATACTCCAGACCACTTGGCCAAACGTTCAGCCGCTTCTGGATTACGACCGCCCTTTAATAATGCACCGCCAAAATCTTTAGCGGCATCATATGCACCTTTGCCGTATTTTGCGGCACCTGAAGCTATGTCACTCCAAATACCTTCGTCTACTTCAACCTCACCGTTTACGTAGGCTTCGTTAATAGCGGCAATAGTAACTAGATCTGTAACCTGTTCACCATTTTCGTCAAACATAAAACAATTTTCATCTAGGAAATAACGGCGACCAGCAATACTTTCTTTGATTGTAGCTTTAGTTTCAATTAATGCTAAACGTTCTTGTAAATTGCGAATACCTTCTGCAACTGTTTGTGTTGTCTCTTTGATTCCAGCTTTGCCATAAGTTTGTGGACCAGGCATTCCATCTGGTGTTAGACCATTCTTTTGTTGCCATGCTTGTAACTTGGCTTTAGTTTCTGGGCCCATTAGGCCATCTGGTTTAGCACCGATAATTTTTTGTAGCTGTTGTAGCTTTTGATCACCGCCGGTTGTACCTCCAGGAGCACCACCAGATCCACCGGCATCGCCACCACCAAACTTTCCAGCTTTGTAGTCACGATATATGTTAGCGGCATCTAGTCCTAAACTAGCGGCTGTTCCAACACCGGGTACTAAACTTAATAGACCACTTGCACCAGCCATTGCGGCACCTTTCCAGTCACCTTCTTGAGCACGTTTGATAGCATCGATAGTACCAACTACTAGACCAACACCGGGGATTAATTTCTTAATAACATCTTTAGCGCCTGTTTTAGCAACAGTTTTAGCTGTAGCTGTTCCGATATCTTTTTCAATTGGTATTGCTGTTTTAGCGGCAATTTTTTCTACATCGCCTGCTGTATGGGTTGCGACATCTCCGCCTTTAGCTAGATCTTGATAGGTCTTGGTAGCGCCTTGTCCGTTGCTGAATAAGTTAGGATCATGAGCTGTAGCAGTCCAGTTTGTTCCTCCTACTCGCATGGTTGATGTAGGACGAGAACCTCCTAGGCCTCCTATTCCACTCAATCCATTGAATGGGTTAATGTCTACTTCATTCAATTGTTTGTCGTCTAGTTGATACCCAAAACTCTCTGCTAGTGTCTTAGCAATACTTTCGTTATGTAGCTGATGATATGCATCAACTGCTCCACCGGCAGTACCGGTTATGGCAGCACCTGGTAGTCCACCTACCATTGCACCTGGCATAGCTCCGGCAGCTACTGCGGCCGCAAACTCACCCCAACTGAACGGCTTTTTAGTTTTAGGATTGATTGGAGGATTCCAATTTGGTGGAGGATTTGGAGGTAAATGTGTTACAGGAGGTTTAACGTCTGGTTTACCACCGCCACCTGCGCCTAGCAATGCATCTAATTGATTTGTCAATGCTTCTAGTGCCGCGGCATCTGCGGTAAGTGTAGATGCACCTGCTGTAGGTTTACCGCCACCGCCGTCTGTTGGTGGTTTTGGTTTACCTAAATCAGCTAATGCTTGTGGACCACCTTTAATACCTACTACTTGACTTGTACCAAACAAATTTTTTCTATCAACCGGAACTAGTTCCAACCCTGCTGTTTTTAGAATATTGAAAAAATCAGCATTTTGTCCTTTCTTATACCAGTCAAATGGAAATTCTCTAATACTACCAGGACCTCCGGATTCTCCGTTCATTTGTTCCTGCCATTTAACAATACCATCTTTAGGATCGATGAAGTTTTGCATACCGTTAGGTGACAGCATTTTTTTAACTTGTGCAATGGCTCCTGCCTTAGCATCATCTGCTTTGAATTTATCATACTGTGCTCTAGCATCATCTGCTTCTGCAATAGTATCCAGTTTGTTCATTAAGTCTCTTAAGTTCATATTATTTTCCTATGGGTCCTTTAACCACAGCACATTTAGGTACTACTTGGCCGTTTTTATTTTGCACTCCAACTTGTCTTTGATTACTTTTACAGGCTGTTGTTGTTTTTTTTGGCTTGATTGCACGTTTTTGAGCATTGGCTTGTTTGACTGTGTTTATCGCATTTTCGCCTATCTCTTTTGGAATATTGTGAACTCTACGTCCACCGCCTTTGCGTATCTTAGCTAGTTCTTCGATGCCGTGTCTAATTTCCTCGATATTCATAGCTAATTCGGGAAAATGTCTAGCAATACTTTCCCATACAATTAATTCATTGCTTTCTGCTTGTTGCGCAAGATCTTTTAATTGCCCACGTGCTCGCATAATGCGATATTCTATACTTCCTGGATTGCTCTTGTGATTTATTTTACTCTTGATAGGATTGTCTTTGTCTAATATTACAGACATTTCATCCACTTCATAATCTCCCATGCCTGGTCCTACTCCGCCAGTGAATCCCATACTATGTCCGGGTATTTCATTTTCGTTAGTAGTAACAGATTCTTTCATTAATACACGTTCGGCAATAATTGATGCATATTGGTTCATTAATTGCTTACGTTCTACTTGATACTCTTGGAGTTCTTGTTCAGCTTCGTGAAAGTATTTTTTAATAACGCTATCACGCCCTACTGGTTTTTGAATAGTTTCTTCTTTTTGATAGTGTTGCATTGCCATTTGTACTGGCAATGTTACTTTGTGTGGACTTTTAGCTTCTTGTAATAACTGTATGCTGGCATTTTTATCTACTATAGATAAAAATTTAGCCATGTCATTAGCACCTGCTACAGGCTTTGTAGCAACACCGTCTATCGCCTGTAGTATGCGCTTCATGTCCATTGGATTATCCCAATAGGCGTTTTGTCAATGCACGGATTTGATCAACTTCACGTGATTCAGCAACTACTGGTTTTTCATTTTGCAATAAACGACCTGTTATTTCACGTAAACGTGCTGATTCACTAATTGGATCTTTTTTACCTGCTGGTGCTGGCATTGCGGCACCTAACTTTTTAGCTTCTTCAGCATCCTTAGCACCTGATGGATTTGGAACAACTGTCAAATTCTCATCAGTCATTTTTTCTTTCTTTTTCTTTTCAGCTAGATATGCAGTAGTTTCTTTGATGTTCTTCCACATAGCGGCAGCGGCAATCTTCTCGCCTTTCTCACCACCACCAGCTTTCTTAGCTAGTTTAGCAAAACCTTTACCTGGCTTGCCAATGTCTTTACCTGCTTTAGCTTTTTTAACTGTAGCAGATTTCTTAGCTTTGCTTAAACCTGCACTTGGTTTAGCTTCATCTAATTGATCGCATTTGCACTTTTCCATAATATAACCACATTCGTTACATTTTTGTGCTTCTTTTAATTTGCCTGCTTTCTTAGCGGCAGCGATTCTACTACCTAAATATTCATCTTTGCCTGATTCGATTTTGCCGTCGCCGTCATAATCTTTATCAGCTTTCTTACCTTCTTCCATTTTCTTACCAAACTTCTCGCCACCTTTCATGCCCCATGTGTTTCCACTGTGCTTAGGTAGTTTGATATCGTTTGATTTGTCAGCTTTCTTTTCATCGCTTGATTTAGCTTTGGCATGGCTCTTAATACCAGATCCGCCATCATGCTCATCGCTGAATGTACTAGACTTACGTGTATAACGTGTACCAGTTGAAGTTTTTTGTTTGTTAAACTTACTTGGTGTATCTTGATCTGCACCACGCTCGCCATCAAAGTTTTCATCCATTGTTCCTTCTTCAGCTTGCAAACGCTTGTGAGCGGCATAATGCGCACGAGTTTCTCGATTGTGTTTAGCGGCTAATTTTTTTGCACGTTCACTAGGCTGAACACCTGGATGATAAACAACACCAGTTCCGCCACATTCAGCACATTCGTGTTCACCGCCACTCATAATACCTTCTGATACTTTCTTTTCTTTCATCTTTTCGGCTTGTGATTTTTTCAAATCTTTCATCTTATCTTTAGCTTCAGCTAACATTTCTTTTAATCGCATTTTTTGTCCTTCGCTTAATGTGTCGCTGTTGTCTAAATGATGGCCATACTCACTGAACTTCATTTCATATTCTAAATAGTGATATACGCTAGCAATATAGTCTGCGGCTTTGGTAATCTTTGCTTGAACCCATGATTCTAACTGATCTTCGTCGTTCAATTGTTGATATAATTTGTGTGAATAGTTTGCTAATTTGAATAAATCAGCTTTGGCCATAGCACCTTCACGATCACCCTCGTCACCGTGTAAACCAATAACTGCATTATCATTGTCCATTGGTTCTGGACCCATGTCTTGATCCATTTCTGGTTCATTCATTTCAGGTGATTGTGCATCTAATTCTGGTTCTTGATTGTCTAATTCTGCTGGCATGAGTATACTCCGTTGTCTTTATGTATTTAGCGTCTTTTAATACTAGGCCCACCAAATAAACTGGTGCCTTTCATATCTAATGCGTTGACAGCAGTGCCGTCTTTTTTCTTTTTCTGGATAATTTTAGGGGGTTTAGGTGCTGTTGTTCCACTATGTCCGGGTGTTCCTGTATAGGATTTTTTGCCCTTTTTCTTTCCTATAGCTAAATGAGGGCTTACTACTGTACCTATATTGGCACTGCTTGTAGCACCTACTGTGGCCGATTCCTTAATGCGTTTTCCTTCTTTGTCATATTTTCCGGATTTTTTCTTAGCAATCGCAATCGCTGCCTGTTGAGCTCCGCCGCCTTCCGCCACACTTTCGTTAGGTACACAGTTACGAACTATGCCTCCGTTCTTACCCTTCTTAGTACCAGCCGCATGATGTCCTGGCCAGCACTTGGTAAACCCATTGCTATCCTTTTGACCTTTTTTAATTTCTTGAAGTGTCATATTACTGTGTGCTTCGCACATACCGCAATCTGGGCAGGTCATTTCTATTACCTGCATACTTTCGTTATGTTTTTTCTTGCCTGCACAGTGAGCTCGTTGACTGAAACCTTTAGGGTGACTACAATTGATACTACTCTTGTATTTTTGACTCCATTTTTCTTCTAGTGTGTTAGGAGGTGTTATTTGTTCTTGATTGTCTACAGGATTTTTAGTAAGTTTAATTTTGCCATCTAGATCGGGTCTATTTTTAATCATAGCAAGAGCGTAATTATTAGCACCTTTTTTCCAATCAAATACTTTGGCTTGACCTTTTTGTTTGTAAATTTTACCATCTACACGGATGTACCAAGGACCGCGGTCGTGATTAGCAGATGCATGGTGGTGAGCTCGTTCTCTTTCTTTGAACTGTTTAACAAGATCTTGATACTCTTCATAAGAAATAAGTCCGTTTTTGTAATCTCTGTAATAGTCGTATTCTTCTTCAGTTAAAAGATCATTAATTTTCATTTTTTAATTCCTCTGTATCCAGTGCCTACAGCACGTTCGCCATTCATAAATTTAGGTAAGCTAAACCATAACTTAAACCATTCTTCAGTTCCTGGTTGTATGTTTTGTTCACGCATAATCTTTGCTTTCTCTGTACCAGTTATACTGATATTGCTTCCGCCATAAGGTTGTAGGCCCTTAAACTCATTAATGCCTGCTAACTTCTTAAGACGTGCTAGTTCATCCATTATTTCAAACTCGCTCTTAACATCCAACTATGCTTTTTATGTGCATCTTGACGATCTGCTAGGAAGTTACTTAGACCGTGATCTCCATGATGTTCGGCCATATCAAATGTAATACGAAATATCTCGGCCATTTTATCGCTGTCTGCTAGTAATTCTTGTAACATTTCACTCCATTGGGGAACACTATCTTCATCACTTACTGCGGTAAGCATACTGAATTTGTGCAAACTAGCTGGTGTATATATTTGTAAAGCACGTAAATGTTCGGCAAATGTATCTATACTACCATAGACTTCGGTATAGATACGCTCAAATAATTCATGTAGTTGACCAAATAATGGTCCTTCAACATTCCAATGGAAGTTATGACTTTTAAGATAAAAGCTGAACTCCGATGCAAATGCTGTCTTTAATGCTAGATGATATTTATTGTGTTCCATTTAGATACCGTATTTGTTCTTTTTAATTTTTGCTACAGGTGTTACTGTATTCACTGTTGATATTTCCAAACTCTGTTGAGTTGTTCTTAATTTAGTTTTATGACCTTGACGTTTGATTTCTTTGTCAAACTTATCATGCTCTTCAGGAGCAAAAGGCACAAAAAATGGATGCTTGCCTATATTATTGGCAGCGGCAATATTACGATCGCCGGCAGCTAACCCCATGCCTAATCTGTATACTCCGTAGAAATCACTAGCTAAATCTTCAACACTGAATGCTCCTGGCAAACTAGCTTGGAATTCTACAGCCATATCTCCACGCTCGCTACCGTATTCTGTATTGCTTAAAGTTTGATTATGCGGATCGTGAGGATCAACGCCTATAGGAACACCTCGTTCGCCGTACTTAAATTTTTTAGGATGATATTCCTTAGATAACTGTTTTTGACCCAACTGTCTAACATCAGATTTAGAACGTGGGTTAACTTCTACTCTGTGTTGTTCGGATAAAAATTCTTTGGCTCGCATGTTATATACCGTACTTGTTTTTCTTTTTGCCTGCTACTGGACTTACTTTATGCGTATCATCTGGTTCTTTGCTTTTATGCCAAGGTAAAACTTCGTGATCATCTGTAGGAATAATTTTACGAGCATCTCTAAACATATTATGTTCTACTTCAGTATAAGGATGCTGTGTCCAAAACGGTCCCATCCAGCTTTCATGCGGAGGTTGTGGTTTAGGTGTTTTACCAGATCCGTCCATCATACCGAGCACTATACCTGTACGCATCTGATGATAGCTAGGATAAAATCCTCCTGGATCTCTTGCCTTGCGTGTACCCTGCGCCGCCGTCGCATGGTGCTCGTGATGTTTGCCAGTATGTTCAGTGATAAATTCTTTTGCTCGCATTATATACCGTACTTGTTTTTCTTTTGTTTTCTTACAGGGCTAACTTTGTTACCGCCTTCTGCTTCATTACTACGACCATCGCTTAAATGTGTAATAGAACCTGCACCCATCATTTTAGCTGTAAGTTTTACTTTTTCTAATTCTTCTTCTGTATATGCAGTAATTAAAGGATCACCACTCATAGCCCCAGCTCTTGGAGTTTGTGTAGGATTTGCTAATGCAATACCAAAACGATATTGCATATATGGACTTCCATTAGCTTTGTTCATGCTAATATTAGGAATACTCATAGCATTTTTAAGTGCTTGAATATGAACATGGTGCAATTTTTCAGAACCCTTACCAGCATACGGAACATCGCCTTCTGCTAGTTGCTTGCGCATAAATTCTTGTGCTCTCATCTCTCTTATTACCTTATTAGCATATTTAATTGAATTTGATTCTTCTGCTACAGCTTTTGCTTTCTTGGCACGTTTAACCTTTTCAGGATGTTGTCCTAATGCCTCTACTACAGTTTCAAAATAAGTTTTTCCAGCAATAGTTAAACTAGGATCAACTCCGGCCAGTTGATAAAATAAATCTTCATTGCCTGATCGGGCGGCATTTCGTAATTCTGTAGCACTTGTTACACGAGGACTTTCTATATGAATTATATTTGAAAAATTGTAATAGCCATGATTACTTTCTTTGCCATTATACTGATGTAATAGTTTTCCACTCCACGCCCAATCTTGACTATCTGTTACATAGGCTATAACGGCACCTTCGCCTACATCTTGATAAATTTTAGAAGCAAGTGTTACAATACTTTGTTCTCCTAGTACGTGACCCTTAATACTAGGATCAATAGCGGTCATCCATGCTGTTTTAATATCAAAAGGTAATGGATCGTTAGGCCCTATAGTAGTTGGATTGGTTCCAATATACCAATGACGTCCAGCATGCTTAACAGCTTCCCATACTTTCATATGACCTTGATGTGCTGGATTAAAACGTCCAAAACAAAATGCCGCGTCAACTTTACGATTCTGAGTTTCAAATATCTGTCTTAATCTCATTTTGCGCCCCCAGGCACCCATGCTGGAATAGTTGTTCCGTGAGGTGTTTCGATAGCATGACGTGGCACCAGCTTAATATGGTCGTCACCTTTTTTGTCATAGTGTACCCATCCTTCTGGATTACTTACTTTTATTTCTCCAGGATCTGCATCTAACTGTGCAAGTATCTGATTTTTTAATTGCATAATATCTGAAAACAAATTAAACATAGCAGTTAATCCGCCAGGGAATTGTTTTAGACGCTCTGCAATTTTTTCATATTGATTAGCACTTACTACATTAGTATTTGTTTGTGCCCACGACATAAAATTATTTGCTACGTTTGCTAAATTTCCTTCTTTGGCCATGGTGTTTACATAACGATATACTATATTCTTAAATCCACTTACACCGGATATTGGTGCTAAGAAGCTATCGATTTCGTGACCATGAGCTTTAATACTTTGTTCAACTTGATCAATAGCGTCGGTATCTACCTGTGGTTGTATTTGTGTATAATATGGTCCAAGAATAATTATATCAGTAATTGAATCGTCTATATAAGGACTAAAATCTTCTACGGCCTGTTGTGCCTCATCTGGCGCACCAAACTGTGTAAACATTCCGTGTCCAACCATCATAGCTCTTGCGCGACTTATACGTTGTCCTAGTTCGGTATCTTGTGCTATATGATAAACTGTATTGCCTTTTGGATTAGGATGCAGATTATAAACACCGTTGGTATCTACTCTTGGAGGTTGTAAAAATAATCCGTCGGCATAGAAAAATAAACTTTTGCCTTTTTTAGGCCTTTTAGTTGCTTTTTCTAATACAGGATGTAAAAAACTAAATTCTTTGGCAAATATTTCTCTTTGTTGTTGTTCTTCTGGAGTTTTTGCATTGCCACTGCGATTAGCAATAAAATTATAGATACCGTGTTGATTAGTGAATTCACTTACATCACTAGTGCCGCCGCCGCCGCGCAACCAACCGTTGTGATTAGCAGTTACAAATTCATGTTGCCCAGTTTGGTCATTCCAATGCCACCCCCAGTATACCTGAGGAGCACCGTCCCATTTTAATCTAACTGCTCCGGAATCATTGGCAATTTTTTTAATATGTTCAAGCGCGGTTATTGCACCTTTACTTCCATTCATAAAAGTTAAATCTTCAGGATGATTGAAAGCTCTGCCTACTTGTTTCTTTTTTGTTTCAGCAGGTTTAGTAGTTTCACGGATAAACAATTCTCTTAATAACACAATTAATCCTTGTAAGCACCATCTTTGATATCTTGAATTGTGTCAGAATGAAGTTTGTTACAGATACGTTCAAGCATTTTTTCATCTAATTTGTCAGATAATTCTCTTATTGGGAACTTCTTGACATATACTTCATAACTGCGTTCTACAGCAGGTTTGAAAATTTTAAGATGAGTGGGTTTTTTATCTTTATATCGATCAATACAATCTGCTATACTAGGATAAAGATGACGTCGATATACATCGTCATCGTTATGCATAAAATGTATAAGATCGTCGGGTAAATCAAAATCGATTTCTCGTTTGTCACCGGTTTTTTTGACAAACTTTTCGTCATCGAAATCTTTACCTTCTAATAGTTCATGTATGCGCATTTTTAAGCCCGTTTTAATAGTTCAGCAGAAAACTCTGCGGTTAGAGTATTTATCGCTTTTAACAGTCTTTAGTTTTTAACTATGCGCTCGACCTTGGCTATAGACCCGCCAAGATGCATTTTTGCCAGCAGTAAATTGTTATCGCCGGAGATATAAAAGTGTGTACCGCCCCAACTGCGTGATTTTCCTAAGTCTCTAATACAGCTTTTAGTTAATTTACACTTTTTATTTGAATCTGCCCATGAAATAAAGGCACTATGTTCTTGAATTGTTTTACCTAGCGTAATGCGATAATCAAAATCCATCTTGGGCATAATGATAGTACCGGTGGATAGACAAGAATTAGGATCAGGTTGACTAATGTATTTTACCCTATCTTTATCAAGTTTGACTAGAGTATCGATATGATTTTTACTGTTAGTATACAAACTGATCCATGGAGCTTCTACACGCACATCATATTTGTCAAATTGCATCAAAGTATTGGCTAATTGAAAAGCATAATCTAAATCTTCTTGAGATTTGATAACGGTAGTATGATATTTAGAATGGCTTTTTAAGTCAATTTTTTTAAGTTCTTCTAGAGTTTTAGTGATGTCTCCGCTACGAAAAGAAGACGATCCAGCACATGTCAGCACAATTTTGTACTGATATGTGCCTAAGAATAAACGTCTTGTAGTCTTATAAAACATCCTGGCCTTCTGTAATAACATTAGTAGAGTCAACAGTAAGTAGTGCTATTTTATTTTCTTTAGGAGTTGGTACTAACACTAATTGATCATTGTTAACGTTAATAGATAATACTCCGCCATTCTTTAGCTCGCCAAACAACATAAGTTTTGCCAACGGACGTTTGATTTCTTTATCAATAACACGTTGTAACGGACGAGCACCCATCTTGCTATCAAACCCTTTGGTAATAAGCCAATTAGTACTTTCCTTATCTATCTTGACTTTAATACCTTTTTCTTTAACTTGAGCACGTAATTCGTCAATAAATTTAATAACAATACGAATCATTGTATCTTTAGTTAGTTTGCTAAATGTAACAATACCATCTAAACGATTACGGAATTCAGGAGTCAAGAATTTCTTCAAATCGGCATCGCTGTAGGTTTTTTCTTGTCCGCCAAACCCAATGGCATTCTTTTCAGCATCTTGAGCACCAGCATTAGTAGTTAGGATAAGAATCAAATTACGACAATCAGCTTGTTTGCCGTTTGACCCAGTGATGAAACCGTTATCCATAACTTGTAATAGCACAGTCATAACATCGGGATGTGCTTTTTCAATTTCATCAAGTAATAAAACAGCATTAGGAGATTCTTGAATTTGAGTTATCAATAGGCCAGCGTTCTCTTCAAAGCCAACATAACCTGGAGGACTACCAATCAACTTACTGATGCTGTGCTTTTCTTGATATTCACTCATATCATATCGCAACAACTTAACACCTAAATTCTTAGCTAAAGATTTAGCTGTTTCAGTTTTACCAGTGCCAGTTGGGCCCATGAATACAAAACTACCGATTGGTTTGTTTTCGGATTTAAGGCCAGCTTGTGCCACCATGATCTTATCTACAATTTCTGTAATTGCAATATCTTGTCCATAAACTTCGGATTGTAAATTATCCTGTAGGCTAGCAAGATTGCTTGATTCGGTTTCCATAATTTTTTCTTCAGGCATTTGAATCATTTTAGCAAGTTCATATTGAATTTCGTGTTCACCAATAACACGTTCGTCAGCAAGTTTCAAATTAAAACGACTGCAAGCTACATCAATCAAATCGATAGCCTTATCTGGTAATTTTTTATCTGCTTGATATTTGACGCTTAACTTGATGGCCGCATGGATAGCATCATTACGAATTTTAACGTTATGAAAACCTTCGTAATACTTTTTAATACCCTGTAATATGCTATAAGTCATTTCTTGAGTAGGCTCGTCGACAGTAATACGTTGGAAACGACGCATTAACGCACGATCCTTTTCAAAGTGTTTACGATATTCTTCCCAAGTAGTCGATGCTACAACTTTAATATTACCTTTACTCAGCGCAGGTTTCATCATGTTGGCAAGATCGTTAGCAGAGTTGCTGGCAGATCCTGCACCTGAAATCATGTGTGCTTCATCGATAAACAAGACAGTTTTGCCTTTCTTTTGCAATGCTTTGATAACATGCTTGAATCGTTCTTCAAAGTCACCGCGATACTTACTACCGGCCAGCATAGCTGAAATATCTAAACTGTAGACTTTATAATCCTTAAGGAAATCTGGAACCGCACCATTAACTATATTAAACGCAAGACCTTCTGCTATGGCAGTTTTTCCTACGCCTGGATCGCCCACAAGGATTACATTGTTTTTACTACGTCGGCCGAGAGCTAATGCAATATTTTCAAGTTCATCCACACGACCGATAACTGGATCAACCTTTTTCTTGGTAACCATATCATTGAGATCAGTAGTAAATGCTTTTAATGCACGTTCTCCTTGCTGATCCCCGGGTCCTTCTTCTTCCTGTTCTTCGACACTATTATTCAAATAATCGGCAAATTTATCTTTATCAATTTGTGCTTTGTTAATATAATATTGTGCCCAGCTACGTTTTTCCACCATCATAGCCATAAAAATATCTGTGGGTTCGATGCGCTGACGACCGTTAAACAATGTCTGAGTAAACGCTCTATTGAGCACACGTTCTACTGCTTGTGTTTTTTTAGGTTTTATTACAACATCAGTAATAGTTATTTCTGCACATTTATTTTGCAAATAATCTGTTAAATCCTTTTTTAGTTCGTCGGGGTTCCCGCCAAATTTAGAAACAGTAGATGTGAAATCGCTGTCATTTAACATGGCAAATAAAAGATGCTCTATTGTTAAATATTCATGATGTAATTTTTTAGCAGTATCTATTGCTTGTTCAAATACTGCTTGTAAATTATCGCTTGGTTCAACCATTACGTTTCCTTTTCTTTTGTTTTTTAATTGCTAATGCTAATTTTAATGGACTCATTTTATCTGTAAAACAAACTCCATTTAAGTGATCTAATTCGTGTAAAAAACATCTAGCATCAATGCCTACAAGTGATATTGTACACTTTTTTCCAGTGTTGTCAAGGTATTCGGCATCAAGTGCTACAGGACGTTCAATATTTAACCAAAGATCGGGAAAACTTAAACACCCTTCCTCTCCCTTCTCTGTAACTTCACTTGAAAATTTAACAACAGGATTAAACATGGCAGTAGGAGTAGGATGCCCTTCTAACTGAATTATGAATACACGTTTAAGTAGTCCAACTTGATTAGCCGCAAGTCCGCGACCGTTTGACTTCTTCATAATTTCGATCATTTCTTTTTCAACCCATGCCGCATCGTTCAGTTGACTGAAGTCCCAATCAACAGCAGGAGTTTTTAATATTGGATTAGGAGATGTTATTAATGTCAGCATTAATGTCTCGCAATCTTGCTACTAGTGCTGGATCGATAATAGCTGGTGTTCTAATATTGATCACGGTGACAAATCTGCCTTTTCTTCCGGTATTTACATTGGTAAATCCATTGCCTCCAGCGGCAAATTCTGTACCATGTTCAACACCTGGCCGAATTTCTAAATCCATCGATCCTCCAGAAATAGTGGTAATTGATTTCTTACAACCAATCATAGCTTCGATAGGATTTATAAACAATGTGGTATATAGGTCATCCCCATTTCGACTAAACATAGGATCGGGTTGCACCAAAATAGTTACATTCAAATCCCCTCGCTGGATATTAGGAATACTATCATCACCTAGGCCTTGGTATCGTATAGTGTCCCCATGAGTGATACCGGCCGGAACATTAATTACCACATTTTGATTTTTACCACTAGGCAATCTATAGTTTGCTTCTAATTGTTTTCCTAGATAAGAATCTACAAAACTAACAGTACATTGTATATTTAGATCTCTGTTCTTACGCATTGTACCGCCACCACGTGCTCTGCCAAATAAATCATTAAATGGATGACCTTGTGGAAACGGACTACCGCCAGCTCCGAACATAGCTCCAAAAGGATCTGCACCGCCAAAAGGATTGCCTGTATGGAAATGGAATTGTTGCCCATGACCAAATTGTCGTTGTTGGTCGTATTCTGCACGTTTTTGTGGATCGCCTAGATTATCGTAGGCAACACTAATATCTTTGAATTTGGCTTGATCTCCGCCCTTGTCTGGGTGGTGTTTATTAGCCAAAGTTCGGTATGCTTTTTTTATTTCTTCCGGGCTAGCATTTTCGCTAACACCTAATGTTTGGTAATAATCAGTCATAGTCGTAAAAAAACTCCATTAATAACAGTAATTATACTATCATTAATGGAGCCTGTCAAGTTTTTGGTTTACTTTTTCTTTTTTGCTGTATCTGGTTTTGTACCAGCAATTTCTGTGCCTTCTGCTTTTTTGTGGTGCTTAACTTCTTTTTTTACAGGAGCCTTAGCTTTTTCAGTTGCTAATACTGGACTAGCTAATACACAACTAGCTATTAAAAATGCTAATAATTTTTTCATAATATTTTCCTTATAAAGCAGGTTGATCTGCTGTTGGAACAACTTTCTTACCGCTAGCTGTTACTGCTGGCGTTGTAGCGGGTGTTGCTCCTGACCCGCTGTTAAAACCCGATCCAAAACCTCCTGTTGATGCTGGGGGTGTTGTTGTTGAAGGTGTGCTTCCAAAGCCGCCTCCGCCGAAGCTACTGTTTGGTGTTGATGAACCAAAGCCACCGGTTGAGGAACCGAATCCTCCTGCCGCAGGTGCGCCAAATGCTGGAGCCCCGCCAAATGATGAGTTTCCACCGCCAAATCCTCCTGATGATCCGCCAAATCCTCCGCCCATACTACCTTGGCCACTTCCAAACCCTCCAGCGACATTGCCTGACATATTTTGATTGTTAGTGATAGTTTGACTTGTAGCAGTTGGATTTGCGGCTGTACCTGCTAGTTTTTCTTGTGTACGACCAAATGCACTGATACCTAAAACGGCACCCATAGCAATATGGAATAAGCCAGCACCTTGTAGTGTTAGAGGATTCCACTGTGTGATTGGTGTATGATTAATACCTTGCCATAAGGCCCAAAGAACTGGAAATACTGCCATATCTAATAAACAGATTAGCATATACATCCACCCCATTGCCGGACGCCACAATCTTTGCATCCATTCTGCGTTATCTCTTTTTTCTGACATTGCTCGCTCCTTTGTCTTTATATACGTATTTATTTAATACTATTATATATTTTCTGCTGTGTACTATACCAATCTAACCAGTTATCTACTTTGTCTTTACAAAGATAGTATTGGCTATAATTTGAAGTAATTACATTTAATGCATCGCTCAATTTAGTTGTGTTAGGATCAACCTGTGCTAGATCTGCACATGAAGTTTTAAGATCTGGAGGCGTATCTGGCCAAGTCATTGACATTTTAGGCCCAGTTACACTTGAACAACCGGTTAATAATACAATTAGGGAGGCAACTATTAATTGTTTCATTTTGTTGCTCCTAATGGATTTTTAGCGGCACCATTTAGAATGCTTATAGCTTCTGTATCTATTTTGCAATCTGCATCTATTTTCTTTTCAACTTCTTTAATTTTTTCTTGATAAACTACTTGTGTATCATGTATAACTTTAGTATGTGTTACAATTTTTGTTTGTACTGCTGTGTTGGCATCCGAACTAGCTTGTTGAGCAACTGCTATCTTAGCTTCTTGTTCTTTAATCTGTGCTTGCAGTATTTCTGTAACACCAGCACCCCCGTACATAAAAACACCTACAAGTATTATTATAAATGCTACAGGTTTAATAAACAACGCATAAGGTTTGAAATTAGGAAAATTTGATAACAAATGAGCAAGAAAATAAACAGCAGTTCCTGCACCTGCTACAGCTGGCCATAGCCATACTGGCAAATGACCTAATGCTTGTTCTATTAGCCA
>Ga0214166_1000587_pt1 | contig 17834 bp, 25 predicted proteins | sample TroBogepilimnion_27_FD_153005 | JGI IMG/M metagenome (GOLD analysis project Ga0214166, IMG submission 153005) | Freshwater microbial communities from Trout Bog Lake, WI - Practice 18AUG2009 epilimnion v3 | ecosystem: Environmental > Aquatic > Freshwater > Lake > Epilimnion/Euphotic zone ...
TTGTCTACGACCCAATCCGGTACCTGCGGCAATAGCCCGTTGATCACTAGTATTAACGAGCTCAGGATGATCGTGGAGATCCTGGGCGATCATAATATCGCCTCCTAAGATCAACACGTCATAGTTGTTGTCGTTCTGAATGTTGATGTCACTGAACTCTAAATGAAGGTCACTGACTAATTTGATTCTCATTTAATCCTCTTCGATTATTTCTTCCCCAAACTCGTACTCAGGGTGTTCTTTTTTAAACTTATCTACATCTTCTTTAGTATACTGGCCTTTTTCAACTTTGTCAATAAAGTCTTTAAGCATCTTGTTCATCCAGTCATTGAATGTCATGTTCTCAGCATGAGCGCATTTGAACGCAAACATCAACAAATCGTCTGGAAGATCCAAGGGAATACTTATATCAGTGGAGTAGTCTTCACCTGCTTTGATAGCCAAACACTTTTGGATAAAGTCATCATCTACTTCCAAATCCACGTACACCACATCATCCCATGCTTCATTTAAGTTAACTAAATGACGTTTGGCTTCCTTGACATACTTCTCGCGTTTGTTCTCTGCGATTATGCGATAAGCACGATCATTGGTGTAATCACATACTGTTACTTCGTAAACCTTCTGTGTCTTGGTGCTGAATACAATATTAAAACTCCAGCCACCTTTGTCGTGGAGTCCGTTCCAGCTACTTAATTGATAGGAATTAGGACCATAACAAGCCCAACCGTAATCGCCACCTTCAGTGATTTTATAGTCGATTAATTCCATCCATTCTTTCATTGTAATCATTATTCAAATCCTTGTTTAAGTAATCTCTTTTCTTCACATGAGTTGCAAATGGATCTCATCCATCCGCCGTCATTTTGCACTTCACTAGGATTACCGCATGACTCGCAAGTAACACCGCTTAGGCTTTCTGCTAGGCTAACCATCCCACTGATATAGTCATCGCCACCTGTATAGTAAAAACGTAGTGTGCCAAACTTTTCTTTAACTTGATCCAAAGTTACTTGCTGAATAGGTTCAGGAATAACTATAGGGTACCGATCAATAAGCTCTTGTCTACGCTTTTCTTTAAACTCTCCATTAATTGTATTCTTGTACTCTTCATCAAACAGTGTAGAGTCTCCAGCCTTAAGCTGTTCGGACATCCGGTTAAATTTAATAGCAACTTCACGCTGACGTTCACGCCAATCAATGTGATTTTGAATATTGCCCATAAGCTGATTCAAAATATTAAACCAACCATCGCCACAATCAAAGCCCCAGCACATTGCGGTCTCAGTCATAGGCTTTTCACGGTTCACCATCATCTTTGGGTAAACCTTACATAGGTATTCGTCTAGTTCTCTTTTCATTAATATGTCTCTTTTACAATTTCAAATTCTTCTTTGGGCCACTTGGCTTTGAACTCATCTGTTTTAACAAAGTCATTGTATTCTTTAGCACTAAAAAACACCTTAGTAAATTCTGTTTTAAACGACCCTTTTTTGGTTACTGTTAAGTAAACCGATTTTGCTTTACCTGCCATTATTGCGCCGCTTTCACATAGTTAAGTCTAGTTTCATCATTTTGATGTCGCCAGTGTTTGCTGTTATCTTTTACCTTGGCCTTTACAATTACGCAAGGGCCACGTTTTAGTTCTACTTGACTCATCCAGGATGCTATCTTGTTGTTTATTATAGCACAAATATTCCATCCGTCAAAGTTCTTTGATTTAATTACTTCAAGTATTTCACAATCTAAATCTGCCAAACGATCTTCAGGTTTACCCAGGAATCCTTCTTCAACTGATCTAGCAGCTCGTTTAACTTCATTATGTACTGCATCTCTGGCCTGTACACTGGGCAAACAAGCCATGTAACCTAATTGATTCTCTTTAACTGTGCCGCTACTAAGGATACTGTTAATAGTAGTAAGAAAATCGTTTTCTCCTTCTATAGCGGCAAACAATAATCGCTTGTAATATTTTTGGATTTCTTCGGCACGAGCTGTATCTTCAGGTTCGACTTTGAGTGCTTTGACATCTGGAATAACCAATTTGTCATCCAATGTGATCATCATAAGGACTTTGTTTGGATATTTGGTATACATAACTACACCGTCATCTGCATACACAGATTCAGTTTCTTTCATGTAACTACCATTTGTGCGCTGAGCGGCACATGCTAGCTCTAAAACTTTTTGTGTAGGAAACTCTTTCATGTCGCTCTCTACTTGAGTTAATATACAAGTATTTTACATGAAAATGTATCTCTTGTCAACTGTTTCTAAATGTTGATATATTTTTTTGGCTAGTTTTTTGGTAATACAGTTTAAGCCAAACTGGTCAATATAGGCTCTTAAGGTTGGACTAACAAAGTCTGGACCTGTACGCATCTTACTCATAGTACTAATACGACTCAAGTTACGTCGAACTCGTTGAGTATCCATCGATCTTAGTAGTTCTAAACTGATGCTAAATGCATACGCATCCAATTCGTCATAGTCTGACAAATATTCATCATACGGACTACTGGCCTGTGCACCGTGGACTGCATAATCTCTACGCATACTTTGGTATTGATGCCTGAATTCATGCACCGTGGCATCGAAAATTTCTGTAAGAAATAATGTTATCTGCCTGGGCCCAAATTTTTCAGTACCATCTAAATTATGATGGACAACGATCTCTATAGGTGTTTCGCCGTCTAAGTCGTTTTCACTATCGTAGTATGCCATAACATACCATTTATCAACATCTAGACTTTTTTCTCTTTTGGTTTTAATTTGAATATCAAAGTTGTGTTCTTTGAATGTTTTTCTAGTACGGTTGATTAGTTTTTTAAATGTTGTTAAATCTTGAATGGATTCCCGAACACTTTTACAAACATCGTACACACGTTCGAGAATTATATTCATAATCACAACCTATAAGTAATTCTACCTTTGCTTAGGTCGTAGACACTGACTTCTAGTCTTACTTCGTCACCTAAGATTATCCTAATTTTATTTTGTTTGAGTTTTCCGCCCAAGTAGCAAAGCAATGGTTTTTCTACATTCTCCACTTTAACTCTAAACATATTACCGGGCAACACTTCTTCTACTCTGCCTGTTAATTCTAAGACATCCTCTTTATTGCTCATACTTTGGTAATCACTATAGCACCGTTTTCAATTTCGATATTTAAGGTGTCACCTTCTTTCCATCCGGTATGCTCTAAAACTTCTGGTGGAATTCGCATGATAACATTATCAGGATCTCCAGGAATATCTTCTACATTAAATGTCATTTTATCCATGATTGTATTTACTCTTAAATTTGGTCATCATTGTAAGGAACTGGTCTCCAGCCCAACCGGTTTAGATCTAATTCGACTTCTTCAGTAACTGTGCCTTCTGACACATAGCCTTCTGGACCTTCGTCTTCCATACTTAGACCGCCGCCAATACCGCTACAATACCAATCGATGTAGTCGCCTTTTTCTTGCATATCGGCAATTATACCGCCAGCATGTCGCCAACTGCAACTCCAAGTTTCGCCTTTTAGTTCTTGCCAAAACTCTCTGCTTTGCCAAGTCATGTTGCACATGGCCGCATATAAGTTTTGAGCATAGACATCACTGGCTTTAACTTTGTCACAAAGTTCTTTACTACTACGAAGATCGTATTCCATGTTGTTCTTTTGCCACCTAGGGTCCTTTAGATTTTCTTCGTCTTGTTCACGCCAAGTCTTGTACATATTAACATAATCAGGATTAGGCTCTTTACCTTTTTCCTCACAGCGTTTGATGTACCCTTCTTTTTGAAAGGTATGACGGTCTGGGCTCTTACTTATCTTTGCCATGATGGAATTGACCTTGAATACAATGACGCATCTCGTGACCGATTGTATGGAAATTAGCAGTTCGTTCGGTAATAATCAAACATTCAGTATGTGGATTATTCCAAAAAGTACAGGCATCCACTTTGTAGGTATAGGGACTATAGCCTCTGCGAACAGCCTCTGCATTACAGGCTTGATTGATATCGGCAGCTTGTTTAAATGTAATATTCATATTATTTGAAATATTATGAGTCATGTCAAATTCTTCGTGAGGATCCTCGGGATATGCAAATGCATTAGAGGATAACAATACCAATACTAGTAACAACTTTTTCATTTAGTGCCTTTCTGTGCCTTTGTGTTAAAATGGTGTAGACGGTAGGATTCGAACCTACAAAGTCGCTCAATGAGCTAGACCCGTTCCTAGCAAGCCAGAGGTATACCATGTTCCACTCACGTCTACGTAATAATTATAATGTCTTTTGTAAATACTGTCAATGCAATTTTCAACCATACCTTTCGAAAAGATTACACATTTTGGACAGCAAACTATGCTGGATCGTCCATTATTTAACGTAAGTTGGATTTTGGGCAGATTTTGTAATTACAAATGTAGTTATTGTTGGCCCTATGCTAGGACTGACAAACCGGATCACCAATCGCTTGAAGTATATAAATCTACTGTAGACGAGATTAAGCGTCAAGCACGAGCCAATGGGTTTAACCAGTTCCATTGGTCGTTCAGCGGTGGTGAACCTACAGCCTACAAATACCTTCTCGATTTAATTAAACATTTGGATGACGGTGTCCAAACTCCTTACCAAACTGTGCATATGACTACCAATTTAAGCCCTAGTTTGACGTGGTGGCGTAGTTGGCATCATGCAACTGAACTACTACAACGAAGAAGTATTACAGCCAGTTTTCATGCTGAGCATGCTAAGGAGTTGGAATTTGGCGATAAGTGTCTGCAGTTAATGTATGACCTAGTTCATGTTACTATCAATCAAGTTATGGTGCCGGACAAGTTTTATGAAACGCTAGAACGTTGTGAACGTTTTAGAGCCCGTGGTATCAACGTAACACTCAAACCTCAAAGTAATCCAACCGCCACTGCTGTGGTAGAAGGTTATACACAAGATATGATAGATATAATGCAAAATAATTTTGAGCAACAAGAAGGTTACCAAATTCGATTAACAGACGACATACAGGATTATTATATAGATCAAGCAGAAAGATTTAATGCTCTAGGATTTAATCAGTTTACCGGATGGACTTGTAATAGCGGATATCAAAGTGTTATAATAAGAGGTAATGAGATTAAACGAGCATACAGTTGTCAAGAAGAAAATTTAGGAACGATAGAAAAATTTACTTTGTTTCCTGCACCTAAAATTTGTATAACAGATAGATGCGTAAGCAGTGCAGATAGTAAGATACCAAAATGCAAAAATTAGCAATATTCGGAGATAGTTATGCCAAAAAGGATGCAGATGACATTCATGAAAAGTCATGGCATGAATTTATAGAAGGATATGATATAACTAATTTTGGAGAGCCGGGCACTGATTTATGGTTTAGCTATAATCGTTTTTTAAAAAATTACACTAATTTTGATCACATAATTTTTCTGGTAACATCGCCTTATAGAATAACGTTATCTAATCCTAATGTTATAATATACCCTAATCAAAACTATACCACAGCTTCGGTAAAAGTTGAAACAACAACCGGCAAAGAACTAGAACAATACAAAGCTGTTGTAAGTTATTATGAAATTGTTCAAGATAAAGAAAAAGATGAACAATTACATCAATTGATGGTTGAGAACGTAAAACGATTAGCACCTAATACAATTGTTTATCCTTGCTTTAACAACTCTTGGTTTAATGCTTATCAAGACGAGACTGTTTTATATTCTATTACAGAGTTTGAAGATTCATTTTTGGGCATGAATAATGAAAAACGTAAAGAATTTTATCGTAAGGGCCTACGCGACAGTAGAGCGTGTCATATGACAGAGGCTAATAACAAAATTGTAGCTGACATGTTTTTATCTAGATTGAATGGCAATCGATCAATATTATCAAACCTAGTTGCTCCAGAACACAACCTTAACTACTATTATCAATCAAAATGGCATTAACTATTGGATTTTTCGGCGACAGCTTTTGTGCTTTAGAAAATAATGAGCATAGCATCTCTAACGAGTACAAAACTTATATCGAACGATTAAAAGATCATTACAACGCAGATATTGTAAATTTAGGTATGGGTGGCAGTAGTATTTGGGACTTGTTACTAGTGCAATTAGATCCATTGATTAAATCAAATACTGTTCCTGATATTTGTGTATTTGTATGGACACACTCTGGAAAAATATTTCATAGAACTAGTAGAAGTCTTCATCCATCGTCTGCTCTTAAAGGATTTAATAAAGAGAAGTTTGATTGGTTTGCAAAAACTTATCCTAATGCGGGTTATAATTTTTTTGCTAAAGAAGTATACGAAGCCGCAAAAGAGTATTATTTGCATCTTCATGATAATGAAAAAGCCGACATTGAACATGTTGCATTATTACAGTATATAGATAATAATGTATTAAATCGATTACCTTCTAAAACTAAAATAGTTCACTTATGGGCATTTGGATCTAATAATTTTGAATCCCCATTAGGCTGGCACCCTGACAATATAACTTATCCACATACTTGGAAACATGGAGCGACTATACTTCCTGGTATGATGTCTCTCTCGGTATCAAACCATCCATGGCCTAAGTATCCTGTGTTAGATAATAGACCCAATCATTTAGAAGGCGATACAAAAAATGAAATGGTATTTCAATGGATTAAATATGCTATTGAAACTAACCAATCAATGGACTATACAACAGATGTTGTTAACATGTGGACGACAGAATGAATATTACCAGTGTACACAACGGATTTCCTAGCAATGTGCTAAGGTTTGATATACAAGTAGGGAATATTTGTAATTATAAATGCTATTATTGTAGTCCTGAATTAAACTCTGGTACTGATGATTGGCCAGATTTAGAGTTGATGAAAAAGAATCTGACTCATTTGATTAACTACTACAAAGAGCATACTAATAAAAATAAGTTTGATTTTTACCTAATAGGCGGCGAGGCGACACATTGGAAACAGTTGCCTGATTTGATAAAGTATCTAAAAGAAAATTTCGATTGCATGATTAACATGTCGTCTAATGGTTCTAAGAATCTAAAATACTGGGCGTCGATTGCTCCGTATTTTGATCGTGTGACACTAAGTGTGCATAATGAATATGTAAACATAGAGCATTTTAGAAATGTTGCTGATTTATTATATGAAAATAACGTGGTAGTAAGCGCATCGGTAATGATGGATCCTAGACCTGGAGAATGGGAAAAATGTGTAGGTTATGTTGATTACTTAAAAAAGAGTCGACGTAAATGGACCATACGATATGTTGAAATAGTTGGGCATGGTATAACATACACTCCTGAACAAATTCAAGTTATGGAACAGCACAAGGCTCGTGGTGCAAATTTATTTTGGTTTTTGAAAAACAACAAACATTACATTAGTAAAGTTCGGGTAGTAGACGATACCGGCAAGACACATAAATTTAAAGATAACGAAGTACTGTTGAGAAAATTAAACAAGTTTTATGGATGGGATTGTAACTTAGGTGTCGATTGGCTTACCATTCCTCGAAACGGCGAAATAACCGGTGCTTGTCATCAATTTCCTTATAACGAAAATAAATTTTATAATTTATACTCTGAAAATTTCGCAGAAGAATTCCAACCAGTAATAGCACCTACAACTTGCAAACGCATGGATTGTATGTGTGCTATTGAAACAATTTTGCCTAAAGTTAAAAAAGATAATAAACGAATAATACCAATCCATGCTAATTGATACAGAACACTTACATCATTGGATGCAAGCCATCCGTCAGAGTTCAGATCCTATGCGGACTATGGATGCCTTCTGGAGTGGACAACTTAAAAGTAAAGAGTGGTTAATTAATAATTTAAGCAAGCATGTACATACATCGTCTAGTATTGATATCCACGGAGGCTGGGTCGGTGTTCTGGCTAGTATGTTATTTCAAAGTGGTATACCTATTACTACTATTCGTAGTATTGATATAGATCCGATATGCGAATCTATTGCTATTAATATGAATAAGTTAGAAGAAATAGAAGGACGATTCAGAGCTGTAACTTCTGACATGTGTTGTGTTCGTAGTGATGCTGATATTATAATCAATACTAGTTGCGAACATATTACACAAGACGATTATGATTTATGGTTAAGTGGGCATCCGAATAACAGTATTATGGTATTACAAAGTAACAATTACAATATTCCTGAACATATACGTATTGCAACCAGCTTAGAAGAATTTAAAACTCAATCAAATATTAATGTATTATGGGCAGGTGAACTGGAATTACCTCTCTATACACGTTGGATGATTATAGGTAAAAAGAATGTTTAAGTTTAGTGAATTAAAAGAAATACATTTAGAAATTACTAATAACTGTCAGGCTAGTTGTCCGATGTGTAGTAGAAATATCAGTGGGGGATTAGAGAATCCCCTAATTAAGATTCAAAATTGGACACTAGAGGATTTTAAATCTATTATGACTGAGGAAGTATTAAATCAAGTAACTGGTTTTTATTTCTGTGGAAATTTTGGAGATCCTATACTAAACAACGAATTAATTGACATGTGTGAATATGCTAAGAAAACAGCACCAGAAAATATTTCTGTGTCGATACACACAAACGGCGGAGCAAGAACTACTGAGTGGTGGAAAAAATTAGCACATGCTTTGCCTAGAAATCATCGTATTGTGTTTGCCCTAGACGGGCTTGCCGATACACATAGTTTATATAGAGTAGGCACAGATTTTAATAACATTATAAAAAATGCTACAGCCTTTATACAAGACGGCGGGATTGCAGAATGGGCATTTATAAAATTTAAACATAACGAACACCAAGTTGAAGCATGTAGATCTCTTTCAAAAGAATTAGGGTTTTCTGTATTCACCGTTAAAAACAGTAATCGATTTGTGGGAGAAGCTAGAACTAAAGTTCTAGATAAAAATGGTAACATCACACACTACTTAGAACCAGCTACAGATACAACTATAAAATTTATAGATAAAAAAGTAATAGAATCTTTTAAAGAATTGGTAGATACGGCTGAAATTGATTGTAAAGTTTTAAGAAACAAAGAAGTCTATATAGATGCTTATAAACAATTGTATCCATGCTGTCATACTGCAAGTGTACCATTTATGCGAGAGCAAACAAGTTTTCATGAATGGGGACCAAATGTATATAGTATAGTTCAAACTATGCTAGCACAGCATCGCGGAATGGTCAGCGAGCTTGGAGAACTGGACACTACTAAACGTTCCATTCGAGAAATAATCGATTCACATGAGTATCAAACATTATGGAAAGAATATTGGACTACTAGAAAACTTGTTATGTGCGTTCGAACTTGCGGAGTCGGGCCAGGTTTAAATTTTTCTAAACCTAAAGATCAATTTATAGAAGTTACATCTATATGACCGATAAAATTAAAACTTACGTTAAGCTAGTTGAAGAAAAAACTGGATCTCCTACATTCTGCGCTTTACCATGGATACATATAGCCACACGGCCTAACGGAGATGCAAGGCTATGTTGTGTTACTAATGCTAGCGGTGCCCACACTGGCGACCATACAGTTGGATTGGTCAAGAAAGAAGATGGGGAACCTGCAAACTTTGGCAGAGAAACTCCTCTAGAAGCATTTAACAATCAGTATATGCGTAGTGTTCGTTTAACTATGTTAGAAGGAAAAATACCTGCAAGTTGTACAAAGTGTTTTGAAGAAGAATCTAACGGAGTCGTGAGCAAACGCTTATGGGAAATGTACGAATGGAATCGCGACGGTTTAGATTTTTCCAAACTTATTTCCGATACCGATTCCACCGGTAGTGTACCTCCAGTGATCAGATATTTAGATTTAAGACTGGGTCATACTTGTAATTTAAAGTGTATAATGTGTAGTCCACATGATAGCAGTCGTTGGTTACAAGATTATGATAAGCTAATGGCAAAAACTCAAAGTGTACAAGTTATAAAACAAGTAGGATTTGACAAAGAATATTTTAATAATACTTGGTATGAAAAACCAGAATTCTGGGACGATATATTTGATCAAATTCCAAATATTACTCAATTGTATTTTGCCGGCGGTGAGCCGTTAATGATTAAGGAACATCAAAGATTTTTAGATGAAATTATCAAACGCGGTTATGCCAAGAATATTAGTTTACGCTATAATAGCAATGGTATATTTGTCAACGACGATATCATTAATGTATGGAGTCAATTTAAACAAGTGCGGTATGCGTTTAGTATCGACGCTACACTGGCAAGAAACAATTACATTCGTTATCCTACGAATTGGCCAGACATTGAGCGTAGTCTATGGTTAATGGATAATGCTCCTGATAATGTACATTGCGCCATTGCTTGTGCGGTGCAAGTTTTTAATGTAAAACATATTATAGACTTTGCCAAATGGAAATTAATGCAGGGTTTTAAAAAGATTAATAAGTTTAAATTAGATGAATACGAAACTGGTGGCGGAATTATTAATTTACACTTACTGTATATTCCAACTTTTCTAAGTGCTAGGATATTACCACACACAGACAAAGAAGAAATTGTACAGGCATTTGCAGACTTTAAACAATGGCTATGGGACAATTATAGACAAGACGATAACTTCTGGAAGGATAATCCGTACGGATGGAAAAGATGGGAAGGTATTTTAAATTTTATACAGGCAGAAGACCATACACACCTGTTACCTGACTTTAAAGAGTATACTGCTAATCTAGACAGTATTAGAGGAATAAATGCTAAGGAAGTATTTCCTGAACTGGCGCATATTTTGTAAGAGGAATGTCTGCCGCGCAGGTACAGAAATTTCTATCACAGACTACAGGATCTTTAGGAATAATAAATGTACCATTATAAATGTTTCCTAAACTACCGCCTACCCTACAAGTTGCACGATGCACATCTCCATCCCAATTGATCATTAGACTTTCTATACCTGCACTGCACGACCAGTCTCGATATTTGTTCATGTGCAATTTAATAATGTCATTAGCATGCATTTTCTTTTCATCGTCAATAACACAGTTTGCTTCTACAGTAGCTTCGTATTCTTTAACCCATGCGAGGTCTTCTGCGTTATAACGCATGTCGTCGAACAGGTCGTGATCACCTTGTGTCCAACGAACTCTACGAACAGCATGTGGGATATTACTGGCCGCTAGTGCTCCTGCTGCATATCTAACACGTGGCATGTAATCTTGATGAGCCATTATATGCACTAGAACTTTGCCATTCCAATATTCATTAACATTAACAATTGTGTTTAGCACACGTCTAACATCATACTCCATGTGTAAGCTGAATACAATTTGGTCAGCTCTTAATTTAGCATACCACTCATCTTTGCGTGTACCATTAGTTGTAATACTAATCCAGCTAACACCTTGATTTTTACAATAGTTAACTAGTTCTTCAAACTTAGGATGCACAGTTGGTTCGCCACCAGTAAAACTAATTCTTACAGGTTTTCCTATTGATAGCAATTTGTCCACTGCAGATTTAAGTATTTCAATATCTGTATGTTCGCTAGTATTGTCATGTATACTCGAAGGGCAATAACTGCAATCGTAGTTACAACGCTTGCCGAGATTCCATTCTACTTTAACACTTCCTTGGTGAGGCCACCGACTAGTTATTTTAAGCATATGGTTTAAACTCTGGAGTAACATCAAAGAAACTTTGATTTCGAGTGATATCTAGTCTGCGATTATATTCTATACAATCTTTCCACAACATCTGTGAAGTTGGCTGTTGAAGGAAATTAATTACACCGTGAATTTGTTCCAAGGTAATTTTTAGTAAGACAGGATTAGCTTGTACATACGGATAACTAGCAACTCGTGTTGTAGCTGTTTGTAACCGGTGTATAGCTTTGTTTTTTAAATCTTTTGGTATTACTTGAGCCGATAAAACTGTAGGATATTGTACCATGTTAGTATAAAAAACAATTTCTAATTCATTTAGAAAATATTCGATCATTTTATCTAAAATCATAATGTTACTAACTTGGACAGCAACAGCTCCTACAACACGACTCACATTGGGAATTTTTTTTATTTCTTTAATATTGTAAATTAGTTCATCCCATTTAGCATTACCACGCACATACTCGTAACTATCTTCTAGTCCATCTATGCTAACATTAACAGCAATGCTTTTAAATGCTGGCCAGAATTCAAATATAGTGCGTTTTCCTTTTCCTAAACTGGTTAAATTAGTAGCGTACTTGACCTCGATATTTTTAGCATATGGTTGTAACATTTCCAGTATGCGATAATGTGTAGGGTCTGTTAGAGGTTCTCCTCCAGCAAATTCTACACGACGAAAGTAAGGCAACAATTTTTCTAAACTAGTCCACCAAGCTGCATTATCTGTAAATTTATCCAAATAAGGACTTTCCATCAACTTCAGGTCTTGTATAGTCTTAACCATAAAGTTATTTTCTCTAATATAAAACTCTTCTACTTCTTTCCAATCGTTCCAACTGGTACTATCCATAGGGTGGCACATACGACATTTTAAGTTACATAAATTATTTAATTTTAATTCCATAGTAGGAAGTTCAAATGGCATTTTATATTCTGTATCCAACTTAGTTAATGCATCAGGATATAGTGTAATACGTGCTTCGGGTATTATACCTTTAATATGTCTTTGACGTAGACTTTCAACGCCTTGATCTTCTAAATTAAAACACGGTGCGCACTCGGGAGGTCTTTCATTGTTTAGCACCTGCTTGCGTAGTCGACGCATGTTGTCGCCGTTCCAAATTTCTTCTAATGCTTCATCTTGTATAAATCCAATAGGATGACTACGGCAACAAACTTGTATTGCACCGTCTTCTCTAGTTGCTAACCCTGTAAATGGGTGCATACAAAATGTTTCACTGTTCTGCGACATATCTTATTAATGGACTTAGTCCTACCGGTTTGTTATTTTCTAATGCCAAGTAAATGCTGTTAGTAGGTACAAGGTTAAAATCTTTACAAATTTTGTAGTAGATGTTCTCGTAAGTATTCCACAAGTAATCGGAAGGAAGATTACGTAAAAAATGCAAGCCTACCATTGCAGGTGCCCGTAAGTTCATTCTAAAATCATTCATTATAGTTATTGAATCTGTGGTAAAATCTTTAGTCCAACGTAGTCCGATTCTATTCCATCCTAACCCTAGACCTTTACTCAAACTTATACCTACAGACTTGATTGCGCTATGAGATACATCAAAGTTAATTCTGCGACAGCAAGTAAACCAAGCGCCGTCCACATGTACACTAATACCTTTGTCTCTCGCTTCATTTAGTATTTCCTCCATTTGGTGATGTGTAGCACCTATACTAGGAAATGGCATTGCTATTATTAACGGAACGCCTGGAATTAACGAGCCCACATCTGAAACTTGCGCTAATCCTAATCTTTCATGATATTTGTAATCGTTGACAATTACCTGTACTGATCCTTCCATGTACAAGTTGTCAATGAACTGTGTGCAACCATTTATTATATCTACGCGATTAAATGAATCTAATCCTGCTATATTATTCAATTTACTTTTGAATAACCAAGCAGACATTTCGTTTTTAAAATTAGTATAAACTGCGTCCGTAATATCTTTATCTAATTTACCATACAGTACATCCTGTATCAACTTCTCAATTTTTAAATCGACTAACGGTTGAGGTCTATCAGTTTCTAAGTATTGACTGCTATAACTGGCTGCAACTTTTATTCTTTCCATGTTTTATTTAAGCAATAAAAATAACATATAAATATTTCATGTTAACCAGTACTAATTATACAGTAAATATCGATTTAATACAATCGGCTCGAGATCAAACTCCTGAATCTTGGCGAGGAAGAATTACCATAAATCGCCCTACTGGAAATTTTTTCTATGACCCGTGGGTAATAAAAGAAGAATTTCAAAATACTATTTGGGAAATACTTTATAATTCATTACCAGCTAATAAGGGCGAAGCTAGAATAATCATTCTAGACCCAGCGGAATGTTATGTTGTCCATGCTGACTTAGATGATAGATTTCATCTAAATGTCTCAGGAGAATATTGTTACATGATAGATATCGATAATCAAAAAATGTATCCGGTATCTGCTGACGGAGTATGGTACGATATGGACACTAGTCTCCGTCATACAGCTGCTAATTTTGGTAGACTTTACAGAATACAACTAGTGATTAGAAAACTTCTACCTAGAGTAAAATTAAACTCGCCCATTAGTATAAGAATAGTGCCAACTATTAAAAGTGTCGATCATGCAAGATACATTTTTGATGACACTATTAGTCCTTGGCTTAACTTAGCAAGTAAAAATAATCTTATAGATGAATTTACTTTTGACAATGCAGTTGTTAGTTTTAAATTAGAATCTATAGCATTAGGCGATTTACAAAAAATAATTCCTTCAGAATTTGATTTAGTAGTATTATGACTTGGGAATATCTATATAAAATAGATTACGTTGACGGTACTCTTAATTCAACTAATTTATTATATGCGCCACTGATAAACAAAGAAAATAATGTACTTTGCATGGACTTTGCAGATACCGTATATCATAAACGGCCACTTGGTACAAGTATCAGAGAATACTTTTTTGATCGAGAAGTGCACAATTTGGAAATATTTAAAAAATACAAATGGTGTCCGAATATATTGGATATTCAAGAAAAGCGCATATACATTGACCTTGGTGCACGTGAAACACTTAATCAAATTGTAATGGATAAAACACGCGATTTAAATTCTGAATGTTATGATTGGAAAAAACAAATACGTACAATTTTAGATGATATTAATAATGAAGACCATTTTAAAGTAACATTATATCCGCATTGTTTTGTCACAGCTAAAGGTTTAATTAAGACAACAGATTTTTATGGTTGTATAGCGTCTAAAGATAGAATAATGCCAATAGAATTAGTTAGCGAATTAATTGGATCAGAATCTGTGCATCGATTTACAGAAGCAACAATAGATGGTAAAATAGATTTTAAAATCTTCTACGATAGATTAATAACACATCATTTGTTTAATTACTGGCCTGAATTATTTTGAATACCATATATGAAACAAGTACATAGGTTCCATACCGCAATTAGCAGCACCGTGCCATGCTTTGCGATCACTCCATAGATATGTTTCGCCGGGTTGCTGATTATACAAACAAGTATCACCTACTATAAGAGTGTGACCTGTGATTTCGGATAACGGTTGCATGTGACAATGATATCGTATCGCCGTTTGACTAGATAGTGTAGTTTCGTTGTCAGTAACATCCCAATGCCACGGAGCAACAGATCCTGGATTTACTCTACTAACCCATGCATTTGTACAACCTTCCAGTCCTACGAATTCTACAAATTTTGTAACAATAGAACTATCAAAATTTATTCCTGGAAGATACATATCCCATTTAGCATTACCGCCTTGATCGATAGTTTTATATCCTGCGTTGATCCACAAGTCTGCAACTTCATCCACTCCTGGCGCTTGTACATCTCCCGGTCGGTGACGAGGACCCACGTATGCAGGTTCTTGTTTTTTAAGCGATGCTACTAGTTCGCTCCAGTCTATTGTTTGACAATTTCCAAAATATTTTAACATATTAAATCTCTCTAAAATCCATAGTAGATATGTAAGTGTCGGATTTAAGAATAAAATTTATAATATCCGCTAGTTGTTGTTTTGTAGTATATGGCTGATCTCTGCCAGCAAACGATTCAAAATTAGCAAATCTAATTAATACGCTTTGTGGTTGAGTACCAAAGAATTTTTGAAATGATAATTCGCTGTGTACTTTTTCTAATAACAACTTACTAGCGATCACACTGTTGTCTGCTGATAGTTGAGTTAATACTTGATATGATACAACTGTTCCTAGTGTACCGAAACTGATTATTTTTCCGGTCTTTTGTCTATTAACCCAATTGTTGTATACACTGTGCAGTAGAATACTTTGCGACGTGCCAACTTTTGCTAAATCGTCATTGTTTGTTAAATCGTAATCGGAATGTGGGCAAGTAACAAATTCATAATCTGTTAATTTTTCTATGATTGCCTTACCAGAAGTTGAATTAGGTCCAGTTAAAAGAATTTTCATTAATATGATTCCAAATGGTCAATGCCTAACTGCTTACGAAATGCTTCTGTAAACTTACCATCAATTCGTAAACTATAACTCTGTTCCATAATGCGTTCACCACCGTGCCAGTCAACATCGTTCCACCATGCGGCACGAGTGTTCAAATATGTTTTATTCTTTGTTTCCGGATCCCAAAGATACATAGCTTTTTTTGTGTTAGGACGAATATGTATAAACTCGTTGCGATGCGGTTTAACAACATTAATGCCATTCTTGGCATCTAGGTCTCTATGCTCGAATGGTATACCATCTGCTTCACAATGAAAGAATATAACACGACCAATATTTTCAAATATTGTACCTACTAGACTTTCTACCCACTTGACTGTGTTAGGAAAGTACTCGGCTTCAGGAGTAAGGTTGCGTGGCGCAGTCCTATCATCCCAAGAACCTTCTTCCCACAAGTAATAATAAATGTATGGATCGTAAGCACCTAAGGCCATTTTTAAAAATCGTGTAAACTTATTACGCTGTTGAAAGTTTTTAAAGTCTTTAGGCATCAATGCCAACCCAGCTTGTTTAAGCGCACTATCCGGCAATCGTTTAAATTCTTCCATGGCTTCGTATACAGGCTTCCAATTTACACGATAGCTCATATCATTGAAGGTAAAACCTGGTGCCATCCATGTGCCTTCCTTAGCAAATTCTCGTGCTAGTGCAAACCCAGATATAATCTCAGGTTGGAGATTGTCAAATTCTAGCATATCTAAATATTGTTCCATATCCAAATATGCTTGATTGTTAATTCCTGTAATCATGACTTTATTTATAGAGTAAACCGCAGCATAAGTAGTATTATGAAAGATTTCCCTGGACGGTCATATTTAGTTAGCGATAGCAAATATTTAAAACTCAATTTAGATATTCCATACGATAGCATTTTGCAAGAAGCTAAAGCATTGCGAAATCGGTTTGTGTCCTACTACAGTTCTTATTCACACTCCGGATGGTACTCGTTGCCAATTGTTGGGATCGATAGTACCAAACCTGCAGACTGGACAAAATACGGATACTCATCTGCAACTGAAGCTGCACATGATATGGATTGGACAGATATTGCAGACCTGTGTCCAACTACTAAACATTGGCTAAAATCAGTTTATCCAAGTAATAGCTATGGGCGTGTAAGATTTATGTTATTGGAAGCTGGCGGCACGATTGGATTTCATAAAGATACAGATCACAGTATTTTAGGTGCTGTGAATATTGCTCTTAATAATCCAGAAGGATGCAAATGGCATTGGCGAGATGGAGAAAGTTTAGAATTTAAATCAGGTGACATTTATGCTATGAATATCAGTTACGAGCATTCTATAAAAAATCCTAGTACAGAAGACAGATATCATATGATAGTTCATCATTATGATTCAACAGACGCATATATGAAATTAATAACCAGCTCGATGGAGGATCATAATGTTAAAGGCCATTTTCATTATAGTACCGAGTTATTCTAGTAATGATTGGTTAAACAATAAAATGATGCAATTAACAAAATCATTTATTGCAATTCTAAACATAGACAACTATCCTGTAGAAGTTGTAAATTCCTATAATGATATAAATCAATTTTTAGACAAAGCAGAGTTACTGATTGTATCTACAGCCGGTAATGTTATTATTGAAAAAAATCATTTAAGAAATAAAATTTATAGT
>Ga0214166_1000597_pt1 | contig 17700 bp, 24 predicted proteins | sample TroBogepilimnion_27_FD_153005 | JGI IMG/M metagenome (GOLD analysis project Ga0214166, IMG submission 153005) | Freshwater microbial communities from Trout Bog Lake, WI - Practice 18AUG2009 epilimnion v3 | ecosystem: Environmental > Aquatic > Freshwater > Lake > Epilimnion/Euphotic zone ...
CCAGCAACATGGAGAATTAGTAGAGATGGCAAAGAAGAGGTTATAGATTACTATGAACGAATACTTAAACCAAAATATTTAAAATAATAAGTTATGACAGCAGTAGATTGGTTATTAGAAAACCTACCCCTAATATATCAGGAGCTGTGAGAAGGAATACATATTTAAGAACATTAAAATTAAGCAAATGAAAGTAATTGTAACAGACATAGAAACTATGTCTGAATTCTTCTTATGCTCATGTTATGATCCACAAACTCAACAATGGCATGATTTTGAGCTAAATAAGAATAAGAATCAGTTAGATAGCATGATAAGATTCTTTGAAGAGAAAAACGATCATTATTTTGTAACATATAATGGATTAAGATTTGACAGTCAAGTGTTAGAACATATTATTAGATTTAGTAGAGATTGGCATGAATTATCTAGTTTAGAAATCTGTACTAAAATTGCTCAAGTTGCACAAGATACTATTCATGATAGTAATTATGGAGTTTTACCTAAATATAGAGAATCAGAATTAAGTTTTAAAATTTTGGACATATTTGAGATAAACCATTATTCAAATAAGAATAGGATGGTTAGCTTGAAAAGATTGGAATTTGAAATGGATTTTCATGATATTGAAGAGATGCCTATTCATCATGCTAAAGAGAACATGACAGAAAAAGAAATATTAGAAACTATATATTATTGTCACAATGATGTTAATGCCACTTATGCATTTTATAAAATAACAATAGGTGAATGTGAACATCCTCTCTATAAGGGAAATAATCAAATAGCTCTTAGACAGGATATTGAGGCAGAATTTGGTATTCCATGTTTAAACTATTCAGATAGTAAGATAGGTGATGAGATGATTAAAAAGTTTTATTGCCAGGAGAAAGGAATACAATATACACAGCTTCCTAAGAAAGGATTTTTCAGGAAAGAAATAAAAGCATCTAATTGTATTGCTGAATACATTACCTTTCAAACACCAGAGCTTCAGAAGTTTTTAAATAAAATAAAAAAAGTGAAGCTCACAATGCAAGATGATTTCAAAGAAAGCTTACAATTCTATGATAATGTATACACATTTGCTAAAGGTGGTTTACATACAGAAAATAAACCAAAAATATTTGAAGCAGATGATGAATATGAAATTATTGACTGGGATGTTTCGTTAACACTATGGCGAAACTAAAATTCCTTAAATTGTCGGGAATCTCCTTAGAGCTTAATCTACCAAGCTATAGTAGAAATACATATAGTGGCTGAACTAACTACTCAGGTATGGTAAAAAAGATTAAGATTGGACAATCCGCAGCCAAGGGTCTATAGTGAAATAGATCAAGGTTCAGAGACTAAACAGGGAACATTTAACAATTAATTAATAAGAGTGTCTTGGTTCTATCCATCTAACTACATATATTTGTAGTATGAAATTAAATAGAAAAGAACACTTAGACAAAAGCGGTATATATTGTATAAGAAACAAAGTAAACAATAAAGTTTACATAGGAAAGGCTAAATGTATTTATAGAAGAATCAGACAGCATATTAATCTTCTTAACAAAAGAAGTAAAGATGAGAATGAACATTTTATAAATGCTTGGCACAAATATGGAAGACAGAACTTTGAATACTTTATAATAGAATATGTATCTCTTGACCAATTAAAAGAACAAGAGCTATATTGGCAAAGAATTTATAAATGTACTGATAGAAAAAAAGGATATAATTTTAGGGAAGATTCTGAAACAGGTTGTATTGTTTCTCAAGAAACAAGAAAGAAACTTAGTGATGCTCAAATTAAAAGATTTAAAGATCCAAAAGAAAGACAAAAATCTAGTCATACTTATTGGAAAGATAATCCAGAAGCTACTAAAGAAATGGCAAAGAAAGTTTCAGAAGCTACAGTTAAATATTATATTGATCAGTATGATAAAAGTGGTCAGTTTGTAAGAAGATGGAATTCAGTAAAAGAAATAACAGAACAAAATCTTTCTTATAAATGGCAGCAAATATATGCAGTTTGTTCAGGTCATAAACCTTCAATTTATGGGTTTGTTTGGAAAAAAGAATTAAAGTTAAATGATGATATAGTCCAGCTATAGTTGAAAGACTATAGGAGGCAGGAATGCATACTATCCTGCCATTATTATTAATAATGGTAGATATCCTCAACATTTAGGCAAGGAATTTCTTAGAGGATATAAAACAATGTTTGAGAAAAGATTGGAACTTAAGCCTCAAGCTAAGAAAGATAAGAGAATAGCTGGTATTGTAGGAGCCTTAAAGCTTGCTGTAAATTCTGTTTATGGTAAGAGCTCAGATATGCAAAATTGGATATATGATAGACAGCTCACTATGTTCACCACTATTACAGGTGAACTAAGTTTATTAATGCTTATTGAAGCATATGAACTAAAAGGTATACATGTTATATCTGCTAATACAGATGGTGTTACAATCATGGTGAGAAAAGATCAGATTGAAGAAATGAAAGCTATTAATAAATGGTGGATGGAAATTACCAAATATGAGCTTGAACGAACAGATTATCAAAAGATTATATTCTCTACAGTGAATGATTATTTAGCCATTAAAACTAATGGTGATGTTAAAAAGAAAGGAGACTTTCTCACAGATTTTGAACTTCATAAAAATAAATCAGCTAGGGTTGTTCCTATTGCTCTTGAGCAATGGTATGTTAACAATATACCTATTGCTAGCACTATTAAGAATCATAATAATATTTTTGATTTTTGCCTTAGACAAAAAGCTAGCAAAGACTTCCATTATGAAGGAATAACAGATATTAGTAAGACAGTGTATAATAAACTGATTAGGTATTATGTGTCTAATACAGGAGAAAAGCTGTTAAAGGTAAAGAATGAGGATTCTGATAGTGGAGCAGCAAATATTTCTCAAGTGGAAGCAGGAGAGTGGCTAGCTATAGTGTGTAATCATTTAACACCCACTCATTCTCTTGATAACATCAACTATCAATATTATATAGAAAGAGCTGAACGTATTATACATAAAATAGAATCTGGTGGTAAAAAGCGTAAAATAGTTGATAATCCAAATCAACTTTCATTATTTTAAAAACAAATCTTATGAAAATAAATCGCGAGACAATAGCTGATCACTTATTAGACTATCAATTAGGAATAGTTGGTAAGTCCATGCAAGAAGCATATATGACTAAGGAATGGTATAATAAATGGACATTAACACAAAAACAGCATGATGAATTCAAAGCTTATGCTATTCCTTTATTAAAGAAGGTGTTTAAATGTAACAAGGCAAGAGCTGAAGAGACATTTAACTTTTTTGATTTACAATTTGGATTAAGAATTAAAAACTAAAAATTATGCCAGACATAACATGTTGCAAGGGAGGAGCTTGTGTTTTACAAACAATGTGTCATAGACATACAGTAAAACCTAATGAAATTAATCAGAGTTATTTTGAAAAACCCCCTTATGAACTTATAATTATTAATGATAAGACACCAGGGATTGTTGTAACAAAATGTGAATATTTTTGGAATGATGATAGTCTAAGAAAGCAAAAGAAACAAGATGAAAGAAATTAATTTTTCTGAAGATTTTGAAAGAGAATCTCAAAAAGACTCTGTATATTTGCTAGAGGCTAAAATACTTATGGAACAAGAGTTTCATGAGAAATTACCTGCAGAAATACTAGTAATTGATAAGGAAAATATATTAAAGAAACAAAATGAATATCAAGGTAACACCCTACCATTTTGAACAGCTTTTAACTGAAGGATACACATTAGATATGATATTTCTCCTTAAATTAGTTGATGAGGAATATGATATTAAATCATTGTGTGAATCCACTCCCAAGCTTCAAGCTCTATGTCAATCAATATATAGAAAGGGGTTGGTTTCAGACAATTACAAAATAACATTAGTTGGTAGAAAGCTATTGGAATTTATGGACTCAAAAGCTAAATCTACCAAAATAATCAAAAAGACAGAAACGTTCAATGAGTTTGAAAGATGGTGGAAAGCCTACCCAGGCACAGATGTATTTACACATAAAGGGAAATCATTCGCTGGCAGTAGAACATTAAGAGCTGCTAAAGATGATTGTCAGATTAAACTGAACAAAATCCTTTCTGAGGGTGAATATACAATAGATGAATTAATTACTGCATTGGAATATGAAGTGTTACAGAAAAAAGAAAACTCTGTTAAAACAGGCAGTAATAGACTATCATTTATGCAAAGTTCCATTACTTATTTAAACCAAAGAACTTATGAACCATTTATTGAACTTATTAGAGAAGGTAAAACCATAACTGAAGAACCAGTTATAAAAGGAGCAACAGATATATGAGTTTTCAAGATCTTAAAAAAGAGGTGCAAGCAGGCCTTGATGGTAGAAATAATGGTGTACCTATGGGCTTTAACAGACTCAATAGGTATATTGGTATTAGAAAAGGTGTATATACACTTGTAGGTGGTTTAACAGGATCTGGTAAAACTAGTTTTATTGATGATGCTTATGTTCTAAATCCATTTGATTGGTATATATCTAAAGAGAACAAAACAAATATTAAGCTCAAGATATGGTATAGATCAATGGAAAGAAGTAAGACATATAAGATGGCCAAATGGATTAGTAGGAAAATATTTCTAGACCACGGTAGAATTATTCCTGTAGGAAAACTATTAGGCTGGACAGAGAAACTCACTGCTGATGAGCATGATTTGTTTCTTATGTACGAAGACTACATGGGAATAATGAATGATGTAATCACTATTATTGATGGTCCAGAGAATCCTGTTGGTATAGCTAAAGAGCTAAAGACATATGCGTTAGGATGTGGAGAAATTATCCAGGCAGATGAATATAACAAGAAATACATACCTAATAATGAAAATGAGATAGTATTAGTTGTTATAGATCACATTGGTTTATTAAAAACAACACAAGCTCAACCTACAAAAAAACAAGCTATTGATAAAATGAGTGATGAGCTCAGATATGCTAGAGATTTATATGGATATAGTCCTGTTGTAGTGAGTCAGTTTAATAGGGATATTTCTAATCCTATAAGAATTAAAAATGGTGATGTAGAACCACAGCTGGAAGATTTTGCTGATAGTTCACAAACACAAAATGATGCTGATGTTGTATTAGCATTATTTGATCCAATGAGATATAAGGTGGCAGATCCTTCAGGGTATGCATTAGAAAAGCTTAAAGATGGATTTGGTGCTAAATATTTCAGAAGCCTTAGGTTAATAAAGAATTCTTATGGAGAAGATGATGTAAGAATTGGACTTGGGTTTTTAGGACAAGTGGGTATGTTTAAAGAGCTGCCCAGACAAAAAGATATGACAGAAAGTGATTATGAATCTATTATTAACAAAACTTATTTCTTAAGAACATGAAATTAAATATATTTAACACATTACCCTTAAAAAAAGACCATTGGTGGCAAATAGTATTACTACCCACAATAAGTATTTTAAAGAGTGTACACAAATATGACAAGTATGTAGCTATTAATTTAGAATGGTTATTTTGGTCAGTAACAACAATTATACCTAATGAAAAAACAACTGTTAGCAGAGACTGGTTCTCTTAGAGACCAGAGACAAAGAGAGTTTGCTAATATATGGCTCAATCATGGTAGGTTTGGTATTCTTAATTTATGCCCTAGATTTGGTAAAATATTTACCACTATTAATATATTAGAAAAACTTAAACCTGATGTATCTATTCTTGTTGCCTATCCAGATTTGAAAATTAAATCATCTTGGGAAGAGGATTTTAAGAAGAGAAAATATAAAAATGGAAATATCACTTATACCACTCATTTGTCTTTACATAAGCATAAAGAATTAACATTTGATCTTATAATTATTGATGAGATACATTTGTTATCAGAAGCACAAATAGAAGTGGCTAAAGAAATAATAGAAAGTCATGATTGGGTGTTAGGTCTTACAGGTACTCTTAGTAGCTGGACAGAGAGAACATTGTTTGATGAGCTGGAGTTAAAGGTGTTAGCCACCTATCCAATAGAAAAGGCTATAGAAGAGGGAGTTATTGTAGATTACAATATTACAGTGGTTACAGTGACCCTTGATAATAAAATAATAAATGACTACAAAGGAAAGAAAAGAACTGAAAAGAAACAATTTGATAGTTATGGATGGGTGATAGATCAATTGCAAAGAGAAGGACGCGATACAATGTTCTTAAGACTTGCAAGAATGAGAATCATTCAAAATAGTGTAGCAAAACTACAAGCTACCAAAGCTCTCTTAAATCAATACAAAGATGAAAGAGTGTTGGTGTTTTGTGGTGTTACAGCTATAGCAGATGGATTGGGTATTCCTGTCTATCATAGTAAAGCAGGGGAAAAGAAAACATTTGAAGATTTTGCTAATGGAAAAGGTAATCATTTAGCTGTTGTAAAAATAGGAAATACAGGAGTGACATATAAACCACTCAATAAAGTGATAATTAACTATTTTGATAGTAATGCTGAAAACCTGGCCCAGAAGATTAACAGATGTATGGCTATGGAATATAACACTCCTGATAAGAAGGCTCAAATATACATCATCTGTTCAACAGAGGATGTAGAAAAAAAATGGCTTAAGAATGCTCTTGAATTTTTTGACAAAACAAAAATTAAATACATATGATAATTGAATTAATCGAAGAAATTGAATTTAATAAAGGTCCTTGGTATCACATTACAGTGGATGGTATATACATAATTGGCACAGGAAACAAACAAGGAGCAGAACAGCTTTACAAGGATATTTTAGCTGATCCATCTTTAATAGAAAAGAAGAAAAATGTTTTGAAATCTGAGGAAATTCCTGTACCTTTACCATACTAAAATATATTAAATGGCAAGTAAATTAATTGGAATTGTTGGTCCTACAGGTACTGGCAAATCAACATCAATCAAACATCTAGATCCAAAAGAAACGTACATCATTAATGTAGCAAAAAAAGAACTTCCATTCAAAGGTGCAGAAAAACTGTACAATGAGGAAAACAAAAATTACAAAGAAATTGACAGAGCTGATTTAGTGATAGACCAGCTTCAGAAAATCTCTAAAAATGCTCCACACATTAAAAACATCATTATTGAGGATTCAAACTATTTAATGGGCTTTACACTATTAGACCAAATTTCTATTAAGGGATTTGAGAAGTTTAGTATTATGGCCAAAGAGATGGTAGAACTCTTCAGAACAGCTAGAAAATTACGTGATGAGATTAAAGTGTTTTATTTCACTCATCCTGAAACTATTGAGGATAGTGGTGAAATTGTAGGATATAAAATTAAAACAGCAGGTAAATTAATTGACAATCAAATTGTATTAGAAGGTTTAATGACTGTATGTCTTTACACTCATGTAGATGAGGATAAAGATGGTAAAGGAGTTTATAACTTTATAACTAATAGATATAAAAAGTATCCAGCTAAAAGTCCAGATGGTATGTTTAGTGATATTAAAATACCAAATAACTTAAAGTTGGTTGCAGACACAATTGACAATTATTATAAGTAAACAAAAAAAAAACAAACATTATGAACATCGGTGGTAAAAAAAGAGAACAATTAGAAAGTACAGAATTTGCAAAAAAAGTGGGCCTATTTGAGGCAAAAGTGGTAGCAATCAATCCTAATGTAGAAGAATACAAGGATGTGCTAAACATGGAATTAAAGGAAGATAGTAAGGTGACAGAGTATTTAGGAAAAAGTAGAGATGGGAATGATTCTTTAAGAATTGACTTTTGGTTAGAAGAAATTAAAAATCAAGATAAATTTAAAGTGACATTCTTCTTAGAAAATAAAGAGAAAGTTAATAAAGATGATACTAAGAAACAATATATTAATTCTATTGGTCAGTGTACATGGGCTGATGATCCAAACAATCTTGCTGATTGGTTCACAAAACGTGAATATCGTGTAGCATTTGTTGGTGAAGAAGAATTATACAACTTCTTACGTACATGGTTTGGTGGATTAGATTTAAGAGATGCAGAATCTACATTACAATTAGAATGGAAGAAATTGATGAAAGGAAATATAAAAGATTTAAAAGACCAAATTAATGGTGAATATGCTACAAATGTTGTAGCATTGGCCACTATTAAAACTGTAGAGAAAGAAGATGGTACCAAAGAGTATCAAAATGTTTACAATAAAGCATTCTTAGCTCCATATAACATTAAACATTTTAGATTGATGGACTATACAGATGCTAATGTGTTAAAATCTATTAGCACCAAGAAGCCTAAAGATTTAAAACCTCATGAACGTTTTATTAAAGATGTCACAGGAGAATATGGTTGTAAAGATTTCTTCTTGTTAAAAGACTTAAGAGAATATAATTCAGGAGATAATCTTGTTGCTTCAGATAAAGTGATTGCTGAAGATGATGGAGATTATTAATATGTCCTAAAAAATAAAGAAAGCCTCATACTATGTGTGGGGCTTTTTTAATCATTTTACATATGATACAGGGAAAGAAAAGGCAAAATCTCACTCCTGAAGCTGTAATGCAAAAGCTTACAGAGTATGATATATTCAAATATTATATGCCACATGATTGGAAACTCAATAAAGTGACATTTTCACCATTTAGAAAAGAGGACAATCCTTCTTTTATAATAGGTAATAAACTTGGATATGTATCATTCATAGATTTTGCAGATACAAGTAAGAGAGGTAATTGTTTTGAGTTTGTAAAGCTTTTGTTCAATTTAGCATCATTTGATGATATACTTACAATGATTGACAGAGACTTTCATCTTGGAATAGTTAATGGAAAAAGTTCAGAAGAGTATAAAAAGATAACTTCAGCTTACAAACAGCCTGAACTGGAAAAGAGATATTCTATTATTCAGGTGAAAACTAGAAAGTTTACTAAAGAAGAACTTGCATATTGGAATCAGTATCATATTGACTTACAAGATCTTAGAGATAATAATGTGTATGGTATCAAATCTGTCTATTTAAACAAGAGTAAGTTTTCTATTAAAGAGAATGAACTTACATTTGGCTATTTGTATGAAGGACAATATTGGAAGATATATAGACCTTATGCTGATAAAAAGAATAAATGGATGCCTAATAATGTTCCTATTACAACAATGGATGGTAAAGAAGATATTAGATATTGCAATACAGCATTTATCAATAAGAGTAAGAAAGATTATATGGTGATGAAAAAGGTATTTCCTTGCAGCTGTGCTGTTCAAAATGAAGGAATAGGCTGTTTCTCTAAAGAGAATGTAGACTATCTAAAAGCTAATTCTGATATACAAATATTAAGCTTTGATAGCGATGTTACAGGTGTACAGAATTCACAACAGATAACTAAGCTGTTTGATTTTGGATATTGTAATGTTCCTAGAAAGTATTTGGTAGAAGGAATTAAAGACTGGTCAGATCTTGCCAAAGAACATGGTATGGAAGCAATTGAAAATTATTTAAAGAAAAAGAATTTATTATGACAGAATTATCAGATCTTATAGAAAAGATACAATCTGAAATAGAATGGCTTGAAACAACAGAAGGCGATTCTATAGAATGCATAGGCATAGAAAACCTATCAGGAATTTTAAGTGAATATTTTAATACAGAAATAAACCTATCAGAAAATGACTAAGACATATAACACAACAAAAGGATTGTTAATTGCAACATCTGTGCCTGTAGAAACAAAGACATACAAACCTGTGAGTCATTCTCAATTGATTGATTTAACATTAAATGGAATTGAGAAAGCTGGATTTAAATTAGATAAAGAAATATATTCATCAGCTAGAGATGGTAAAATAGCTAATGGTAGATACACTATTAGTAATGTAGCTGATAGTGAAATGCAATTACAAATTGGTTGGCAAAATAGTTATGATAAAACCGTGAGTTTAAAATTTGCCATTGGTACACGCATATTAATTTGTCAAAATGGTTGTGTATCTGGTGATCATGGTGCATTTAGAAAAAAACATCAAGGAGATGTACAAACATTCTCTCCTTCAGCTATTTCTTCTTATATAGAATATTCAGGAGATGTGTTTAGAAATATGCAAAAGCAGAGAGATGTTATGAAACAGATTGAAATTACACGTAGAACAAAAGCTGAATTAATTGGTAGAATGTTAATTGAAGAAAGCTTTATCACTTCTACACAAGTGAGTATTATTAGTAAAGAATTAGATGCTCCTACACATGATTATGGTGCTTCTAACAGCTTATGGGAATTGTATAATTATACAACATTTGCTATGAAAGAAACTCACCCAGGATCATGGATGTCTCATCATATTAAAGCACATGATTTCTTTACAAAATATTCAGATGAGGATGCTATTCTTGTAGAAGAAAAACCAGCATTTGTTCAATTAGAAATTTTTAATTAATATGAATTGGGAAAAATTCAAAGACTTTTTTCATCCATCGTGGCATAGATTTATGCAACCATTCATTGAAAGTGAGGAATGTGATAATATTTATAAAACATTAAAAGCTGAAAGTGTAAGGGGTAAGAAAATTGCCCCTCTTTCACAAAATGTTTATAGATGTTTCAAAGAAACTTCTTTTGATAATATTAAGGTGGTAATGATGGGTATGTGTCCCTATCATACATTAAAAGAGGGATCTCCTGTAGCAGATGGGTTATTAATGGGATGTTCTACAACAGGAAATTTACAACCTTCTTTAGAACAATTTTATAATGGAATTGAGAGAGAACTATATGATGGACTAAGTCTCAAACATTTTAAAAACCCAGACGTAAGCTATTTAGCTAAACAAGGAGTGTTAATGTTTAACGCAGCTCTCACAACAGAGGTGAATAAGGCAGGTAGTCATATACAGCTTTGGGAACCTTTTACAAAATATATATTTGAGCAAGTGTTAACTTATACAGGAGCTCCTATTATATTCTTAGGGAAAGATGCTTCTAGATATGAAAGGTTTGTACCACCATTTAGTTGGTCATTCTCTTTGACACATCCAGCATCTGCCAGCTATAAGAACACAGAATGGGAGACAGAAGGTGTGTTTACAAAGGTTAATAAAATATTAAAGGACAATAATGGAATAGAAATCCAATGGTTGGATGTATTACCATTTTAAAAAAAAAATCAAATGGAAAAATTACAAGTGTATATAGAAACAATAACAAATAAACAATTTGAACATTGTTACAACTTAATTAAAATTGGTAATGATATTATACTTGATTTTGAAGATTCTGAAAATGTAAAATATTCTAAAGCTATAGGATCTATTTTAGATGATGGTGATGGATTAATTATAAAATTAGATGATAGAGAATCAATCGAATTAAATTATGCAGAAGCTCAACAATTACTTATAATGTTAGCTATGCATGAAGAAAGTGAAATACAATTTAGAGAATCTAAAACCATTAAAACTATTTAATTATGTATGTAGTAAAATTAGGAGGAATGCTTCAAAAAGGAGATTTAATTGGTATTTGTTATAATAATAACTTTGCTGTTGGTATTTATTATGGAAGAGGACGTGGTACAGTGCAATATTATACACCAAATGGTGTAATTTATACTAAGAAACGTTATGATGAAGCTTCTCAAGTTAATAGAAAAGGTGAAGAAAAGAAACCTTTTTCATTAAAAAATATTTGGAAAGTATATATTAACTCACCTAGAGATACAAGAATTATAAAATTAAACAGAGATAATTTTACAGAAATAGAACAAATACAAGAAATAGAAAAAGCAAAAGAAATCTTAAAAGAAATAGGAATAACAATAAACTTTTAATCAAAATGATACTAGAAAAACAAACAGAAGCCCACATCCTTGAAGAAGGAACAACACAAGAAACTGTGAAAATGTCACTAGACTTAGATTCTGCTCAGATATTGATGCAGATGTTAAGTAAGAATTTATATTCTGATAATATAGGCTCTGCTGTCCGTGAAACTGCAAGTAATGCATTGGATAGTCATAGAAGAGCTGGTTGTGACAAACCTATTATTGTATCTTTAAAAGATAATCCAAAAACTAATTCTCTTGAGTTTTCAGTTGAAGATTTTGGTATTGGATTAGATGCTGATGATGTAAGAAATATCATTAGTAAATATGGTAAATCCACTAAGCGTAATAGTAACACTGAGCTTGGTATGATGGGTCAATTAAACTAGGCCCCACAAATGTTAAATTTGTGTTAAAACTGGATGAATTTTTGGAAATCTAAATTAAATTTAGTTACTTTATATCCTAAACATATCATTCTTATGGGATACAAGTACAACATCAATGCAAGTTATTTTAAGAACATTGACACAGAATATAAAGCCTACATATTAGGCTTTATTTATGCAGATGGATCAGTTTATCAACCGCCTGGAAACAGACAGCTTAACTTTAGAATAGGAGTTCAAGAAAGAGACTCTTATATTCTAGATCAGTTATCTTTGTCTGCTGCAGGAGGACATAAACATACAGTTAAAACTCCATCTAGTATAAAAAAAGGATATCAGCCTCAAGTTTGTGTTAATATTAGCTCTAATGAACTATGTCAAGATTTAATAAATCTTGGATGTGGTATTAGAAAGAGTAAAGAAGGAATGAAATTTCCTAAACTATCTCCTGAAATGATTCCTCATTTTATTAGAGGATTTCTTGATGGTGATGGTAGTGTAATTCTTAAAAAACAAAGCTATAAGTACAAAAGAAAAACTTCATATAATATTCCTAATCCTCATCAGGATAGGTTTAAACTTGTATTAGCATTTTCTTCAACAGATAAAGAATTTCTGTTAGAAATAGCTAAACATTTACAAGTAGAAAAACCTTATATAACTGAAAAGATTAGAACTATTATGAATTATGTTCTTTGGATAGAAGTTAAATCTGATATTCAAAGAGCTATTATGTATTTATATGGTGATTGTAATTACTTCCTACAAAGAAAGTATAATAAAGTAATTGAATTTAACAAGACAATCAAAAGCGAAGCTACAGATACATCTGTAGAACGTTTAGAGACTACCTGAGCAGTTGAGTCTGCTTAATAACAGGAAGTAGTATGGAGTAGTGCCCATATGAAAAAGCGTCCAGCCCCTATTAATAGGGTGATGATATAGTCCGACACTCTGGGAAACCAGAGATTACAGATCCGCTAGGATTTAAGGCTCCTCTTGCTTATTCTTCCAGCTTTTACTTTGTAGCTAGAAAGAATGGTATGGAGAGAAAATATATGATGTATGAAGGAGAAGACACTAATAGCATTGATTTGTTGTATGAGAAAGAAACAACAGAATCTAATGGTGTTAAAGTGATTATTCCTGTTGATTATTCAGATAGATATGCTTTTGTTACTAAAATCAAGGAACAATTAGCTTATTTTGAGAGTGTATATTTTGATATAGAAAGTAAATATAATCAAGGTCAAGTGACTAATGATTTTCTTATTCATAGAGCTGAACATTTTCAATTCTCTAGCTTATCTATCAATTCTCATTTACATCTATCTTTAGATAATGTCTATTATCCGATTGATTTTAGTAAATTAGGTATTCCTTCTATTAATATTCCTATTGCTTTACGTTTTAATTTATCTGATGGGTTATTTCCTACACCAAATAGAGAAGCTCTTAGATATACACAAGAAGCTAAAACCATCATATTAGATAAGATTCAGAAGGTGGCAAATGTATTTATGGAAAAATATAATTCCACAATTACAGGAGATGCCAATCCTATTTCTATTATTCAATTTTATAGTAATGATGATAGGCTTATTGCTAATATGTTCAGTAAAGATGAATCTAGCAGATTAAATATCTCTGAACTTCTTAAGTATGCAACAGCTACTATGGCATTTCCTAAAATGAATGGTGTAGATATTTTAGATTTTAGAAGAATAGCATCTTCACTTAAAGATTATTTCTTAGGTGAGTATCAAATGAAATTTAAATTTAGAAATGGTAAATTTAATCAAGCAAAGAATTATTATGCTCATAATGTAAGATTTCAAGACATATGTCCTAATTGGGGAAGCCCAGATAAAATATATTTATTTTCTGATGTTTTGTCTAAGAAGAAACAAGACTATTTAAGAACACACCTTTCTCATAATATAAATTATATTTTTGTTAAAAAGGTGCCATTCTATTTAAAGCGTAAAAAAGGAAGTCCAGATTATCAGTCTTATTATGATTTATTAAGCTTACAAAAATATCCAAAGAAACAATGGAGACAAGTGATTCAGGAGTTTCAGAAAGTTTTGAAGTTCTTTGAAGATATGTTTATTGATGCAGATAAAATAGAAATTCCACAAAAATGGATAGATGAGCAAAAAGCTAAGAGAATAAAATTGATTTCTTCCACTTTAACAGTTAGTGGACAGAAGAAGGTGAGAATGAAAGGTGAATTCTCTGGTAAGGTGGGTGAAAAAATGCAAATACAATTATCTGATCAATATTGTAAATTCACTCCTAAAACATTTAAACTGGAGGAGATACAAAATGTAAGATGTTTACATGTATATGCTAAAGAAGCTGACAGAAAAAGAATGGATTGTCTTTGGTCTGCTTTCAATACACATGTTAATTTTGTTATTGTAGCAGAATCTACATATAAGAATTTACAAACTGCTGATGTACATAATTGGATAACTATGGATAAATTTATGGAAGGAAAAAATAGACCATTTAGAACAATGGCTACAACATTCTTAATAGAAGATTTTGAAAATAAATATAATAAGATATTTACCAGAGTTAATTTTATTAGTTTAGTATCCAGTGATCTTTCTGATAAAATAAATATTCTTTCTAAATTTTTACAAAAGAATAATAAACCTTATGCTGATTTTAACACTAAAAAAGAAATAGTAGAATTTGCTAAGGAACACAACCTGTTTGATCAGGAGACATATATAATTTATAAACAAGTGAATGAAGTATTTGAGAAACTTTCATTCTTGAATAACATGATGGGTCAATTTAGCTATCGGGTTACAGATCCAGTGATAGTTAAAGCTGTAGCAGACCTATTTAAATATCATAAGCATAAAGTGAACTTAGAACACTATGCAATTAAACTCAATGAAGACAAACCTCTGGAACAAGAATTAACAGAGGAAACTATTGAAGAATTACAAAACAATTAAAAACAAAAAAACATGTTAAGTTTAAAATGGTTTAAAAGTGCTATTGAACGCACAATTGAAAAAGTAGTAGAAAATAAAATTGAGCAAGCTTTTAATGAATTAGACCAAGAAGAAGGGGGAACCACCCCCCTTTCTTCTGTTTCTACAGAAAAGCCTTATTCAAATATTAAATTAGTAAATGATGTATTAACAATTGTATTGAATGATGGAAATATTCTTACAAAGAATGGTGCCAATTCTAATGACTTTAATACAGCAAGAACATGTACAACAGAACAGCAATTATTTGATATCGTTGCTTCTGAAGAAATATTAGCTGAAAAGAAAACACAAGAAGCAGAACGTAATAGAATAATTGCTATTTCTAAAGGTATGCAATATCTATCACAATTCAAAGATTTTGAAATAAAAGATGATAGTTTGTATTTAAAAGGAATTAACAGGAGTATTCCTCAGTTAATGGTAGAAGAATTCTTACAAATCATCGGTTATTATCCATTTATTGGAACATTATCTACAGATGAAATAAACAAATTGCTTGAAGAAGATGAAAAATATCAAGCTCTTAAGAGATTCTTCATGTGGTGTTGTTTAAATCCAAGAGCTGAAGTGGCAGATAAATTGTATGATTTCTTAAAGAATAATGCATTTAAAATTACTAAGCAAGGATTCTTTGCAGCATTAAGAAATGTTGTAACTATTCACGGTGGTACAGAGCTTGTACAGTTTGTAAGTAATGCATATAATAAAGTGAAAGCTGTTTGGAAGAAGAAACCGGATGATTATTTTGTATTCTTAAACAATGGTGAATATAAATTAGTTCATAAAGATGATATTTATGAAGAGAAAACACTTGATTGTCAAAATTGTGATGGATCTGGATATATCATTGATGAGTGGGAAGACTCTGTTGAATGTTCAGATTGTGATGGTGAAGGAACTGTAACAGATTTCATTTGTAAACATGGAGAAAACATTGGTGGACTTACAGAGCTTTATTTAGACCTACCTAATAGAGCAGAAAATAGATTCACCGATGCTCATACAAAAACATTTGATATTCGTATTGGTAGAGCTGTAAATATGGATCCAAATGCATGTAGATGGAACACTGATGATTGTGGTGCTGAAGGTTTACATTTTACCAGTGATGAGATTCACTATGTAGGATGTGGTGATACTAGTGTTCTTGTACTTATCAATCCTATGAAGGTGGTAGGTATTGGTCAATCTAAAGGTAGATGTTGGGAATATTTACCAATCATGACTGTACCATGTGAAGAAGCTACAGAGATTTTGCATGATTTAGATTTTGATGTTCTTGCATTAGATGAGAGTTATGCTGTACGTGAATTAGAAAACTTAGCTGAAAAAGCTAAAGAAGGATTTAGCGTAGAATCTAAAAAGCATGAATTCAATATTCCATCTCTATCAACAGCTGAAATTACAGCTATTGTCAAGAATCTTGATGATATTAAAACAGAAATATCTAAAAGAATCGTTACAATTGATTAACTTTGTAAGCTCTGGGGACATATTGTCCCCAGGGTTTATTTTATAATATTTGTCGCAAATATTTACTAAAATTGCGACAGATTTTCAATTGAAACATATGACAGTAAAGAAAAAGAGAGTTAGCAAAAAGCCAAAGGTGTCTCGCACTAGAAATGCTGGTACAATGACAGAATCTGCATTTTGGAGTTTTATAAGAAGTGCATTAAGACAGAAAAGTAGATGGTGGAAACCAATATTACAATGTAAACTTAAATCTCGCAGAGCTTATAAGGGCCCTAACAAGAGACAAAAGTTTGAATATCAATGTAATGAATGTAAAAACTGGTTTCCAGACAAGAAAATCAATGTAGACCATATTATTCCCTTGGGGGCTCTCAATTGTGCTGAGGATTTACCTGGTTTTGTTAATCGTTTATTTTGTGAAGGGGATAATCTACAAGTTTTGTGCTCCTCCTGTCATGATACTAAAACAAAACATGAGAATGAAGGTCGTAAAAAAAGTTGATCATATATTTGGAAATGTCATGATATTAAAACAAAAAAAGATAAGAAATGAAAGATGAACATGTAGAACTCTCAATTAATATGAGAGAATCTTTTACAGAGAAATGGTACGAAGGATCTGTTACATATAAAGGGGAAGAACATAAATTTTGGTTAATTCATCCTGATGGTGTAGATCCTAATGATAATGAATATGAACTAGATGTACGTTGGTTTTTTGCTAGAGTGCCTAGAGAAATTAGAGCACTCTATCCACAAATTATTTCAGCATTTAAACAAAAACAATATGATAAAAGGAGCAAAAACTGAAGCTCAATATAGAGCAGTTGTAATGGACAGCAGTTCCAGTTTAAAGGAATTTTCTGTAAATAGAAAGAAATATCACAAGAAGTATATTCTTGGTGAAGCTGTAGAAGATGAGGATAGTAAAGCATCTATCACTGGCAGATTAGTAGAAACTTTACTAATGGAGGAGCATTTATTCGATGAAAAGTTTCATA